>ERZ1292637.1201-Hain-H14-01um-R3-1201-length-11513-cov-3_pt1 | contig 11513 bp, 18 predicted proteins | sample MGYA00564405_ERZ1292637 | MGnify/ENA primary metagenome ERZ1292637 (study PRJEB36523, sample SAMEA6512645) | groundwater metagenome | collected 2019-01-09 | study: AquaDiva: Metagenomics assemblies of 32 groundwater samples | reverse complement strand
GCGATATCATCCTCTGGCGTGCCGTTGCCGTCCCAATCCACTGTAAGGCTGTACGTGGAGGTGACCACTTAACCACCACCCTCATAGAACCCACCCTCTTGCGTGGTTGTGTTGACAGCGGAGGCCACCTTGCCCGCGAAGTCGTCATAGCCGTACACATCGCCGTTGATAGTGACCTGCGGGTAGAACTGCTGAGGGTTGAGCAAGACGGACTCGCCAGAAGACAGGCTCCCGGATGACCCGAACCGCGTACCGCCCGATGTCTGGATTAACACCATCCCAGCTTCGGCCATGCCCCGTAATTGCTCCTGCACGAACGCATCGCCGCTACCCACCATTCGGAAAATGTCGTCCGCGACCTTCTTCGCTTTTGCCAAAAGTGCGTCGGCGGAAGCGCTGATGAATTCAATCGCTCGCTGCATTGCGTCGGGAACCTTAAGCCCGAAGATGTTTACCAGTTCCGCAGCAAGGACGCTTGCGCGGTCAACGATGCTGGATTGCGACGCCCGCACCGCTTCGAGTTGGGCCTGACCGCCTTCGAGGTACGCCTGCACCTGATCGTCGATGAACTTCTTTTGCCAGCCGGCAAGTTCCTCCGCCGCTGCTTTCGCCGCTGAGCCAGCACCGTCCGCAGCGCTCCCCAATCCAGCGACCGCAGTCGACGCATCTGTAAGGCCCGGCACCGCCGCCTTCGCCGCATCGACGAATCCCTGGAATGTGGATCGCACGTCATCGATCCCACCGCTGATACCCTCAAACATCCCGCCAAGCGCGCCGCCAATCTTACCTCCCACCCCTGTGCCGGCGGCGATCAGTCCGGTTGGTACACCAAGCCCGATAGCCATTGCGCCGCCAACCTGCGCGCCGGAAACGTGCGGAATGTCGATGCCTTTCCCGCCGATCCCCGGTATCCAATCAGGAATCTGGATTTTATTGAGCAGGTCGATGACAGTATTAACAGCACTCGCTATCGCATCGACAAACGCCTGGGCGAAGGACTTGATGGCCCCGTAGGCCGATTCAAGTGGTCCACCGATATTGCCCCAGAGCGCATCCCACATCTCCGCTACCGAGCCGATCGCGTCCCCGATAGTGTCGCGCCATTTATACCCGGCAGCGGCGAGCAATCCAATGGCGACAATAAGCGCAATGATGGGAGCATGAACGGCGATAAGTGTGCCCACCCAGACTACCGCCGCCGCCGTAGCGATGGCGAAGGCTCCTGCGGCCGCAGCTCCGAAGCCTACGATGATTTCCTTGTGCTGACCAATCTCCGACATGAGCTTGTCCAACACAGCAGCGAACGTCTGCACGCCCGCGATGAACTTGGGGGAGCTGGTCAAATCAACAAGTGATTGCATCGCTTTTGTCGTCCGCTCGAAGAACGGCTCCATGACCTGGCCAGAGACTATGGCGAACGTGTCCTTGATCGTGGAGAGGAGTCCCCCAAACGTATGCGACTGCGCCTCCATCATCCCGGCGAAGCGTGTCTCCATGCCCTCAACGAGCGCGTTTACCCCGACCGATGCTGATATCGCGCCGGCCTCCGCCTTCTTCATTGCGTCAGGAATGCTAACGCCGATCTTTGTAGCGATGATTTCCCACGCGGGGATGCCTGCCTCCGCGAGCTGCCGCATCTCCTCGCCGGAGACCTTGCCCTTCGCCTGCATCTGACCAAGCGCAAGCGTGATTCGATTGATTGTCTCCGGTGAAGCACCAAGTGCCGCCGCCGCATCACCGACGGCGGTAAGTGTGGGGATAATCCGGCCTGCCTCAAAACCGAAGGCCGCCAGGCGCTGAGACGCCCGAATCAGGTCAGTGAATTCAAACGGCGTCTTGGCAGCGAAGCGTTGAAGTTCGTTAAGGAATATCTTGGCCTTCTCACCGGAGCCCAGCATGGTGCTGAAGGCGATGGTTGCCTGTTGCTTGAGGTTGTTGAAGGAGAACCCCGTAGCGATGACAAGCGCCGTAGCCGCAGCTCCCACAAGCCCAAAGCCAATGGCGGCCTTCTGCCCGAGGGCGGCAAAGTCGGTTACCATGCTGCTCGTGCTGCTGCGCACCTTCGCTATTGCTGCGCTTGCAGTATCGTGGGCGCTAATCGTGATAACTACGTTGTTGTTTCCGTTTACCATGTCACCCCAACGTGATCATCGGAATACGACTCAACGGCTCGGCTTCTTCTTGAGGACTTGCCGTTATCGCCTCTGGATTCTTCGTGGCCTCCATCCAGGCGACCATGTTTGCGAACCACATGTCCTCTTGCATGACCACGGATGGTGGACACCCCCACCTTTGGGCAAGGGCATCCACCATCATCACCATGCTCAGTGTTCCCCCAGGCCCGCCAACGCCGGTATGTGTCCATTGCTGGGCGGCCCGGCGTTCACTAAAGGGGGCTCCTTCGTGGCCTCCGCCCAACCCTTAATCATTGCCCCAACGACGCCCTGATCGGCCTGCAGGATGCCTTCACCGGTTGCTGGGATGGGGCCGGCTTCACCCTCAAGATTCCATTCGATGAGGACTCGTTCTCCGAACTCACGGAATGCATTCTGTACCGTGTCCGCATCCCTTGACTGCATCCTGGCTTGCATCTCAAAGGCAAAAGCCATCGGGATCGGACTGATCCGAACCGTGGCGATGAATCCCTCATAATCGTCCTGGCCGACGACCGTTGCTGTTCTTTCGGAAACCCTGAACCCCATGTGCTATACTCCTCCCGCTATGCATAGACTTTTTGCCGTCGCCCTGCTCTTTGCGGCCTGCTCTCAGCAAGATTCCTCTTTTCTCGATAGCGTTGATCGAGATCGGGCCATTACCATCGCAGGCGAATCGAAAACGATCGGCACAGTCATCTCAGAAGAGCGGCGACGCATCGAAGCAAACCCCGAAATGTACTGCATCGTAGGCAGGGCGATGGCAAAAAGCCTATTGGCCGATACCGATGACACCCGCATCCTCCTTCAAATCGCTGACGCCCTCTGCCTCGAAAAAGGCTATAAGTCTCTCGCCGATTAAGACCACGCCGGCGTTCCACCGTCCGACAGGTTCCCCGGCGCCGACCAGCGCAGCGATCCGTCCGTCGCCCGGTTGTAACTGAAGTTGCTGTACAGGATTTCGTCTGACAACGTCTGCCCACTATGGGCAATCGCTGTCGTCCGCCCAACCTGCCCGGCGAGAATCGTGCGGTAGTTTTTGAACACCGCGTGCGCCAAGTCCGCCGCATCATCGAACGTGCCATTGAACGTGACGGTCATATCCGCCAATCCGTAGCCGCGCTCGAAGCCGGTTGCATTTACACCAGTCCAATCCAGCACGTTGCTGGGAATGTCGAACGTAGCGTCGCCAACGTCCGCGCTGATTGCCCGCCCGGTCCCGCCTGAATCGTCTACTGTTACTGTAAGTCCGAGCCCGTTCTCTTTGGCCATTTCCTACTCCTTATCCGCGCTCCCGCGCGCGATACACCTTGTACAGTTCCTCGTTCTCGTGCTCATTGAACCCAAGCGGCTCATGCAGCCGCGTCCTAGCGCTCACCTGATCGCGATGGAGGAACTGGACCTCGCGATCCTGGTGAATCTTGAAACACTGCTGGCCGGGCGGGAACACCCACACCCAGTGACCAGTCGGCACACGCATCATCTTGGCGCGCATGTCCTCCAGATTGACGATGTTGAGATCATCCTGGTGCTTCTCGAAATAAGGCATTGCCTCCTCGATGGCGAGGCGGATGAACCGCCGCCCCGAGTTATCGATATCACGAGCGGCACGCTGATGATCCTCGTTGTGCTCCGGGTCCAGCGCGATCATCCAGCCCTCGCGGTGAGCGACGCAGTCCGCATCCGCGCAGGTCATGCGCGTGGCGTAGTCTGGTCCTCCGAGCAAACGGATTTTGAATTCCTGCCGAGGGTTCCAAGTGCGCCTCATCTTCTACCCCTGATATGGATACCGAGAATGTGAGACGGCGAACACGAGCGAGCTAAACCCACCCGTCGTCACCGTCGCGACGCGCAGATAGCGCTCCACCGCTTGCGTCAGGCTGGTCACGATGCGCTGCGCCACCGGCGCCGTGGTTATCTGGGTGAATACCCCACCGGTAATATTCGCGTATGCGTCACCACCGCCATCGTCGCTTGACGACTGAATCGACGCCGTTGCATCCGTGCCCGTGAAGCTGAATACCTGGAGCACGGCAGAGATGCCGAGCGCCGTTCCGCCGACGATGCCACTGTCCAGCGACACCCCGTTCGTCGCGCCTGTGTCCGTGCGCTTCCCAGCTGTGAGCTGTCCATCCTTTGCGACCAGCGTTCCGCCCGGCCCGCCAAACTCGAGGCCGGAGCCGTTGCCCTGACAGCTCACGGTTCCGGCGAGTCCGCCATCATTTGTGCGGTTGAGTCCATACGTGAATTGCTTCGCTACGATGCTCGCCGACATGTTGCCGATGGCGGAGCCGTGGAAGTAGCTCACGATACGGTCTGCACTAAACACCTTGAGAACCGCGTGCTCCTGACTGGCGGCATCGTTGAACCAGGGGGCGAAGTTGAGCATCCCGTCGAAGTTTCCCAGCAATCGTTCATGCCCGGTCGCGTTGATGCCGGTCACGTCCAGCACGGAGGATGGCGAGGCAAGCTCACTCACTGAGCCGATGTCGCCGCTGAGATCGTAGCCATCCACGAATAGCAGATCGGAAAGCCCATTCCCCTTAGCCATCGTTCACCTCCTCAAGTACACCCTGCACAACGCATTCTGTCAGCGTCAGCCCGCCGATTGTCTTCAGGTGCTTCGGCGGGCTGAACGTATCTCCGTCCTGCCAGTCGTACCATTCCTGATACAGCGGGCTTTCCAGGTCGGGCGACTTCCGTAGTCCGATGGGGCCACCCTTGAGCACTCGATACTTCTTCATCTCATCCTCACTTCACGAACGCGGCCTGATCATCGATGCGGTAGGTAACGGGAATCTCCATGATGCGACACCACTTGTTACCGACCTGGAGGAACCCCCAGCGAACGGAAAACTCAGTCGGCAAGAGATAGGCGATCTGTCCGCCGATATCGAAGTCGCCAAAGAAGTCCTCCTCCACCTCAGCGCGCACCTGATCGAGATCGAACTCCATCTGTTCCCGGTTGTCACCCTCAAGCATCCCATAGAAGCGCAGGAGCGTGACGTGCGACTCACGTGGATTGGATAGTGTCGTCTCAGGGATACGCATCTCCGAGGCGAGAATGGCGCAGGTGATTGCGTCGACCACGTTCGCCGGCTCACCGATAGACACGCTACGGCAGAGCCCCATCCGCATGATGTTGCTCTTCATCTCCTGCCATGCCGCCTTGTTTGACGTTGCGATATCAGTTCAGCCTTGCTATCGCTCGGGCGATATGCTTCTGCACTATTCCAACCTTCATCCGTTCCAACTGCTGCGTCGCCCGCCGGAACATCGCATAACCTTTGAACCGCGTTGTCCGGTTACGACTCGACGCACCCTCCAACCACGGACCATAGACGACGTTGCTATCATGAATGCGCCCATGTAGCGAGTCCGTCATCTCCCCATGCACCGAGCGCTTGTAGTGCCCGGTAATCAGGCCATGTCCCGGATAGAGCTGAAGCCCAACTCGGTGCTCTCCCTCGGTAACGATCTCTTTGACCGCACCACTGATCGCATCCTTGACGGGACCTGCGCCAAGCTGGAAGAACGGCCCGGAAACACGCACGCTTATCTCCGGCATCGCTACACCGCCGCCAGCGCAAAGCGCCGATAGTGCTTCCGCACCTCTTCCCGCTTCTTTGCAAGGGCAGACATTCGCGTCTCGATCACTGTGTCGCCGCCCGTGATCTCGCCCGTCCATCCGCCGCGTCCAGCCTGGTAGTATGCCGCAGCAAGCGCAAGGCAGAGGCCGGAGATGTCGCCCGGAACGACGTAGCGTGAGGCTGCGGTCGCGTTGGCATGGGTGGCCGCCGTCGTCCCATTGACGCCGCGTACGATGGTGAGGGTGCGGTAGATGTAGATGTCCGCTGCGTTCGCATGGGTTGCCAGCGTGGTGCCATCGTAGGCCCGCTCAACGACGACCACGGTAGTCGAAGTCACATCGCGGATGCGCATTCGTTCGCTGTCGATGAGGATGACTTCACCAACGTTCACCGCCGTTGTGGGAACACCTGAGAATGTAACGGTGGTATCCGTCACGGACGCAGTAAGCGCGCCAGATTCGTTGACGCCAGAGTCGACCGTCGTCTTATCCGTTACCTCGACCTGCTCCGACTCAATGAGAAGCGTGTCGCCCACGCCAACGGCGGCTCCATTAGAACAGACCATCGAGGTAGCGGTCGTGCCGGTCCCGAGCCCAGAAACGACGGTACCGATGCTTGCAGACTGGTTGTCGTAACCCCATGAGCCAGTGACCGCAATGGCGCGCTGACGGGTGTTCTTATTGGCGAAGAAGGCGGACGATGCGAGGTCAATCTCGATGCGCCACTTGCGCGTCTCGTTCACCGGCTCAAGGAAGTAATCGGCGGCAGCGATCGCCGTCACGTCCGTGCCATCCTTGGTGAGCGCAGAGACGGAGAGCAGATCGACGTCATCAATGAACAGCACATAGCCGCGGCCATTGCGTTGCGGCCACGGGTAATAGCGCACTTCGGTCTTTGGGATGAAGAAGCGATTGGTCAGGTTGTCGATCTCGCGCGAAGCATCCTCGATCACGCGGTCGATCAACGTATCTCGGTCGCTGCCGCTTAAATTAACGGCAGCTTTCACCACTTCTCTGGTTTGGTATTTGCTCACTTCTCACTCGCTATGCTTTCGGCGGGCTCGGGTGAACGATAGCTATTCGATTGCTTTAACTTCGCCCCTGCGAATCCGCTCCTTTGCCTTTCCCCACAGATCGGGGGCTTCTATGCCCTGCCGTTCGGCAGAGCGGACCATTTCGCCATGCGCCTCCAGGTAGTCGTTAAACCGGATTGGCGCCTCGCTTGTTGGCCTCGATACGAACCCAGTCACCCCTGGAGCCGTGAGTACGATCCGCTGCGCTGCCAAACCACAAGGGCAGTCAATGCTTCTCACATCGAATCCCTGCCACGATTCCGCGGTGTGGCCGGCAGCGCAGCGATAGTCGTACCGCGGCATTAGTCAACCATTGCCTTGTCTACTTGGGCGATTTGGATATTGCCGTACATCGTGTCCGTCGCGGTCGTTGAACCGTGGTGGAGCACAATAGAACCAGCATCGACGAGATAGACCGGCTCGCCATTGCTCTTCACGCTCCACCTGAAATGAGGGCCACGATCGGTAAATGTGGTCGCCGGCTGCGCATCCTCAGAGCCAACACCCCGTGCAAGCTCAACCGTGTGAGGAGCTGCCGATGCAGCCGCCAGCACTAGGGTTCCTGTGTTGTTGTAGGCCGCGCCATTGAAAGTTCTCGGCGTATCAGAACGCAGATTCCTTGGTGTGACGGCCGTACCACCTGACGAATAGCGCTTCTTCGCCATGTCAGCTTCGAGCATGGATAGGAAGAGTGTTGCCGTCGAATAGGTGGCGATATGCATCTCCGCAGAAATTGGGATCGTTACGTAACCTGCATTGTTATCCACCACGCCAACACCGATCAGTGCGGTGAGAGCCGCAGTGCCAGCCACTGCCGTGGAGAGAGCGCCGACTTGGACGTGATAGGTCCAGCCCCCGAGGCTGAGCTGGGTCCAAAAGTCGGTCACCACCTGAGCGCCGAGGCGGTTGATGACCGCTCGCTCAGCAGTGGATTCGCCGACCGCAGGCCATGAATCATGCCTGACCAGGAATACATCATCTCGTGCCATCTGTCTTTTCCTTTCTCTTTCCGTTCCGCATCCCGCTGAATAGAAGGGTCATTTCCCCTCAGAACGGTCTAGGTCACCTTTTCTACCAGCCCAGGCCCGATGGCCATAAAACTGACAAGACGCGCATTATTCGCGGAAGCAATGAGCGTTGCGTCGCCTACGCCTGTGATCTTCCAGGCATAGACGTTGATCGTTGCCCCGGAAACAACTGATGTCACCGCCGATGGATCGGCTGCGGGCGCCGCTGTCCCATCCATGCTCACCACCGCCATATTCAGCGATGCGCAGTATCCCGAGAGCAGAACCGGCGTTGGATTAGACCCGTCCAGCGTCACCGTACCTGTGACAAGCACGAGATTGTCTCGGAGAAACTTGACGGCGCGACTAACAACCACATCACCTGCTGCCACGTATCACCCGCTTTCTCCCGCCACGCATTCTGCGATCCGGCACTATCAACCCGGTTGCCGTCTCCGTGCTCATCGCACTGAGATCCAGCGCCTCCATTACTTCTGGGGCTTGACCTTCCTCCTCGAAGGATTGGGGAGAATCCCTGAGGAGGAAGGCGGCATCGGCGTTATTCACATCGATGACTTGCCCCGGCTCGAACGTGCCCACGCTGGAGGAATACCGCGAGACACATTTCAACTTCATTAGCTGGTCGTGATGCCCGTATCTTCCACGATCTCCTGCCACTCCCAGCCGTCCGTCGCGTTGTACTTGCCGACGAGCCGGATGAATCCACCGACCGCCGAAGCGACAATCGAGGTGTGTCCCGTCTGATTGACCGGACTGGAAGCGGTAATCGTGATGTCACCGCCATCCACCACCATCACGAGGTCGATCTGTTGGCCCCTGAACACGGGGTCGGGCAGGGTGCGCGTCTCTACTCCGACCGACGTGAGCTGGATAATCCCGGGGCGCGATACGTCGAACGTGCCGGCGTTGCCCGGATCGGCAATGATGACCGGCTCTACCCCGCGAGCGTTGATCTCCTCAACCTGTGGGTTTCCAGAAAGTGCCATGACGCTACTCCTTTCGCCCTTGAATTACAGGCTGATGTCGTAGATACCGGCCGCCACATTGCCGCCGAAGCGGATGAAGGCGCGCCGGGTGTAGAGCTCGAAAAGGAACTGATCTGTTCGCTGGATACGGTCGAAGAACAGTTGCACGTCACGCCGTGAGCCACCGAGGAAGCCTGCCGGGTTGAATACCGTGATCTGGCCCTTCGTGTTGCTCGCTTCAGTCGTGCTCGCCTTCCCGTCCGCCTCCGTCTTCGATGCGTAGCCGGGTGAGACGATGGGAATGCCGTAGATGCGCCCAAGTTCACCAGTCACGATGGTTGCGCCGGGGCCGTACTTATCGACGGTCGAAACCTTGTCCCCATCGAGCATTGCCATGTAGGTGTCCCAGTCGGCGACAAGCCGGAGCGCACCCGCGTCGGCGCCCCAGTTAATGTTGCCAACTGCGGCGTCAACGTCGTCGTCCGTGCCATTAAGCTTGCCACGCGCGACGTTGATCTCCTTGACATCGAGTGCCGCAGCCATGTCCTTGCCCTGTCCGGTCGTGGTCACAAGCCAGTAATGACGGATTCCGTCGAACGCCAGATAGTGTTTGGTATCATCCGGGTTGGCGTCGTCCAGATTGATATTGCCTGTGCCTGCGTTCGTGTCATCGCCGTTGTAGTACGCCGAGCCGAGATACGCCGCCGCCGCCATGTTCAGTTTCTCCCTAAGGAACGGCGTAAAGGCGATAATGGAGTCCTCCTCCATCTCGCCGGACCAGATTTGCTGAATGGTGAACTTCTTTGCCGTAAGCGTGACCCGATTCGATGCCGTCTTGCTCGTGGTGTAGGCGGTTGCCGTGGGTGACGTGGATTCACCGACGAACAGCATCTCCGGCAACGCCCCATCAATCGGGACATAAGTGGTCGGGTCGGTCATTGGGATTTCCCGAATCGAACCGATAATAGAATCAGTGTTCCGGGCAGCCATCCACATGTCGCGGACGTACTGCGCGCCGATCAGTTCAAGGCCGAAGCCCGTTTCCGCCGTGTCCATGGCGCGGGATGCCGTGCCGTCCTTGCCGACCATGATTCGCTGACCCGGTCCTTCAAGGACGTTGGCCCGGTAGGCGCTCATGAAGCGCTCTCCCGGCTCGATCGGCGCCTTGCCGATGCGGGGGCCGACACCACCCATGATCATCCGGGCAAGCTCGAAGTTGGAGCGGCGGCTGTGCTGCTTCTCCGCTTCGGTGCGTACGCGACCGTTCTGCTCACGGTCTCCGCCGTCATAGCCCATGTGGTCGAACTCATCCGCTCCAAGAATCGCCACATCCTCGCGGCGCATCGATGGGGTTGTTGGCTCGCCCCCATTGCCCTGCTGCTTCAGCAACTCGCCAAGACGGCGCTCGTTCTCCGCGTCGCGTTCGATCGTCTGCCGGTTCGTCTCCTCCAGCGCTGCAACCATACGCTCAAGCACCGAAGGCTGAGAATCGGCTACTAACGTCGTCGAATCCGGAGAGGTTGTCTCGTTTGCCATTGCTATACCCTTCCTGCCGCCATCTCCTGACGGACTCGGTCTTCTGATTTCCCAGTAGCCTTCGCCATTGCGCGGACATATACGTCGTCCGCAGACGGTCGACGGCGACTCTCACCCAGAGCGAGCGCCAATCTCGCCAACAACTCATCACTCAGGGTTTCCGCGCCCTGGTTTCGCGGCGCAGCAGGTTTCTCTTCCGGGATGGCAAGCACCGCCCCGATCTGCTGGTACAACGATAAGGCAAGCGCCCGCCCAGCATCATCAAGACGCTTAGCTAGGCTTGCAACACCGTACTGATCAAGAGAAACACGTAAGAAGTCGATTTCATCGAGTAACTCGTCGCGCGTCGCTAGTTGCTTCGGCGTGTAAAGCGGCTCATCATTCTTCCGACCGAAAGCGGAAGCATCCAGCGGTGCTCCATCATTACGGACAATGAGCGCCTTCGGATCAGCGGGAACGGTGACAAACGACCACTCAAGGAGTTCCTGTTCTAGAAACACCAGGACTTCGCGTTGGGCGTCGCCCATCTTGCGATATTCCCAGCGCTTCGGTTCCCAGCGAACAGAGGTCGCATTAACAAAGCCACGCCGAATCTTCCCCAGCAGGCGCACGGCCTCCGGGTCTTCCATGTCGAATTCAGCTGTGGCGATAAGTTCTGTCTGGGTGGCGACCTTTTCCACTGTGCGCGCGACGGGGAGAGATTCGTCGTTGTGCATGAAGAGGACTACCGGGTTGCGATCGTAGTTGGTGAAGTCCCAGCCACCAGGCTCGATAATGGCGTCATCACGCGCTACATCGCCCGTTGAGATAATGGCGGTAACACGCCCGGTCTCAAGATCTGCGTCGCGAAGGTGGCCGAAGGAGCGCAGTCTATCCAAAACGACAAAACCCCCTACGCCTGAGGCCCGAGTTCTGGCGCAAGGGGCCGTGAGTTCTACTTACCTTATCGACGAATCTAGCACCTGCGTTTGTCGTCTGTCAAGTGTCTATGCTCCTTATCCGCCACGACGATCTCCCAGCCACAATCACGACACACGGCCCGGCCATAACCAGCCGCCGCGGAAAGCCAGCGGCCACACTTCGGGCACTTCAGATCTACGAATTCTGGCCGAGCAACCATTCGTCCTCTTCTATCTCGTTGCGAAGTTCCGCCATCAGCTGGTTGAACT
>ERZ1292637.1200-Hain-H14-01um-R3-1200-length-11527-cov-21_pt1 | contig 11527 bp, 15 predicted proteins | sample MGYA00564405_ERZ1292637 | MGnify/ENA primary metagenome ERZ1292637 (study PRJEB36523, sample SAMEA6512645) | groundwater metagenome | collected 2019-01-09 | study: AquaDiva: Metagenomics assemblies of 32 groundwater samples | reverse complement strand
AAATGCTCCGAGCGCCAGAGATGGTGTTTGGGCCAGCAATACAAAGGGGGATAACCAGATATGGCAACAACTAGAAACAAGGGTGGACGGCCTCGTAAGATGCCAGCCGCCGTATCGTCCGATTACACGGTTGACGAGGATTCGCTGATCGAGCAAACACTTGCAGGTGCTCCAAGACTCGGCGATACACTCACCGATCCTGGAGATGAAGAGGGTGTGAAGTGGGCGCTTCCGGTGGACATTGATACCCTAGAAACGAATGGCTATGTGGTAGTTTACAACAAGCGGACACGGGAGCCAAGTGTCATTCACCGTAACTCTCTCCGCGCTGTGCTACGGGATCGCATTGATCCAGAAACAGGTACGTTGGCCTTCACGCTTGACCAGCCGGATGAACCTCCCTATCGCGGAACCCTAAAGTGTTTTCTCCACGCTGACGATCCCAATCGTCTCAAATATGATATGTTCGGTTTCGCTAGGTGCCGGAAGAATAATCTGCCTACGGAATATCAGCGTGGCTTACATATGACAAAGAAGCATAAGGCTGAGTGGGCAGCGATTCAAGCGGCGAAGAGTGATGATCGGTTGGAAGAGGAGAGAGAGTACCGTAAGGCCATTCTTGCTCGACTCCGTGCTGATGAGCCTGTACCGTTGGCCGCGATCATCGGGGGGATATAATGCCAAACTATCAGCAACACTTTGAAACAGTAACTATTGCCTCCGCTGCCGCTACAAGCAGCATCTTCCAGCTATATGGTCACCGCATCGTGGGTATAGGGAAGCCTGCTACCTGGACTGCCGCAGACTTGAGCCTAGAGGTAACGGTAGACGGTGAGGCTACGTGGGTCAAGGTTATTGACAATGCAGGCGCCCTCATCAAGATCACGGGGCTGAGCGCTACGGTTGCTGAGTTCTACGTCGTACCAGAACTGTTGGACTTCTTTACAGCTGACAAGTGCCGCATAGTTAGCACTAACACAGGATCGGAGGCTGATGTCAACCAGGACGCCGCCCGAACTTTGGTAATTGTGTTAGCACCGCTCCCAGGGAACTAACGATGCCGTCCAAATCTAAGGCCCAGCAGTCATTTATGGGCATGGTTCACGCTGTCCAAACGGGTGCAATGGAGGCCCCTTCTGCCAAAGTCGCTGCAATTGCTAAATCCATGAAGCCAAAAGCAGTGACGGAATTTGCCGGCACGAAGGCTAAGAGACTGCCAACTAGAGCAAAGAAAAAGAAATGAAGGAGCATCTGATGTCTATAGAATGGGTTGCTGGTCTTATCTCCGTCGCTGTGGTCGGAGCAACAATCTATTTTATCGCCAACCGTACCGAAATGCCTGACTGGTGGGCTGCTGTCGTTGTGAGCAGCATCATCGCTAAACTGTTTGGTTCAAAAAAGAACGGTGACAAGTGACGATTGAGCTACGGGCAACAAGAACTGACAGCACCGCCCAGTTTGGGATTGTTGTATCTGGTGTTGAACAAGCGATGGTACTCTACAACAACGATACCAAGATGGTCACTGTTGGGCCACGAGTAGGGTTAGTACGGGCAAAGCTTGATTTTTTATACATTGCCAGAGAATTGCTAGCTTGGACAGCACAGCGAGCACAGGACTTTAGCTTACCAACTGTACCGTCCGCTCTGGTGTTACCTGCTGTATGTACCATGTCGATCAAGCGTGAGGCTACGAAGATCAAGTACGATCTTACGGGGCCGCTCAACATTTCTATCGAATATAAGATTGGTGACACTGTTACGCTGCCTGCTTATGCTCTAGCCGATATAGTTGCCTGGGACTGGTGGGCTTTCCATCAGAATATGCTTACTCAGTTTGTGCGTCTGGTGGAAACTACCTAAATGGCAACTAGACGTGGAATCCGCCAGCGCCTTATCCAAGAGTGCCAGCTAGGTTACAACTCTACTGTCACTGCTGGGGGTGGCACCACATACATTGACGATACAGCACGGCTGCAAAACACTGCCGCCGACTCTCGCTCCTGGCTCGGCTTCTACATGTACCGCCCTTCTGCTGCCGCTGTGGAGCAGGTACGAACAGCCTCCTCTTATACTGTCGCTTCCGGACGCTTGAATCATGGCGGTGTTGCTTATAGTGCTACACCTACTGCGGCGGAAGTTTATGAAGTTTTCAAATGGGTTCATCCAGACGATCTCAACACCGCTATCAACCGTGCAATCGAGCGTCTGTGGTACGAAACGTGGGCACCGCTCACCCTAGTAACAGATGGAGATATGGAAGCTAGCGGAGTCACCGATTGGGCTGTGACCAACGCCACACGTGCTAAAGTAACCACGACAGGCTATCGTCAAGACCAGGCATTGGAAGTTACTAACACTAGCGCCAACGGTTATGCACAATCGGCCTCTATAGCAGTGAAATCTGGTGCTTATGGCTACTGCTCTGTAATCGTCTCTGCCACCGGATCAGCAACAGCACAACTAATAGTGTGGGACGTTACCAACTCCGTTGCTATTTACACCGGAACCGTGGCCCAAATCATGCGCCATATAGCCTCTATCTCCTTCACCGTCCCCGCCACGTGCAAACAAATCGCCCTCCGACTGGGGGCCACCGGAGCTTCAGACGTTACAACTTGGGATAACGCTATCGTTCACGTGCAACATGCGAACCAGTTTTCCGCACCGTCCTGGGTTACTAAGAAGGCGCAGATTCTTTCTTTGCGGCACCAGGTCATGTTAGGTGCCCCAGTTTCCCTTTCCTCTGCTCAATCTTTCTACCCAGAAGATGCGGTGGACTGGCCCCCTGTCAAATACAACGCCATTGAATTTGATCTTACTGGCACCGTACCCGTTCGTCTTGTTCTCGACAACTATGCAGGTGTGTTCCCTTTGTGGATTCAGGCTCTCCGCAGCTACTCCGCTTTCACTGCGGACACGAGCACCGGAGGAACAGTAGACGCGGATGAAGATTTAGTAGTAGCAGCAGCCAAGGTTGAAGTGTATGAAATCCTAAATAACCGCTTCAAAGACAAGTTCGCCAAGCAACTAGAAAACTCTCGGCGGCAGTTTGCTTCCCGCTCCAAGAGTGATACCTCACGTTATCCTAAAATCTGGACTCCGGTACTATGAGCCAAGACATCAGCGACTATAAGCTGATTGCTAACTCTTTTGTCCGTTACGGTTCCGTTTTCCAGGACGATAGGCAGATTCCTGTTGTTATGATTATCAGTAACGAGTATAAAGTAGTCTTTCTTTATGATTTGCACGAGGTTGATGATTTGATTGCCCAAATCTCTTCCCAACGTGCTCTGGCAGCTAGTGGAGATAGACCCGTACGGAAGGACGACTGGATAACTATCAATGCAAGGTGAACATGTTCTCTTTCACCCAGGGTCAATTATCCTCAACGGTGTTCCGTATGAGCTAGATTTAGACCCTAAAACCATGCAGATGTCTTGGGTAGAAGAGCCTATTCTAAATGGTACTGCTCCCAAACCTGGCCCTGGACTAAAACACACACCCATTGGCGAAGCCGCGTGGTTATCGGAACAAGTAATCGACTCCTACGACATGGGCATGGGAGACGCGCTAGACTACGAAGAAAACACCTACCACTATGGCACCGATGTAGACCCATCCGAACCAGGCGCTTTGGTTCTTGGCCCTCTCCGTACTCAGCTTACCATTGCTGTTGCTCCTGGCAATGATCCTGCTGGCTATTTTGAATTAGGTGGGCGGCTTTACCTAGTTTGGGGCCGTTACATCCGTGAAATCGGCGCACTATCTGGCACTCCCACAGACACGGCGGATAGGGATTTCGGGGCTGGATTGTTGAGCACCGACGCCGCGATTTTCCGCAACGCCGCAATTATCGCGCTTGGCAATGCAACCCCATTGCAATCTCGTGCTACTGGGGCTGCCGCAGGTACTTACACTGTTGCTCCCGCTTCTCTTACCGCCGATTTCGTTACAGTGACCGAAGAATTTCTTTACCGTGCCTTCTCCGATGGTTCCGTTACCCAAGTCGCCGCCTGTCCCCAGGACTCCTCTCCTCTTACCGCTGCCAACTGGTCAGCACCAGTAGACATTGGTGGAGATAGCGGATTAGCCTTTACCGATCTGAAGACGTTTGGCTATCAGGTTATCGTGGGTAAACGAGATGGCGCGTATCGTACCAACCGTTTGGGCTTTGCACCAAATATTATTGATGAGTTCAAGGCGTACCCAGATGCAGCCAACGCTCGGAAGATGAATAGCTACGCGCAGAAATTCTATATTCCCCATCTCCGTGGCCTCTTACGCTATGACGGACGGGGAATACGCCGTGTTGGTCTTGAGGCGCTTTCTACCCATTCTCACGCTAACCTTGGCCCTGTCAATGGCGTCTACCGTGCTCTTGTTTCGGATGGTCAGTGGCAATACGTTGCGGTGTGGAACGGTACAGACACATACATTCTAAAATATCACGAGATAACTGCTGCCGATGGCACTCTTCGTGCGGTGTGGCACTCTCACGCTGTTTGGTCAGCTAATCAAGTTACCGCGTTGCACGTTACCGGACTTAGCGGAACGAACCCTTCTCTTTGGGCCTCCTCTGTTACTAACAATCTTATCTCCCGCTTCTTTCTCCCCGCTGCTGGCCGCGTGGCAACACAAGATAGCGGCTACACGTATGCTGTAAGCGGAATTTTATACCTTCCCCGCCTTTACTTCGGCTCTGAGGAAAACCAGAAGCTATTTACTGAAATTGTGGTGGAAGCCGATAATCTTACCGCATTTGCAGAATTAGTTACGATTGCGTATCGCACCACCGACAATTTTCCTTGGAGTGCCACTTCTCCCGCTTTTACGTCTCTAGCAGACATCTCTTCTTCCCCATCCACACAAGTTGTCAATGTGGCAGGGCGGTTTATTGAACCTCGCGTTACTATAGCTCGTGGAGGCACGACCACTGAAACGCCAGTGTTGCGTCGAATAAAAATCCGCGCCATCCAACGCATTCCTTATTTGCGCCATATCAGAGCACATATAAAATTGCCTCCCGATGCCCAAAGTCTAGAAGGTGACATTGGCTCCGTGGATATTCGTAGCCCTGAAACTTCTTATGCTGCCCTCCGTGCTTTGGAAGCAGGAACGACCGCTCTAACGCTTATAGACCCCTGGGGTGTTTCTCGTGTGGTCTACCTTGTCTCGAAAGTCCATACCCCCGCTGTGCTTTACGCCGACCACGAGGAGCCACACATCACGGCGGAGATACATCTTATCGAGCCAAACCCATGAGCATCCTAATTGAGCCTACAGAGCCATCGGAGGGCCAGAACAACTCTACGCTAACCTCCGATCCTAACGGCCCTGAGCAGTTTTGGGCAGGTCTACGTCTCCCGTGTCCCGTGTGGAAAACGAAAGACCTTGGTACAACTGGAGGGGGTACTGTTTTTACTGTCGGTGAAGAGTACGTTACTGGGTACCTAGTTCCTAAACTGAATGGTGTTGCTCAAGACCCAACGCGCTTCAGTGAGACAGATAAAACAATGGGTACTTTCACGTTCGATGTGGCTCCTGACAGTGAATGGGGGATTACAGCGGATTATGGTATCTATTGTGACGAAGACTTGGGTCTTCATATTCCCACTAAGCAAGGGTCTGGGCTCCCTAAGAAAACTACAGGAACCATAGGTCAGGGTAATGGTAACGGTATAAGAGTTTTGGTTGCTGGTATCTCTGGTGGTGCCCCACGTTTCGGTTGGACGGAGAACATCTTAGTCTCAAGCCCTGCTTGGACAGCCAACAACACAGGGCTTCCAGGGACAGCTAGCACAGTAAACCTACTCCGCCTAGACCCCTTTGCACCTAGCACAACAGCGTTCCTCCGTGTTGATGGAAGCATCTACAAGAACACAGCCTATCGCACAGGAGGCTCATGGTCGGTAATATTTACACCAGCAGCAGGAACGTTCTCAGGCTTTGCAGATGTGCAGCTTTCGATTGCTCAACCAAACTTCATCGCCATACTCCATGCCCACTCGGTAAATGGCCTGACAGTTGACCACTCACACGATGGGGGGACAACCTTTCCTACCAGCGCGGTAGCTACTGTTGGTGGTTCTTTGCGTCGCCTGCTGGTAGGCCAATGGAACACTAACTTAGTTGCTTGCACCGTGACCTCGGTTCCAAACGACTTCTCATTGAGCAGCGACCACGGGCATTCATTTACGGGTTCAGTCGAGTTTCCAAACGACAAATTCAACCTTTTTATGCCTTATGAGGGAAACAGTAATCAACAGGAGATTTTTGCTGCGTCCCACACAACTGGCGCGATTTGGCGTTCAACCAATGGAGGAGCAAGCTTTTCGTTGTACAGTAGTCCTTCGGGTTTCAACTTCCTCAGTTTCTCCTCGGCAGACTCAAACATCGTTTGGGGTGTTGGGACAGATCAGCAGGCTAGTTCAACAACTAGGCGTATAAGCTACGATAAAGCGCTAACCTTTACCGCCACAACGACCACCGATTTCACGATATGGGATGGTGCCTTACTTAGGAATAGTATATGGTATTTCGCTGGTGACCAGCTTTTGGCTAGTGGTAAATACGTTCAGACATCGACCGACTTCACAAATCTAACTAACAGAACTGGTGATCTGTTGACTAGCGTATTTACTGGTGGAACTGTTACTGTCTATTCAATAGTTCCAGACTGGACAACCTAATGGGTTACGATACAAACCGAACCAACGTCAGCCTGAGCCAAATAGGAGTTCGCGCTCCCAATACAGCCCCCGCAGTCGGTTCGATTATCTATGTCCCTGCTGCTGGTGGTGGATGGGCAGAGCTAGCCATTTCTGTTCCTGCGGCCAACGTCCGAAATGCTTTGGGGATTGACAACGCGGAGACTGCGCCCTCGTGGAAAACAACGTTAGACGCAACAAATCCTGCGGCGGTCTCAACTTCAGCAGCAGCCCCAGGAACCTCACTGATATATTCCCACCGTGACCATGTTCATCTGATTACAGTAAGTGGGGTTGACCACGGCGGACTAGGCGGACTAGTCCCTGACGACGACCATACGCAGTACGCACTACTCGCTGGTAGAGGTACAGGACAGACGCTCATAGGTGGTACGGGAAGCGGTAACGACCTCACACTCCAAAGCACCAGCCACGCTACAAAAGGAAGCATCCTTATTCCTGATGGCGAAGAGCTAGTCCTGCCCCTAATAGATGATGGAGCAGGCAACTATGAACGATTACGACTTTACTGGAATGGAAACGATGCCGTTATTATTGCTGAATCTGCGGGGACAGGAGTACCCAGAAACTTCTATTTTGAGTCTAACAGAGATTTCATTCTCAAAGCTGGAGTAAACCAGTCTGTCTACCTTGACTCAGGTGGTTCATGGACATTCCGAGACCGTGACGCTGCTGACGCTACTCGCATGTGGCTTGACACCGCAGCGCCAGGGATACTTCATATTGACCAGATTACAGAAAACACTAGCAGCGCAGGGGTGCGCCTGACTTACCCTGTTGTCGGACAGACCGCCACTCCTCCAACAGCGGTGAAAGGAATGGTATACTATGATACAGACGATGACCATATGTATCTCTGCACTGCTGTTTAGACTATTTAGGAGGGCAAAAATGGTACAAGCACTACTAATCTTTTTGCTAACACAGTTCAATAGCACAATTGGTCTACACCGAGAAGCGCCTAATGTAGCGCCAAACATCTACTGGGTCTATTCCGATGGTTATCTGGTCGGAGACGACCTGTCACGCTTCCAAGGAACCCCTTTGACCAAATGGCATGTTCTTCGAGGAGAGGTAGTTGCCGAAGAGGTGTTCACATGGGGTAGCTTGGCAACCAGCCTTGGTGAAGGAGTCTGGACTGAGGAACCAAACAGCAGTGTTATATTTTCAGACTGGTTAGAGTATGCCGACCGTTTGCTTCTAGCCACCATAAATGCCCAGAACGCGGGCAACTCCAGTAGAGCAACTGAGCTACTAACTATAGCAGATTCTATGTGGAGTGGTATTGGGCTACGGGATAAGGTATACTTAGTTGACGGGAAGTACGAGACCTACAAGTTAGCACTCTACTACTACGCAACAGGGCGCAAGGACGTTCTGAGAGTGCTCAGAAAGCTTCAAGAGAGAGATTCATCCTCAAACCGTTATGGTGGATTCTACACCGAATATGGAGACAACCTGCTCCCGTTTAGTTACACTGACGTAAACACAGAAACAAGTGCAATAGCTCTACTAGCTGTGAGGAGATGGTAAATGGCAGAAACAGCAGCAGACATCAAGGCGTCGATGGACGCTATCAGAGATTACATTGATCGTCTTTACTTCACCGTGCCTTTCAATGGCAAGACACTTGGGATACTAGCATCGAATCCTGGGTTTCCTATCTGGATAGACGCACATCCAAGCTCTGATCCACATATTATTCGTGCTGCTGGTCAGTGTCGAGGAAACGAAAGTGGTGATCCATCTCATGCTGTAGTATCGGAACAGTTAGGCGCACCAAGTTGGGTTGCTGGAATGAGTGAAGGGCCAACTTCTAGTGTCTTTGATTTCGGTATTGAGGATAACAACACAGGAACGGATGATTTCAAAGCACCTCGCGGCAGGGCAACAAGAATTTATAGCACTACTGACATTGTTTATACAGTGGAAGATGATAATCAAGAGACAGTAGAAAAGGTTGGTGAATTGAATCTATTTATTGGGAATCATGGTTTTCCTGGCGATATTTCCAATATGGCTGCTGGGGCTTATGACTGGTCAGTGTCAGCAACCAAGACAGTAGCAGCACAAAACTTCATGCGCTCTCTCGATTATCCTCCACGTCACGCATTTGCTCTTGGTCGTATGTTCTATGCAGCACGAGGAGACACCACTAAGTTAGGCTATTTTCAAGACTCCGAAATTGAGACTGGTTTCTTGAAAGACTTCTATCACGTCTTCTTCAGTGGTCTAACTAGCTCATATCCTCAAGGCTACATATTTGATAAAGACACTTGGAAAGATACTCAAATCACGATGGATGGCGACCGCACAACCGCAGTACCTAATATCCTAAGTGGATGGAATGTAGGTTCAGTAGGGACTTATTATCCCCATGAAAGCAAGATGAGAGGTAAGTGGCTCGGCTCGATCTCTGGTATTGATATATGGCTCAGCTATGTCGTGCCTACTTTTGTTTATACTAGGATGGCAATAGCTATTCAGCTGCTAGAGAAAACTCGTGACCCATACTATACCTTCGCTTTCATCTACAAGCCTATCATCGAAATAGCCGATAGTGCTGTGAACCAGTGGATAACCAATATCGGTATGCCAGGAGCTTCTGACTTCTTAGCAGGAACACCGTGGACAAACCAAGGTTCGTCATTTATCACGTGCATCTTCGCTCTGTTTATGACTATTCTTGGCTACGGATATGGGATACCTAAGTACAAGCCCTACGCTGACGATGCTATCACTGTATTACGTAAGGCAGTTTGGGGAGTGGGGCCGAACAATAACGACCAAAATGGTTACGTAAATGTAGGTGGTAGTAAGGTTGAGTGGACAAGACCCGACCATAAAGGTGGTGTACTAACAGTGTGGAAGCGCGATAGCGCTGATGGAAAGTTTTACCACCCAGGCAAATCAGCCGTAGCCGATCTTGCGGAAAATATCGTTTCAGTCGCTACTACTGGGCTTCACCAAACAGACGCTGACCCAACGACGATTCCCACAAATATGGAAGGTTCTGTTCTCACCTGGCTTGCCATGCGTATATATCTGGCTTACGCATATGGCGATGATTATCCTGATGGCACCTGGGCTAATGGCCTGAACCTGCTCAGCGGAATAGCTAGCGGCAAGGTACTAAAAGACTCAGACAGTGCGGTCATAGTAGGTGCAGATGTTATTCTAGTCAAAGGGACAAAAACTGCTAACCCTCAGAGCCTAACTAGCTACGTTGCGCGTACAACCACAGATAGTGATGGGGCTTACGCTCTGCCATTCGACGTGAGCGGTGCTCACACCATTTACGTAGTAAAGTCTGGCTACAAGCATATGTACAAGACCTACACAATTGGCGCAGTAGATCAAAATCTAGTATTCCCAGATGCAAGGATGGTGACAATCTAAATGGCTTATGGTTACGTAACCTTTACGCCGCAGGCTTCGGCCCCAGCGAGTCCTGCCAAGAACGAAATCTATTACAAGGACAGCGACAATCGCCTGTATTACTGTACCGACGGCACAGGCGCTGGCGGAGGTGCTTACAGCAGCCTTGGCTTCGTACCAGCGGCCTCTAATCCAACTGCTTCAAGGGGGAGAGTCTACATGAAAACTGACCAGCGATTATACGTCTGCACGGCTACCTAAAATGCCAAATCTTACCGTAAATTCACTCTCAATCACACCAGGTGGTGAGTGGCCTCTTGATAGTAGCAATGGCATAATGGCTGCGCGAGACAATGCCAACTATGACGTTGAGAAAGACCGCGTAGAGGTAGCCTATCAGCCGTCGCTACCAACATCAAGCAGTTCCCAAACATGGTCTGGTTCTGTAACAATACAGACCGACTTCAGCCCATAAGGAGGGCAAAATGCCTACTTGGAAAAAGATTCTACTCGACGGTGACGCTGCGCCAACTGATGCTGATTACCTCGTTGGCACCGCTAATGCTGGCCTCAGCGCCGAAATCGTAGTTGGCACTACACCAGGCGGCGAGCTTGGGGGTATATGGGCCAGCCCAACGGTGGACACCATACATTCAGGAAGTGCGCATCATGCAGCCGTAACATTGGCTGCGGACGCCGATACCATTCTTAGCCTCAGTGCTCAAGAACTCGGTCTCGATACGCAGACGGCGAACATTGTCTTCGCAGGCCCGACATCGGGTGGTGCTGCCGACCCCACGTTTCGGTCATTGGTGACTGCTGATCTTCCATCAGGCACAGCCCTGTCCGGCATTCCCAAACTCATACGAAACGGTACTATCGACACCGTCAACAACACAACGACATTTGCGGACGCCACGGAGATGAGCTTTGCTATCGCAGCAGACGAGATATGGGCCATTGTCCTGCATCTACGTTACAACAGCGGCATTACCCCTGGCATCAAAATCCAATTTACACAGCCGACAGGCAGTGCTTATAGAATAGAAGGTACAGGGATAGATGCAGCTTTTGCCACAACTATCCACCAAAACAGCACAGGTTCGCTTGCATGGGCCGGTACAGGCGGAAATTACGCGATAACCTTACACGGAGTCGTTGATAACGGGGCGAATGCAGGCACTGTTCAGCTTCAATTTGCGCAGAATACGGCGAATGCCTCAGACACAAGCATCCTTACCGAGACGTGGATGCTGGCATACCGCCTTGCTTAGAAAACCTTTTCTGGCTCGTGCTGGTAAACCCAGCGCAGGTAATTCAGCTTTCCTATCTGCCCGCTCGTAAACTGTAGCCACACATTCCAAAACTTATCCGAGTGTGGCTGTAAGAAAGAGAACCCGTCGGGGTGGTTTGCTGGCC
>ERZ1292637.1199-Hain-H14-01um-R3-1199-length-11528-cov-4_pt1 | contig 11528 bp, 17 predicted proteins | sample MGYA00564405_ERZ1292637 | MGnify/ENA primary metagenome ERZ1292637 (study PRJEB36523, sample SAMEA6512645) | groundwater metagenome | collected 2019-01-09 | study: AquaDiva: Metagenomics assemblies of 32 groundwater samples | reverse complement strand
GGGGGCAACAATGACTGAAACGAAACCCGCGCTTGATAGCCTGTCGCTAGAAGACCTTGGCTTATTGCTTGACTGCATGCAGCATCAACGGACGGTCTACACTATGCAGGCACACAAGCACCCCACGGATAGCTTTTCGCGGGAGCAACTGGAAAAGATAAAGCGCATATGCGATATATTGCGCTCTGCTATGAAAGAGAAGAAAGCCGATGTTCCTGTTTGACCATGTGTTTTTCTACTATGTTATGCAGCTTGACCTTGCATGCCAGGAGAAGCGGCCCGATGATAAGAAGCGTCTGGCCAGGAAAGTTGTCTCATATGAAGCCATTTCAAAATAGGGGTTGATATGACGATCAGCATGGAACAAATGCGCCTGATAAAGGATTTGTTAGCTCCTGCATATGACTATATGGAGATGGCAGATTTTGCCAATGCGCTCGACAAGGCCATTGGCCAGATGACCGCCACCGCGCCAGATAGCCCCGAGCAATTCGCTTGGCATAGGTGCTGTGGGGCTATCTCGCTTCTGGCGACAGTGCGCTTTGGCTTCACGCCATGGATTGATTACGTCTTGGCAAATTGCCCAGGTGCAACCGCGCTCATGGTGAAGAGGGCTTAGCCCTCTTCCTTTTCCCTCAAATCGGAGCAATGAAAATGGCATTCCCAAAAGGTCTTACCCGCGCGTTGCATGCAGCGCTCAAAGCTGAGGGCAAGCTTGATGCGTGGCTTGATAAATATCATGCGCATGCAGTGCAAGGCACGCTTGAGGCATGGATGGCTGAGCAGGGCTTGAGCGTATCGGAAGGGGCGAAAGCTACCGTAGCGGCCCCCAAGGCGGCCCCGAAGCGCACAAGCTTCCTTGAGGCCGTTAGCCAGCAAGCGGCTAGCTTTTGCTCTCTGGTCAATCTGGGGGCTCCTACGTGGCCGACAATCGCCCCCGATGATCTTCCTATGGCTCAGAGCCTGCTTGAAGAACTTGAGGCGCTGAGCAAGGCCGCGCGTGGCGCAGCTTCGACCTTGCGCCCCATAGTCGAGCGCGCGGCTCAATTGGCCGATCTTTTGGCCGATCTTGAAACGCAGAAAAATGAGAATGACGCCCTGAAAGCGCGCCTTGCTGAGATGGAAAATGCTCTCAAGGCGAATGGCCATAGCGACAAGGTGACGAAGGCCAAGGGCAAGCTTGTTGCTGTCGCGGCAGAATAAAAAGGGAGCGCTTGAGGCAAGGCGTGCTGCGCCATTTCCGAGCAATCAAGCGCCCCCTTCCGCAGCTTGCAACTGCATTCCCTTGGTAGCGCCGCCATACGGATACGTCAAGCCCCTACGGTTTAGGCCGCTAGGGGTTTTTTGCGCTTGATCGCTGGTCAACATGGCGCTATGGATTTCTTGGGTTAGCGAAGTTGCAGTGCGCTAGCTCAGCCTGTCAGTAGACTGACGCAATGATATACAGGCGAGTCGCCTGTCGCAGGCTCCTTAGCGATTCGGATAGAAGCCCCTGAAGCTCTATCCCCGAACTAAGGCGGAGAAGGGCTAGGAGCTAGCGATGGCGGTTCCTGGCCCTTACTTTTTGTGCTTGCATCCTGATTTCCCATGCATTACGAATCACTTCGCCAGGCGCCCTTAGAATTGAAACCTTCTCCTTTCAACTCTTCTGGAAAGGGGCGCAAGGTGGCCTTCCCTAAGGGCGTCTCACTCTTAGGGGGGCGTGTCTGGCGACAGGACGGGCGCAGGGTCAGGGCATGACTTGCGCCCGTTTTCGTGACGTATTTGCCACTAGGGGGCCTAACTGGGCCTCCCTCATGCAAAATGCGCTAGACGGATCGGGATTCAGCCCCTACCAAGGGCGCACCACGAAAAGGGGAAATCGAATGAAGCGCATTATCACAACCTCTCTCATGCTCATCCTGTCGAGCGCATCAGCCAATGCAGCGGATATCTTTGGCGGAAGCCTGAAGGATACGCCGCTTGATGTGTCCACGTCCCGCACTTGGACAGGCCCATGGATCGGCATTGCAGGCGGCGCGATCTTCTCGAATAACGTTCTCAACTATGATGCAAACCAAACGGACGGAGAAAGCTCCTATCACGCTGGCTTCGAAGTTGATGGTTCGGGCGCAAAGGGCGTATTCGGCGAAGCTCAGCTTGGCTATGACTGGCAAGTCTCAAGCCGTCTTCTCGTTGGCCTGTTTGGCGGCCTGAATATCAGCAATGACGAATTCGAAGCGAGCATTCAGAGCGGCGGCTATAGCGCCAAGCTCACAATGGAACAGGAATGGGGCGGGGTGCTTGGCCCGCGCGTTGGCTTCGTTAATGGTAACAGCCTATTCTATGCCGCTGGCGGCTGGGCATTCGGCGAACTGAGCAAGGTTCGCGCTACCCTGTCGAATGGGCAGCAATCCGTTGGGGGTGACGTGTTCCCCGATCAAGAAACGGATCTGAGCGGATGGTTTGGCGAAGTCGGACTTGAGCACAAATTCGACAATAGCATGTCGCTCAAGGTCGCGGGGCGCTATACGGATTATGGAGCCAATACGCTGGCTCAGGGCGGCTATCAGGGCGAAGGCTATTCGGCCTCTGAGCGCCTGGAATTAGAGCCTAGCGACCTAAAGGCAATGATTGGGCTGGTTTACCGCCCCTAATAGTCCCCTCCCAGGGAGTCTGCCCAACTAAGCCCCGGCATCAGCTCCGGGGCTCTTTTTTTGCCTAGGCTCTAGGAGCCCCTAGGAAGCCCGTACAGCCAAGTTATAAATTTTGGCTAGCATCATGGCTGCCAACCCGCTCAAGCCGCTGCAGGGCCTTCCTTGCCAGCGTGATAGCGCCTCGCTCCCTGTGGTGACGGATTTTGTAGCTCGCATCTTCCCAAGGGGCTGCATCGGGGATCTTCTGCTCAAGCAAATAGCGCGTTTGGCGCTTCCGCGTTCGTGTCCCCAGGCTGCTCACATCGATCTGATAGAGCGTGCTCTTGTTGGCCTCGATCCCGAAGGGGACAATCTCGATGGTTATGCGTAGCGTCATGTTGCACTCGTATTTTGCACACGTCTTTTAGCGGCGGGAATGTGACCTTGCCCCAACAGGGGCAATGGTACAATTCGCCCGCTAGCGTCTCAATGAAGTTGTCGGTTCTTCGGAGGTTTTGCTTGCACATAGTGCATTGCCCAATGATCTCATTGGGCCTTACGATAGTAACTCGTTTGCGTCTTATTGGTGTAGTCTCGACATAATTGCTTAATTAGCTAGCCCCTAGGCACTTCGCGCCATGATTGGGTAGCTACAATCTCTTCCGTCTTCTTAGCCAGACGGATCGCCGTTTCAATGTTAGACAACATTCGGCCGGTCATTAGGCTGCCCCAATCCTCCACGGTTTCAGTAAGAAGCTCAGAGGCCGTTTGAGTGCCCTTGAGCGGCAGAGCGAGGGCAGGTTGCCAGCCGCGCGCTTTGGCCCCTCGCTTTTTGGGCGAGGGCTTTAGCGTCTTCTGCTTATGGTAGAGATGATTTCTTAGCCGGTCTTCGTCTACATCGAGCGCTTGGGCAATAGTGGCAATGTCTAATTGGTCATTCTCGCGCCATAGCTCCCAAGCCTTAGCCTTTATCCTGGCTGGCAAATGGCCAGATGGATAGCTCCTAGGCGAATTATCCTTCCTCTTGGCGGGAAGCCCCATTCTGCCAGCGTGATAGCTTACTGTTGCTGTGGAAACGCCTAGTTGCGCCGCAATTTGCGCGTTGCTCATATGCTCCCAATTGGCGCGGATAAACGCCTTCGTAGCTTCCGCCTGAAAGTCAGTGCTCTTTCTGCCTGCGGGCATGGTTCCACCTCAAGGATTCGAACCCCAATTTGCTGAGCCAAACTCAGCCGTCCTACCATTAGGCGAAGGGGGAGAAGCGCCATCCGGGATTGAACCGGCCTCTTCAAGCATCCGTTACTTATGGCGCTGTATGGCCCCGTGGCGGGGGCTATTGGCCCTATTCCTTTGAGTGATAACGGTAAGCGCTGGTTACATCCGCAATGATATCCCGATGTTCTTCTTCTTCGCGGTCCGCTAAAACCTTGGCCGTTTGGGCCTCCTGAGAGGCCAGGACGCAGGAGGCCGATAAATCCGGGATGTGCTGCTTAGCAATAGGGAGGCCCCTAAACCAACTTTCCATGCGGTCCGCATGAGCGAGCGCCATTTGCGCCATTGCGGGGTCATGATCGGGATGCGACTGCAAAGTGTGCGCCCAAAACCTGACGGCTATGAAGGCAAACATATCTTGCCCCCTCAAGAGAAAGACGGGCTCCTCACTGGGGATGTGTCCGGCTGGGTCTTGGATATGCATATAATCGGCGCGTGCATGCTGCGTTACGTTTCCTTTGAATTTGGTTCCTGGCAGGCAAGCGGGGAATCGAACCCCGATACTCGGTTTTGGAGACCGATGCTTTACCATTAAGCTACTTACCCATAATGGTCCCCGCGAAAGGATTCGAACCTTCACGCCATCTAGCAGGGGGTTTAAGCCCCTTGTGTATACCAATTCCACCACGCGGGGGATTGCGTCAATGTGTGAATGACTTCTTCATGATGCGAAGGGCTCTTTGAATTTTGCCACGCACCATGAGGAAGGTTGCGTCTTTTTCTGCGCTAGCTTGCTCTTGCTCTGTAGGGAGCCGAAAGCCCATCTCGCCAGCGAATATGTTTAGCCCCGCGCAATAAACGCATAACGAAAAGTCACCGACGCTAGGCGAGCCGGGGCCTGAAGCTCGATTAACGGCTGCCCCGCAATGGCAGCAAACGGTTTTGGGCATAACCGTTGTGTTGTGGCTATAAGGCATGGCGCGCTAATCCTGGCTTTCGGCTATCGAGATATTCACTCTCTTAATCGCGCCCTTGCCCCTGGCAAGCTCAGCAAATGCCGCATCGATTAGCCAATCCTCCCAACTCGCCATTGGCATTGTATGCCCTTGTGAAAGGCTGACAATCGCATTCACCTTTGCCGTGCTTGGCTGGGCCGAAACTGAGCTTATATCAATCAGGCCATTGTTGCACACGAAGGCATAACCGATACTGTTCATTCCTTTTTTCGCCCCCCCCTAAGTTAAATGGTGCTAGGGGCAGGAGTTGAACCTGCAACCAAGCGGTTATGAGCCGCTAGCTCTACCTTTGAGCTACCCTAGCGATTTGTACCCCTATCGGTTTGCTATGCGGCCTCCCCCGACTTATCATGTTTACGGGAATACTGGCCAACACAAGGCAGGTGCTCTCAGTTATTTAACGCCATGGCTGAGCATGCGAGCCGATAGGGGCAACCCATTTAAGCGTCTTGGCGCTAGCCGTCAAGCGCCTAGATCGAGTATTCCGTTACTGTGACGGGCGTATGCCGCTCAACCTCAGCAACCAGCTTGTAGATGCGAAACGGGGCGTATGATGTGCCGGTCTTGATTTTGAGCGCTGCCGCATCTGTGGCTTCTGCCTTTGAAGCGTAGAGCGATACAACATCGTTGTCTTTGTTGAGCATAACAAACGGGTCGCTGATTGCGGGATTAGTTGACATAGAAAGGCTCCTTTGGGAATTGGGATAGAGTTTCATTTTCACGATTGCGAATAAATGCAGTTGCTTCCTGGCTCCATTGTTCAAACTTCTGCATAACGTCTCGCTTGTCTTCTAGCGAAAACCGCTTGGCGATCTCGGCGACCTTATCCCAACATGGGTAATTGCTCGCCTTATCTTCGCAACGCTCATAGGGGCGCTGCCTCAGGAAGCCTAGGGCTAGCTGAGCATGTCGCGCTTCATGCCTGACAGGCCCTTTTCGATGCGAGCGAAGCTCTGCATATAAGGGATAGTGCCTAAATGTTTGCACCATGCCGGGAAGAGCTAGGATTTCCTCCCTTGTCATCCCCTTGCGCAGATAGCGCTTGACCGCCTTTCGCCCGATCCTGTCTATGATGCGGAACGCTCTGCTTGACAGGGGCGGGACGCCTTTTAATGGCCGCTCTAAGCGGGCCTTAACATGGGCAAGCAAGTCTGGCGGCATGTCGCTTCCGGGGGTCAACCCCTTGTGGGTTGCGACAATTGCGTCTCGCGCATATGCGGCGTTGTCTATTAGGCTTGTTTCTTTGCTGCGAATGCGCCTCGCCTCATCGGCTAGCGAGCCGATCTTTATTCCGAGTTGTACTCTTTTGAATTTCATACGCGCGCTTTTTGGTGTCTGGAGATGTTATAGTTAGCTCTATTGCCAGAAGAGCGAATATCAAAGCCAAGGCGATAAAGATTCCTGGCCTCATGGATTGCCCTATGCGCTATGGTCGAATACGTTCCAGGGGTCATGTCGGATATAGGCGGCTATATCCTTGAAGCCAAAATTCCAGCTATCATTCATTTGACCCAGCGATGAATAGGCCATGTCGTCTAGCCTTGCGACGTGCTCTAATGTACCCATGCCCGCCTTAAGCCCAATGCCTTTGGCATATTCGTTTGTTAAATAGCCGTTGCCTGCCCCTGTGCTAAAAATGAAGCCTTGGGGGTCAAAAACTAGCCCCTCAACCTCGCACAATACGCCCAAGCAGCAATACGCGCCTGATGTGGGATTCTTGAGCATGCCCGAAGCTTGGCTGTATTTCCCGCTTTCTAGCGCTTCAAGCCAAGCGGTTTGGCGCGGCCCAAATACGAATGCTTCGCCCGTGGGGCTTGGGAAGGGATCATGCGCGAATTTTGCTACTGGTTTTGCTTCTAACTGTTCCATGATTAACCCGCTAGATAACTAAGTGACATGATGATGAATAGGCCCGCTAACCATGCAAATAAGCATACCGCAAGGATGGCAGTTAGGGCGCGGATAAAGTAAAGCCCTATGCTAATTAACCCGCTCAGCCTCTCGTATATAGTCAATGGTTGCGGCCGAAAAACCATTGATAGTAGTGCATTGACCATAGCCTATACCGTTCTCATAGGGCGCTACATTGATGATATAGGCGCGCGGCGGCTTTGGGATCGGCAAAGCTTGCGTGACTTGCTCATCGGTGATGAATATTACTCTATCGGGCGCAGGCTGCATAGAGTTGACGATATGCATTGCGAGATGCGCATTCGTCGCGTGTCCGACATTAGAGCCCAATAGAGCGGCTATGACGCCTAGCCCCGGAATGGGCTGGATTTCCTTTGCCTCCTGGCCGAATGCGACAAGCCGCACCCTGCCATTGATGCACCCCGCGATGCTTGCGGCTGCCTCCATGCGGCTCACTTGGCTTTTCGCCGAAAGCGTGGTGGTCATCGATCCTGAGCAATCAACGCAAACAGCCGTGATCCCTGGCAAGTCGTCTTGCACCGCAACGCAACCCTGCAATGCGCGGTCAAGCGACCTATAGAATTGGGGCGCAACCTTGGATGCCTGGATAAAGCGAAATGGCAATACACGCCTTGCGCCAATACGGGATTCAATCGCGCCTTCGATAAGCTGATGGTTCACGCCGTCTTCTGTCATGTTGCGCAGATTGCGCAATATGACCATATAGCCAATTGCCCCCCTTTCCTTCGCCAGATTGCGCTTGAGAAGCAATGTCCATATTTCGCGCCGCTTCGCCTTGTCACTGCCTACAGCGGCAATAAGGGCTTCCCATGTTTCGGGCGTTTGTCTTTTGGGCTGGCCTATGAGCCCCAATGCCTCGGTTACAGGAAAGCCGCCCTTTGTGACATCGGGGAAATGCGAGCGATTAACGGCATGGGCGATTAGTCTTGCCCGCTCTATGTCGGGATATGAGACATGGGCAGCAAATATAACATCACGCAGCTTAACGCCCCCGTCTCGATCCCATTTGTTGAGTTCGTATGCATCGAATTTTAGAGCCGCTTGGCGCAGCCCCATTATGATCCCATGCGGGATTGGCTTCTTGCCGTCTTTCCAATAGATGGAAAGCAATTCGGCCATTTCATCCGCACGGGAAATCACGGCTTCGACGGTATTGCGAGTTAAGCCGGGGATACCCCGTGCGGTCTTGGCTAGTTCAAGGAGGAGCAATAGGGGGGCGTGTCTTAGGTGGAATGATTGCCGCGCCTCGATAGCGAGGGATGCTAATTGCTCAGGGGCAACGATCTGGGCATTTCGGGAAATGCGGGCGGCTATGGTTTCGCCCGTCTCGTAAAACGTATCCTCCCAAAGGAGGCACGATAGGACGGAGCGGCGTAATTCCTGATAGGGGGTTGCATGGGAGGCAAGAGCGCCTGCATGCGTATGGCGGGGAGGCTGTTTTGTCGCGACATTGGTACGCATTACTATCACCGCTCAAGATGTGAAAGACCAAATGGGCTAGTCAGGCAACAGGCGAATATGGCTCTTACTTGATCACGTATTAGGTAATTGTACGATGAAACCATACTCTTCAGCACTGCCTAGCCCCCGCATAGGCGAACTTTGAATTGGGAAGTCTAGCGAGCAACAGGCGAATTTAGAATTTTTTTAGCGCTCTACCAACTGAGCTACATTAGCTTGCGCTAATGATAGGGTTCGAACCTATGACCTCTCGTTTACAACACGATGTAACTAAACTCTACAGCATCGCTAGGCTTTCCAATAATCATAAGCAGGGGCAACAGGCGGCTATGGTTGTTTGACACAATCCAATACTGCGATGAAACCATGACCTTCAGCACCCTGCATTTTATGTTTGTTTGTGTGCGCTTCTGATGTTCTTAATCTAGCGCATTAGTCGCTAAAAGGCTAGCCGCTAGTCACTTGTATCTAAACGATTAGTAAAGCCGATTGGGCCTCGCTCGTTGAACGCATGGATGGAGCGGCCTAAGTGGTCAACAAGCCCCGTGTCTCTTGGCGTGTCGTCTTCTTCGAAGACCGTAAGGCACGGAAGAAGCGGGCCTTTATCCCACCATTCATCTTCCATCGTTGTGCGCTTTTGGGAAGCAACTATTTTGTATTTCCGCATTTGAACCCCTTGTTTATGATTTCTGTGTTGCGACACCACGAATCAAACTCAACCCGTCGCACAAAATTATCGTTTTCGATTAATGTTCTAATGGCCTTTAGTTCATGGCCTATGTTCGCAAACTTCTCAACAGATTGGGCCTTATCTGCGAGAAGAGTGCTAATGAACGATCCCACGCCATAAGCTGCTGAGGCGACGAAGCAAAGTAACGCAATCGCAACCAATATGGGCAGGCTACCTTTTGTTAAGTCTACATGCCCGTGGGGCGATCCTGGCAGCTTGGCCATCATGGCGAACGGAACCAATCGTCAAGCGGCCAGCTCGACTTGGGCGCGGTTGCGCGCGGCTTCTTGGCCTGCCGTAGGGCGTCGTCAATCCGCAAGTCGCAGAAATGGATTTCCGATTTACGCCCCTGTTGGATGTAATGATATCGACCGTAAAGCAATGATGCTGCTACCAAAACGGCGAATAGAACCCAGCGCCCCCAATATTCAGATGCTAGATAAAAGATCAAGCCTAACGCCTTGATCAATATGCTATAAGCAATGTCTAGCGCAGCTTGCACTATTTTAGCCATGGGCAGGAAGCCCAAGAGGAAGGTAATCACTTAACCTCCCTGTAGTGGCCTTGATAGTCGAAATGCCGGTACGATTTGACGATATGCTGGATTGCCCAACGCGCAAGGAACCATGCGGCTAGGGCTCCCAATGCAACCAATATCCAGCCATTTGAAGCGAGCCATTGAAGCGCGGGGGATAAAGCTTGGAATACGGGCTGATATTGCCCAACCAATGCGGGGAAGGTTGAGGCGCCCTCAGATGCGCCGCCCGTTATCGCGCCCCCTACGCCAAGGAACATGAGCACGCGTTGCGCCCAAGTGAGCCCTGTAATTGCGGGATCGCCAACGGCTTGTAAATCCCCTTGCGTGGTAGCGCGCCTTTCGGCCTGCATGTCGGGGATTGCCCCAAGGGGCTCCCAATACTCAGCCAGCCATACGCCGCTGGGGATGCCGTCAGGCTTCATATGATCGATCTGGAACGCCTGTACGGCCCTGCGTACATTGGCCCCATAAATGCCGTCTATGGCCCCTGCGGCGTAGCCCTTGGCCCTCAGAGCGCTTTGCAGCCGCGTCACCTCTTGGCCTTCGTCGCCTTCCTTCAATGTGCCAACCGTGGCCATTGGGCTAAGGCTCTTGTCGCCAAGCGTGCGCATGATTTTCGCTAGCCAGCTTTTGCGCTCTGCAAAGCCGTTGGGCTGGATATTGCGTAGTGGATTCCCCCCGTTTATGCCGCGCGATACGGCTAGAATATCATCCCTATCGGCCCATTTATTGAGCCCTAAATCCGACCAATAGGCGATAGCAATTTTAATGCTATTCTCAGGGATGGCCGCCAATTCTGGCTTGTTGACCAAATCCAGGCCGATACGGTCGCCATATTCCTTGTATGCGCCCTTGCCCGTGATTTGGAATATGCCGCGCCCTCGATACCTATAGCCGTCGCCTGGATTGGTATTGCCTAGGCGGCCCCCGTAAGTGCGGTTGAATATCGCTTGCGGCCTTTTTGCATAGGCTCGCGCCTCAGCAAGAGACTTAAAGTATTTGGGAAATATCTTGCGAAGCCCTTCCGCGCTATAGGCCCCGCTTTCCTCATGGATCAAAAAGCCGCTTGTTTCGGCTGCCCCTTGGGCCAGGAAATGATAGAGGCGGCTTTCATTGTCGAGAATGCCAGCTTTTGTTAAAGCGTCCCGCCCCTTTAATATCGCGTTTATATAATCCTCTCGCGCATTGGGAAAGGTTGCCTTTAATTCAGAGTAATCGAGCATTCACATCTATTCTAATTGGTTTTCCGCATGCGAATTAAGCGAGGAGATTAACTCCTCTAGCGTGGCGTTGAATGGATCGGGCTCCATTCCGCCTTGCATGGGGCTGCGCTCTGGCACTTGCGCCATTTGATAAGCGTTCTCAACCGCTCCGCCGCGCGCCCATGAGGGCAGATTACGAGCGAGGGCATTGCGCCCATGCGCAAGGTCATCGGGGGAATAGTCCGTCATGGAATCAATCCCAGACGGCACAACCCCAGGGCCTGAGCCCTTAGCCGCTGTCGCTAATGTCGCGGGTAATTTGCTAATGGCGTATGGAACCGCTGCCGTAGCGCCTGCCGCGCCCAAGCCAGCGGCTAGGCCCGTGCCTTCCGCGTTGTCGCTTCCGGCTGCTTTGGCTTGGCCCCTTGCCGCGTCATATGCCAGAGCGCCCATTGCCATGGGCAACATGATCCCTGAGCGCCCCGTTGACTTCGCCATGCCCTTAACCGCATTTTTGATGCGTGGCCCAAAGTCATCCCCTGGCTTGACGCCTAACGCGCTGGCAACGGCGTCTCTATTGTCGTCTGTAATGTGCCTTGCGAGGTATTTGGCTGCGTCAACCTTGGTTAGCTTGCCTGTGGCCCCCGCTTCCCTGGCTGCGTTTATAAGCCTCTCGCTATTACGCAAGCGCGTTGGCGCGGGGTCTGCTGGCTTACCGTCTGCGTCACCATTCCCTTGCGGGGGCTGAGCGCGATCATAGCCGCCTAGTGGCGCGGTTCCCGCCCCTTGCTTGCGCGCGAACTCGATATCCGCTAGGGCTTC
>ERZ1292637.1194-Hain-H14-01um-R3-1194-length-11539-cov-5_pt1 | contig 11539 bp, 11 predicted proteins | sample MGYA00564405_ERZ1292637 | MGnify/ENA primary metagenome ERZ1292637 (study PRJEB36523, sample SAMEA6512645) | groundwater metagenome | collected 2019-01-09 | study: AquaDiva: Metagenomics assemblies of 32 groundwater samples | reverse complement strand
TGGCGGCTCCCGCGGAGCGGGAATCAGGGGCCCGCGGATAACCGTGTGCCGGATGGAGAGCTTGCGCTCGACGTACTCCGACGGCGAGAGCCCCTTCTCGGCCGCGGCGGCCTTCACGGTGCGGAGCAACTTGAGCGGCAGGGTGACGTTGAGCTGGCCGTAACCCTTCGGTGGATGTGCCATGGAGCGAGTGTAGAGGCTAGGGCGCTAGACGGCTAGGAGGGGCGAGTTGACGGCGAACGCACCGTCGCTTTTCCTAGGAGGCGTGCTCGCCGCCTACCTTACCGCCGTCCGCCCTGTACAGCAGGCCCAGCAGGCGGAGCCACGCACGGGCATGGTGCGTCTCCCCCTTGTACGTGATGAGGCGGGTGTCGGACTTGTTGGATTGCTGCTGGAGTATCGTCTCCCAACTCCGCGAGTATGTTCCATCCATCTCGACGGGACGTCAACAGATGGAGAAAGTCGAGTAAAAACATGGCCGTAAGAGGGGCACACGCCGTAATCGCCAGTTTCGCGCGCGTGGGCGTGCTCTGTTTGGCCGCCGCGGCGAGGACTTGCGTCGCGCACGGTCTGGGGGAAGCGCCGGACAGCATGACCTTCACCCCGCTCGTCGGCGGAAGCAACACCGCCTCGATCGTGCCGCTCACGTGGTGGGTGGAGAGCTGGGACGCGACGTCGGTCGTCTTCGTCAACTCGGTCTCCGGCGTCACGGTGAACGGGTACGTCAACCTGCACCAGATCCACTCGATCAGCGAGTAGCGCGAGCGCAGGAAAGTGTCGGCTTTCCTCACGTCGACCGCCTGGGCGGTCGTCGGTGCAGTCATCATGGGTGCCCTTTGGGCACTCGTCTGGCTGTGGCTTCGTTTGCGTGACTGGCGACGGGTAGCGACCATACGGGTACCGTATGGGGCGTTGCCCGTCAGCTTCCAGTGCAGCCGCGTGCTCGCCCGCGGGCTCGCCTCGGCCGCCGCCTCGATGGGCATGAGCGTCAGCGAGTGGCTCCTGGAGCGCCTGCAGCGTGCACAGCCCATCATCGCCGTCAGGCCGGTTGCGGTGCCCCCCTTGGACCCTGCACGGGTGCGTCCCGACCGGGCAGTGCTCTCCTTCGACGCCGGTCCAGCGCTGCTCGCCTCCTTGCAGGCCGGCGCGCGCGCTTCGGGGCTTTCCCTCGATTTCTACATCGTGCAGAGGCTCTGCGCCGAGGCAATCATCATCCAGGGCGACTTCGTACCCGCACCTCGGGAGCCTCCGAAGTGAAAATCGCCTTTTCGAGCGGTATGGGCGCCGTTTGGGGCGCGTACGCTCCAAGCGTACTCGAATCGGATGACCCCAAGGTCACGGTGGGGGGCGGCGAGGCTGCGATGCTCAACATTGCCTTCGCGCTCGCAGCGCGCGGCCACGCAGTCACGGTCTACTACCCCGGCGAGGACGCATCGTATCGTGACGTGACGTTTCGGTCGCAGTGGGTCGCGTACTCGCAGGTCGGGCAGCCGCGGCGCTACGATGCCGTCGTCTCCTGGAGTGACCAGTTCGTCCTGAAGTGTTGCGCTCCGGGCGTGAAGCGGCTCTTCATGCAGCAGTTGAACGACCTCCACGGGCCAGCGGGCTTCCTGGAGTCGATTGACGTGCTGGTGAGTCCGTCCATCACGCATCTGGCCTTCTTGCAGAACTACGGGAGGCAGCAGGGGCGCTGGCGACCGGGCGCCGTGGTGCCCTCCGGTGTGGACGCGGCGCGCTACGCCGGAGCGCCCCCGTACGCGGCCCGGCGGAACGTCGTTTCCTGGTGGTCGAGTCCGGATCGCGGCCTGCACCACCTCGTCTTGATGTGGCCTGCAATCCGGCGCGCCGTGCCGGACGCGGAGCTTCACATCTTCTACCACCTCGACCGCTTCATTCGGGACCTGGCGGAGAACCTGTTCTTCGGCGAGGTCGCCTGGCGCGCGAGGCTGCTCCAGCAGCTCCGCCCCACGATGACTGTGGCCAACGGCGTCTTCATCCACGGCGCTGTTTCGCGGAAGGAACTCCGGCGCTGGCAGGTGCAAACGAAGGTGCTGGCGATGCCGTTCGACCCCGCAGTGCCAACCGAGGGGTTCGGGTTGTCGTATTTGGAGGGCCTTGCGGCTGGCTGCTACGTAATCGCGAGACCCGATGACGCCCTGCCGGAACTCTTTGGCGATGCAATCCAGTGGATACCGTCCGCCATCTGCGACGAGGCGTTTCGGGCACGCTTCGCGACCGCGGTCGTTGACGCCCTGCAAGCCAGCGTGAATCCTTATGCGGAGATGGCGTCGCGGGTAGTCTCGAAGTTCACCTGGGAGCGCGCGGCCGAGGCGATGGAGGCGGCTCTGCAGGTGTGGCTCCCCGGCGAGATGGTAGCGAGCCACGGCGGAGTGGGCCATGGCGAGTAGCTCGCTGACGTGGACCTGCATCGCCGGCGACGCTCACGTCGGCGTCCTCGCACGGATGCTCAAGAGCATCCTCGTGCGTCCTGGAGGGCCCTCTTGCAGCGAGGTTGTGATCGGATGGAACGGGGAGAACCACGAGGGGTTTGCCGGTGCGATCGAAGACGCCTTGGGCTCGATGGCGGGGATCGCGGACTTTCCACCCGACAACGGGCGCGATGTCCTTTTTCACTGGAAGGGCCGGGTCAACTTCATCGTCTTTCGCCAAGCGTGGACGGGTGACTTCGCGCGGGCGCGCAACGAGACGCTTGTACGGGCGACGTCGACGTGGGTGGGCTACATCGACTGCGACGACCAGTTCCTCCTCCCCGACGATCCCCGGGTGCGGGCAGCGCTCGACGACGAGCCGCTTGGTCCCGTCGCACCGGTGCCCTTCGTCGGCACGCTGGAGGATATTCTTGGCCGGCTGCCGGGGCACATCAACGTCGTGAAGTGTCCCTACAGCTATGTGCTCGCACCGGTGACGGGGAAGCCGCTGCTGCGCAAGCGCCGACCGCGAATCGTCCGTCGGGATCCGTACTGGTCGTGGATCGAAACCGTCCACGAGGTCTATCGGCACGCGCTCGACCGCGAGGTGCCCGCGTGGTTGCCGGGCTTGGTGCTGGTTCACGACCCGCCGCAGACCCAACAGGAACGGGGACAGCGCAACTTCGAGATCCTGAAGGAGCAGCTCGCCTCCCTGCCGGACGGGAAACCCGTCACCTCGATGCAGAGCTACGGACTGGCCTGCCAGGCGTTCGATGCAGGCGCCTTCAAGCACGCGGTTCAGCTCTACACGGAGGCTGCGGATCTTTCCGCTGACCACGAGCAGCGGCTTCTCAATCTCTCGATGGCCTGCCGCGTGCTGCTGGAGACGGATCACCCGCGGGAAGCCGGAGAGAAGGCGCTCAAAGCGATCGAGACGGCGCCCGCCCGGCCGGAGGGCTACCTCATCGCGTGCGAGGCCGAGTTCGCGCTCCGGCGTTACGCCAAGTGCGTGCAATGGTACGAGACGGGAGGCAAGCTGCCTCTCCCCAACGCGGCCATGATCGACGACCGGATCGAGCGCTGCATGCGCCCGGTGCGCCACGCAGGGGTGGCCTACCTGCGCATGGGGCGCTACGCGGAGGCCCTGGAGGTCGCGGAGGCGGCGCTCAAGCTGACGCCGGAGCCCTTCGCGGAACAGATGGCTTCGTGGGCGCGCATCGAGCTTCGACGAGGAGCAATCGAGGAGGCTGTTCGTGGAGTCACGGACACGCTCGTCAAGGAGGGCTTTCCGCTATCGGCGCGGCGGGTGGTGCGTGCGCTCTCCGGGGTGCTGCATGGCGGGAAGCTGGAAGCGACGGTCGCGGCCGAGGTCGAGACGCAGATGGAGAACCGCGGCCTCCGGCCGATCTCTCCAGAGTCCCCGGTGGGGGTGTGGCTCGCAGGCACGGCTGGCTACGACGTCGCCCTCACCTTGCCGCTCGACGCCACCGACGACCCACTGGCCGTGTTGGTTTCGCTTGCGGAGGGCGCCAAAGGCGCCGTGCACTTCTGCGTCACCGACCCGGCCGCAGGTGACGAGTACGCCGTAGCGATGCGCGCCGACGCGCTGCCCGCCCCGCAGGTGCTCGCCCTCGCGGAGACTATCGGTGCCGTGGAGGAGCTGTCGCTCATCGAAGGGGGCTTCCTCGGCTGTCGCGTAGTGCCTCCAAGGGGACCGGCCTGGGTTCCCGACTTCACGTTCTGGTGTCCACGCTTCATGGAGTCGTGGGGCCCTTGGCGGCTCCTTCGAGACGGGACGGGGGGAAGCGAGGAGGCCGTCATCTACCTCGCAAACGAATTGGCGGCGCGTGGCTACAACGTACAGGTCTTCGCGCCTCTCGACACGAAGGCCCAGCGTGGCGTGCATGTCCAACAGCGCGTGCGCTGGTACACGCTGGAGGCCCTCGACACGTTGACGCCGATCCCCGGCATCTCGATCGCCTGTCGCGCGCCGGATGCGATCGGCCTGCCGTGTTTCGATCTCGACCGGCTCTACCTTTGGCACCAGGACGCAGGCTACCGGAGCGGTTGGACCGCTGCCCGTGCAACGGCAATCCGCAATCTCTTCGTGTCGAAGTGGCAGCGCGCGGCGCTCTTGAAGCAGGTGGGGCTCACGCCGAAAGCGCCCGAGAGCCTCTCCGACGACTTTGGGCTCATCTGCGGCGACGCCATCCCGGCGAGCGCCGGTGACTGGGGCACGGTCGAGCGCCGTCCCCTGGATTGTGCCTACATCTCTTCCCCGCTGCGCGGGCTGGGTAACCTGCTCGACCTCTGGCCGGACCTCATTCGGGCAGTGCCAGAAGCACGCCTGCACGTCTTCTACGGCTGGGAGACAGCTCCGCCGGAACTCCGTGCGTTGCGCGAGCGCATGATGCTCGACGTGCAGAAAGGCGGCCCCACCGTCATCTGGCGCGGGCGCCTGCCGCAGCGTGAGTTGGAGGTAGAGCTGCCAAAATTCGGCGCTTGGCTGTACCCCTGCGTGACCGGCGATATGCGCATCGCGATGCCGTGTAACCATCGAAAGTATCCGGACGGTGTACCGATCGAAGAGTTGGTTGGGCAGAGCGGCTTTCCCGTGTGGGCGTTCGACGAAGGACAAAGAAGATTCGTTCTGGCTACGGCAGAGCGCGTGTGGAAGACAAAGGAGGTAACCGAACTGATCGAGATTGACCTGGACGACGGGACGACGCTGCGCACCACGCCGGAGCATCGACTTCTCGACTACGATGGATGTTGGCGCGAAGCGCAGGACTGCAAGCCGGATCAACGGCTCATGGCGCTTCACTACCGCTACGACGTCAACGTAAAGGACTATGATGGGCTGTGGAAGTCTGAGTCGCGGGCTACGGGCGCGTGGAAGGCCGGGCGCGCGCTGACTCCTGGCGAGCACGTAGATCATCTGGAAGCGACGCGGCTCGACAATACGCCTGAACGCCTGCAGGTCTTATCCGTCGCGGCGCACTACAGCAAAACTTTCACTGGACGCCGTAACAATCTGGAGCAGGAGGCGCGGCGTGCTGCTGGGCTGGCTCGATGGCGGCAAACTGCTGAAGGGACGCGTAAAACCGCCGAGATGGGCCGCAAACGCTCCAAGGCGTTTTGGGCCGCGCTCAAAGCACAGCCGTTGAGAGTACAGCAGGAGTTTTACGCGCGGCGAGTAGCAACGCGCCAAGAAACAATTCGACGGCTGTTTGCCGAGAATCACCCGAGCGCCGAGAAGATGCGGGAGGCGGGGCGCAAGGTGCAGCGCTCCCGTACGGCGGCCGATCGAAAGCGCGCGGGGAAAAAGGCGGGGAAGAAGCTAGCGAGGACGCTCAAGCGAATCAAGGCGGAAGAGCCGGAAAAGTATGCACGGATGATGAAGGGTCTGAAGGTCGGGCACGCCTTCAACAGAGCACTACAAGTGCGCGTTGCTGCTGAGCACGAACGTGCACACGAGGAGCAGGGGCGGAACCATCGGGTTGTAGCTGTGCACCGTGTCCACCTAGCCGTACCGGTTCCCGTCTACGACATGGAGGTGAGAGAGCACCACAATTTCGTTGTCAACGGCATCGTGGCGCACAACTGTCAGTTCCCCGAGGGATTTTGCATCGCGGGTGTCCGCGCGACAGCCGCAGGCTGCGTTCCCGTCTATCGACAAGTCGCTGCGATGGCGGAGATCCAGTATCCCTCGCCTTTCGCCGTGGGCGAGGTGGATTGGCTACGGGGCGGCCGAGTAGAATTTCTCGACGCAGCCATCGCGGCGCTCAGGGCGAGTCGAGATGGAACGTTCGACCGCGAGGCCGCGCGGGCGTGGGCGCTCGAACGGACGTGGGATCGCGTGGCGGATGCGATCGAGCTGGACCTCGCGCGGCGCGGGATCGTACCAGGGTGTAGAAAGGCGGTTCTTGACAGATGAAAGAAGAAATCCGTTACGTTCTCGTCCAGTACCACACGCGGATCATAGTCGTCGACAAGGGAACCCCACACCCCATGGCGTTCTTGAAGGCGGGGGAGAGCGCCGAATTGGTCGCGGTGGGGCTCTCCCAGGAGGACCCGCGGCGCAATGCAGAAGGCGTATTCGTTTTGGAGATCAGCGGTCGCGTCGTGATCAAAGCTCCTTTGCGCGAAATGGGGTCAGGATTCATCCCCGTCCCCTCACCGCAGCCCCTCGCTTCCGAGGACACCGTCGTCGTGATCGGCGACATCGCGCTGCGCCTGGCGCTGCATATCAGGACCCCTGTCGGCACATGAAAGGACGCTGGCTCAACGTCGGCTCCTCGTCCGTCCTCGTCTCCGGATTCGAGGCGCTCGACAAGCGGAGCTTCGTCGGCGTGCGGCGTTGCGACATTCGGGTGGGCTTGCCCTACCCGGACGCCTCGGTGGAGATCATCTGTTCGAGCCACACGCTGGAGCACCTCCACCCCCACACGGAGCTGCCCGGCGTCTTGAAGGAGTTCCATCGAGTGCTCGTGCCCGGAGGGCTCGTGCGCGTCGCGGTACCCGATCTTGCCGTCCTCCTGCGCTGCTACGCCGACCAGGACTTCTCCCGGATAGCGAAGATGCAGGCGGGCTTGAAGGCATCGGTCGGCGTGGCCTTCAGCGATCTACCCCTTGCGTTGCAGTTCTCCGCCATCTGCTTCGGCAACAATGGCGGCGGGTCTGTCTATGACGGACACTACGCCTGCTGGGACGAGGACGCACTGCGCTGGGTCTTCGAGCAGGCCGGCTTCGTCGACGTGCGGGTGGTAGGCCCCACCGAGAGCCGGCACCCGGAGCTGCTGACGAAGTGGAAGGACATCGAGGCCGCGGAGCAAATCGTGGTGGAGACGACGCGTCCGTGAGGGCACCGTCCTGATGCCGCGGATTTCCGTCGTCGTGAACATGTTCCGCCCGGGCGGCTTCGACGTCCTGACGGAGCTGCTGCGTGCGCAGACCTTCCAGGATTTCGAGCTGCTCGTTGCGGACGAACTTCATCGCTGGCGCGCGGTGCGGATCGAGCAGCGCCTCTGGCGCCTGCCGTTCCCCGTGAAGCACCTCCAACCCCGCGATTCGCTGTTCCCGGTGGCATCCACGATGCGCGCCGCGAACACGTGCCTCGCTGCGGCGTCCGGCGAGCTGGTCGTGGCCCTCCCCGACAACGCCTTTGCCGCACCGGACTTCTTGCAGGACCACTGGGACCTCTACCAACGCACTGGCGGGAAGGCCCTTGGGATCACACCCTACCTGATGCGGCAGGTAAAGCCTGAGTGGTGGGCCTATCCCCCCAGCAACGTGTGGGAGGCGGTCGGCTACATGGTGCAGGGCAGTCGGGCAGACTGGGACTGGTCGTTGCTCAAAGCCGACCATCCAGACCTGGAGGAGATGTGCCTACCGGCGGATCTGGCGGCCGAGTCGCCCGGTTTCCAGATGAGGTCCGGCACGCACGTGAACGAGTGGTACGCGCACTACCGGTGCGATTCGGCTCCGCTGGCAGCGCTCAAGGCCGTGAACGGATGGGACGAGCTTTACGACGGCGGTTACATCTACGGCGACATCGACATGAGCCTTCGCCTGATGGCGTCCGGCTTGATCCCCACCACGACACGCGTTCCGGTCCACATCCTCGACTGTCACTACCCGGTGAAGCGCGCACCGCAGTCGGCCTATCGGAGCTGGGCCATGCGGGAGGTGCTGGAGGCGACGCGGGCACGCTGCGCCGAGGGCCACCCTGCGTGCGACTTCGGCCTCGTACCAACCGAGAAGGTCAAGAAAGCGTTCGCCGCGCTCACCTCGGCCTTCTCCTGGATCTCCGGGGACGTCGGACTGGTGGGTCGCGGTGAAGCGCTGCTCTCCTCGGTTCTCGTTCGGGAATGGGCACAGGACGGGCCCGTGCGCGTCGTCGTGCCCGCCGACGAGACGTTTCAGTGGCGCTATCTCGTACCAGACGTGCTCGTGGCGACGTTCGACGGCAACGACGTCGGCGGCTTTGCGTCGGTGCTCAAGGATCGGGCGCGCGTGATCCGGCTCGACGAGGTTGCGGGTCGGTGTGGGCCCTTGGCGAAGACGGTGGTGCTGTCCCTGCGGGGCTATGAGGGGCAGATGACGAACCTGCTGGACGACGCGAAGGCCAACGCGGAGGGTCGGCTCATCGTGACGGGGTCGCGGGAGCAGATCGCCGCCGTTGAGGCGTGGGTGGGGGTACGGGACTTGCCCGAGGTCATCTACCACGACGCCGACGCCGTTCTCCCCGCCGATGGCGCGCTGATTCTGCTCCAAGGGCGCTTTCGACGCGCGGTGGACGCAGCGTGAGGGTGGTCATCACGGGCGCGGCCGGCTACCTGGGCTCGGCGCTCGTCCTGCGCCTCATCTCGTGGTTGCGGCCGGGCGATTCGATCGTGGGTGTCGATCTCCAGGCCGGGCCGCTGATCTGCTTTGCACCCTGCAGCGCCTTCGAGTTCGTCCGCGCCGACGCCGGAGACCTTGGGGTCTTGGCACCGTACCTGCGGAGTGCCGACGCGTTGGTGCCGCTCGCGGCGCTGGTGGGCGCGAGCGCCTGCGTCAAGCGCCCGGATGAAGCAATGCGGGTCAATCAGGAGGCGGTCGAGCGCCTGCTAGCCGACTTTCGCGGTCGCGTCGTCTTCCCCACGACGGACGCCGGGTACCCACCCACTACCGCAGCAGCAGAGGACTACCCGTTCTATCCCCGGAGCCTCTACGCCCAAACGAAGGCCGCCGCCGCCAAGGCGGTGCTCGCTCGCGGCAACGCCGTCGTTTACCGGCTGGCCTCCGTGTTCGGCCCGAGCGCCTCGATGCGCAACGACCTGCTTCTTCACCACCTCGTGCAGCAGGCGGTCTGGGCCCGGTCCTGCATCCTGACTGGACTCAAGGTACGGCGCTCGTTCGTCCACATCGACGACGTGGTGCGCGCGTTCAGCGCGGCGCTGTACGAGGAGATCCTGCCGGGACTCTACAACCTGAGCAATGGGGAGAAGTTGACGAAGGAGGTGGTTGGTCAGCAGGTCGTGGCGCAGTGCCCCGGCTACGGCTTCACGCCCGAGCTGAACGCTGACGGCGGCGTACGCGATCCAGACAGCCGCGACTTCTGGCAAGACCCCACGAAGCTCGAACGACAGGGCTTCGTGGCGAGCAAGACGGTCGCCTGTGGCATCCGGGAGCTGGTGCGCTACTACTCCTGGAGGCGCTAGGTGGCAATGGATGGGGGCACCGCGATCGTCCTCTGCGGTGGCTTGGGCAAGCGGCTCCGGGGAGTGCTGGGCGAGCACACACCGAAAGCGCTCGCGCCGGTGCGCGGCCGTCCATTCCTGGCGTACCTGCTGGACCAGCTCGTCGACGCGAAGGCGGAGCGGATCATCCTCTGCACCGGCTGGCGCGGCGCCCGCATCCGGGCCTTTGCGCGGAAGAGCTGGCGGGGCATCCCGCTCGTCTACTCGCACGAGTACGCGCCAATCGGCACCGCGGGGGCCCTCCGGCTCGCAGCGAACCACTTGGGCACGGCGGATCCGGTGTTGGTCGTGAACGGCGATACGTTCGTGGAGAGCGGACCCGCGACGGTCTGGCGGCGCTTCCACGGCGAGCCCCGGGCGAACCTGATGCTCGGCTTCGTGCAGGTCCAGAACGCGGCGCGCTACCAGACGGTGGTCCTGGACATGGGGACGAATCAGGTCGTCGAGCTGCCACGGGGTCGTGTGGGGCGGCAGTTCGTCAGCACGGGTATCGTGGTGTTGCGGCGGTCGGTGCTGGGCACGATGCTCCCGGAGGACAGCTCGTTCGACCTCGACGTGTTGCCGCAATGGACGCGCCGGGGGCTCTACGGGACCTATCTCGTCGGTGACTTCGTCGACGTCGGAACGCCAGAGACGTACAAGGCGGCGCAGGGGATGCCGCTGGCGCCGTGAGCGCCCGGGGGTGCGCTTGATCGTGACGCGCACGCCGCTGAGGATCTCCTTCTTCGGTGGGGGGACCGACCTCCCGAACTGGACGGCCGGCAACGAAGGGGCCTGTCTTTCCGCCACGATCGACAAATTCATCTGGTTGACGCTCAGGCGCCGCCCGCCGCATGCCGAGGGTGGCCATCTCCTCCATCTTCGCCCCGAGAATCCGGCGAACCAGGTGGTCTCCGTCATCCTCTCTCACTATGGCTTTCCGGATCGGGTCGAGATGACCTGCCAAGCCGACCTCCCGCCGCGTTCTGGGATGGGGACCTCCAGCGCGTTCACGGTCGGTTTCCTCCATGCCCTCAGTGCCCTGCGTGGCGAGATCATCTCGAAGGCTGAGCTTGCGCACCAGGCGGTCCTGGTCGAACAGAAGGTGTTGCACGAATTCGTCGGGTCGCAAGATCAACATGCTGCGAGCCACGGCGGGTTAAATCTATACCGCTTCGTGGGTACCGAGGTTTCCGTTCAGCCGCTTCCGGCGCCGCGCGATGTAATGCGGGCCCTCAATGATAGACTGCTGCTTTTTGACATCGGGCCTCGCCCTTGCGGAGTGACAGGATCAAGCGTCACCGCTAAGTATCAGCCGAAAGACCACCATCTCCGAACGCTGGCGAGCATGGTGGACAGCGCGCTACGAATGATCGCTGCGAATGCCCTAGATGATCTCGGGCGGCTGCTCGGCGATGCCTGGGAACTCAAGCGTGAACTTGGCGGGATCAGTGACGACAGGATTGATTCGGCATATCGAAAGGCTCTTACGGCCGGAGCCCTTGGGGGTAAACTCTTGGGCGCGGGCTTGGGCGGCCACATGCTGATCTATTCCCCGCTGGATAGGCAGGACGGCGTCAGGGAGTCCGTCGGCCTCCGCCAGGTTCCATTTGAATTTGAACGGCAGGGATCGCAGATCTTACTGTATGCTCCGTAGGGCGCGGCCAGCCGACGGTCTGGCACGCGCTGCTTCACCTGCTTCCGATCCCCTTCCGTTTCGACCTGGACGGGAGCGTGCTGGCTCACTACGATCCTGCGTAGAGGAGGGGGCTGGATCTCATGCGTGTGCTTGTGACGGGCGCGACCGGTGCAGCGGGCAGCTACTTCTGCGCGTGGCTCCGGCGGGAGAAGCCGGAAGTGACCGTGATGGGCACGACGAGGGGCAGC
>ERZ1292637.1193-Hain-H14-01um-R3-1193-length-11542-cov-4_pt1 | contig 11542 bp, 10 predicted proteins | sample MGYA00564405_ERZ1292637 | MGnify/ENA primary metagenome ERZ1292637 (study PRJEB36523, sample SAMEA6512645) | groundwater metagenome | collected 2019-01-09 | study: AquaDiva: Metagenomics assemblies of 32 groundwater samples | reverse complement strand
ATATATAGGGTTTCCAAAAGAAAAATTTCATATTATTTTTATTAATCAGCAATATGCATTGTCTTGGGGCGAATCATTTAATTTAATGACTTCGTTTTTGGAAAAAGATGAAGACATTCTTTATACTGCAAATAATAATTTATTTTCTAAAAATTTTATATTTCCTCTTTTGCGTGATGCTTTCGAACGAGCGTATTCTTCTGATGTGTTGGGCGTCATGCCCATTACGGCGTTGGATGTGGATAGTGATGTGTTAAGAAATTATTATGAACGACAAGTGCGTCCCTATGTTTTAGATTATTATTCCCCAGAAGAGACTCGAAAAGAAATAGATGCATTTTTTATGCGCATGTCAAAATCAGTAGGATCTTCGTCTATTGGAGCATTGGGAAAAGATTTTGATACTCAGGCCGAGGCGTTGGTAATACAAAATAATGGTAAGGTTTCTTTGGGATCGTTTGCTGATTGTCTTTATTTAAAACACGAATGTTTAAATATCGTGGGATTTATCGACGAATATTTTTCTCGTGCGAATGGAATCAACGGAGGATGTGGTGACGAATGGGATTATACATACAGAATTTTTTCTTGTCAAAAATTATTGATAAAATCTCTCGATTCTATTTATTTGCATTTGGCTTATGGATTTACTTCACGATGTAATTTTGAACGACAACGATCGATGGAAATTAATGGAGAAAAGTTTAAAAAAAAGTATGATAAAGACGAATCACAATCTATTTGTGGATTTGATGTGTCTTATAAAAGCACCACATTTGATGATCAAAAATTCGTGATGGTTGCAGGGAAAAAATTACCATTATTGCACAATATTTATGATACCAATATTGATTATTCGTATTACACAAAAGGATTATTTATACCGGAAAAAATTTCCGTATGACTGACGAAGAAATTGTTCAACATTGGAATAATGTTACAGAGATTATGTGGAACGTTATGGCTCAATATTTTCAAGATCATGATATTCGACTTCATCAATCACAACCAATTTGTTATAATGCCATTTTAAATTTGATTTTTTATCTTCTCACAAATTGTTATCGTGAAAAAAACAAAGAAACATTTATGAGACAGTTAGAACAGGTACATAAAGATTTATTAGAACAGTTCGATGGATTGACTTTGTGAAACGTGAAGGACATCCTACGGGGTCGATGTTTGAAAGTGGTCCACAACCAACCGTACGATTTCGTCAAGGACTTGAAAAAATGGAAACAGCAGTTGGACATATTCCACCGACAATGTTAGATATCGATATTGTCAAAACCCAGAATAGTTATATTAAAAATTCTGTTTTAATTCAACATGATATTGATCTTGTGGCAACAAATAAACAATTATCCGAAATAAAACAGGCATTGATAGAATATCAAGACATTATCGAAACAACAACATTAAAAAAATCCATTGCAGAACAGAAAATAGAAATTCTTAATCAGGAAATTAAAAAATTACAATTTGAACAACAGGAAGAGATTCATAAAGAACAAAAATTAATACAAAAAACTTGTCCATGTATACAAACATTATTAAATCCTTTTTATGTTGATTCTTTACGGATCTTTTCAGATGAAGATATTGTAAAAAATTTAGAGCAGAAAATGATTCGTCGTGGGTGGAGAGGATTACCTATTGTAGGCATTATGTACAATGGGAAAATTAAAGCTTTAACGGGAGCGCATCGCATTGAAGCTGCTCGTCGAGCCAACTTAGATTATATTTCGATATGGTTGTGGGAAATATCTTTTTATCCTCAGGGTGATATTTTGTTTGAAAGATATATATTGGGAATTACAAAGAATATTCATTTTCCCAAACTATTGTCGAATGTTATAGAACGAAATAACAAAAAAATTTCCAAAAACTATAGTAAAGATTTAATTTTTCCAGATAGTCATATCATAATTCCTTATATTCAAAAACCTCGTTTTGTAAATTTTGATAAACAATTACACAAACCCAAAATATCTTTTTATGGTGCATGTAATCGTCCTGAAATGTGGAAGGCACAATATGAAAATTTAAGTGAAGGAAAATTTAAAGATTTTGAAATTATTTATTGTGGAAACGTATATCCTGATTTTCCCATGCCAAACAATATGCGATTTATTTATTCCGCTGTGAAGCCATCACAATGTTCGTGGATTGCGTTATCATATGCAATCGGACATATTGTGATACAGATTAATGATGATTTTGTGTATTCTCCGTGTTGGTTAGATAAAATGTGGAGTTTTTATGAAAAAGAACAATTAAATAAAAAAGAAAAGATTGTTGTGGATACTTGTTTTCGTTTAAATGATGGAAGTATCTCTCCGTTCTTGAAACAAAAAGTATTTGCATATGGGTATGGGGAGGTTGCTTTCCCCGATCATCTTTCTACGTGTTATTTTCCGCTACAAGGATTTTTTACAAAAAGATATTTATTTGATGCAGGAGGATTTGATATACGATTTGTTTCTCAATTTCATTTAGATGAAACCGTAAAGCGTTTTTGGTCTCAGGGAGGGATAATTATTAAACATCCATCAGCATTTATTTATGAACGAATTGGTCAAGCATTATATTCTGGACAAGGAAAAATTGATAATAGCATTATGGATGATTTATGGGCTGACGGATCGGTCATTCTTTCCAATAGAAAAGATCTTATTGTAAATACATACAAGATACAACCTGATCTTTTTGATAAAAGTCAAGGACCTTGTGGAAAATGGGTCTAAGAGAACTTGATTTTTATGAAACAATATGATATAATTATAAAATGAAATCTATTGATAAAATCGCAAATCGATCACATACAGAAAATCAATTAGAACAAGCCATGGTCTCATTAATTAAAAATACCCAAGTCTCTGAAAATCATTTGGTTGATAATATGGGATTATTTTTAAATAGTCGATTGATGGGACGATTGTTATTTATGCATGAAATGTATAAAAAAATTCTGAATGTTCATGGTATCGTAATAGAATTTGGAACACGATTTGGACAAAATCTTTCGTTGTTCCATGCGTTTCGGTCCCTGTATGAGCCTTATAATCGAATCAGGAAAATTATTGCATTTGATACCTTTGCAGGATTTCCAAACCTGACTCCGCAAGACGGTCAATCTGAATTGATGCAACCTGGGTTTGCCACCACATCAGAACATTATGAATTATATCTTGAAGAAGTCATGCGCGTCAAAGAATTAGAAAATCCCATGTCACACATTAAAAAATTTGACTTGATTAAGGGAGATGCAATCCAAACGGTTCCCCAATATCTTCGTGATTATCCAGAAACAATTATTGCTCTCGCGTATTTCGATTTTGATTTATATACTCCAACAAAAGTGTGCCTTGAGGCTATTCGTCCTCATTTAGTTAAAGGATCGGTGATAGGATTTGATGAATTAGGAGATCATGATGCCCCAGGAGAAACGATGGCATTAAATGAAACGTTTGGATTATACAATGTTCGATTACAACGATTCCCTAATGTTTCTCGAACGAGTTATTTTGTCGTCGAATAAATGAAAATTGGATTGGTACAAATTAATAGTAGTTTTGCTAACAATAGTTATCTTCCTTATTCGATTGGAATGCTTCAATCTTATGCACAGTCTACTCTTCATCATCCAGAACGATTTGAGTTTTTATTACCAATTTTTGATCGATTGCCTGTTAAAAAAGCAATAGAGCAATTGAGTGTAGCAGACGCGATATTTTTTAGTTCGTATATCTGGAATATTAATTTATCGACTGCGATTGCCAAGGCTTTTAAGCAACTATATCCTCATCGTCCTGTGATTTTTGGGGGTCCGCAAGTCCCAGATCATCCTGAGACATTTCTTCGACAACATCCTTATATTGATTTGGTGATTCACAATGAGGGTGAACAACCGTTTTTATTTGCTCTTGAATGTTTGGCTACCCAACAATGGGAATCTGTTCCATCGGCAAGTTGGATTAATTCAAAAAACATACTTCAACAAACCCCCATTATTGAACGAATAAAAAATTTATCTATATTATCTTCTCCATTTCTTACAGGAGCGTTTGATACATTGATGCAACGATATCCAGAAAAAAAATGGATTGCGATATGGGAAACTGATCGCGGATGTCCTTTTTCAGCTCTTGGTCAAAGTGTAATTACTTTTCCAGATAAAATATTTAGATTTGAAGAAGAAGAATATGAAAATTATAAATCAAAACAATGTTCAATTTCAGAACATATTCATCGTATAGGAAAATACGACAGACGTATTATATGTCAAGACAAACACGAATCATTAAAAATATTATTTTCTAATGGACTCTCGGTGGTTTTAGGATTAGATCATCCCATAAATATAGTAGAAAAAGAAAAACGAGTAATGTATCCGGCTAGGCAGATAAAAATTGGAGATTGGGTCGCCATAGAACGTGGACAAAATAATATTAAAAAATTACAAAAAATTCCTTTGGACGTTCATCCAAAACACTTTTTAGAAATAAATTTAAAATATCGACCACGGTATTTTGGAGAATATGAAGCTTGGTTAACGGGGTTTTTAATTGGGGACGGACATATCTCCTATAAAAAAAGAAATAAAAATATTTCATTGGCTGTTACAAAAGATACAAAACCCAAACTACTTCATTGTTGTAAGCAATCTTTTCAAATAAAACCGAAAATTGTAAAAATCAATAATACAAAAAAAGCTCAAACAGCAATAATTTATTCGGCTCAATTGGTGAGATTTTTTACAGAATCTTTAGGAGTAGGTATTGATAAATACAAATTACAAGTACCAAAAATTGTAAGAACATCTCCAAAACATATTGTAAAATCTTTTTTAGAGGGATTATGGGAAGCGGATGGTTATTCCCCAAAACAAAAAGGAAAAGCTAGATATTTAACAACCATATCTTTAAAATTAGCAGAAGAAGTAGCCGCATTAATTAATTGGATTGGAGATGTTTCACTAGTAAGAACTGTAATTCGTAAAAAATCTCACAAAGAGGATTTTAAAAGACCATCTAAAATTATATACAGAATAGAGTGGCACGAGGACAAATGTGACCATCATTTAATGGGCACACCATGTATTAGATCTCAGATCCCGCTACCTTATAAAATTGCACGACCTCATTTAATTCATCACAAATATATGTCAACCAAACCATACAAAGAAAGACCCAGATTTAACACACACCAAGTTGTAACCAGAAGAAAATTACAAGAAACATTTCCAAATCATCCTTTATTAGGAAATCAATGGGCATACACGAAAGTAATGAAAATCAAAAACATTGGAGAACAAATATTATACGATGCTTACGTACCAACAAATAAAAACAAATTTTCTGCTAATGGAATATCGGTTTCTAATTGTAGCTTCTGCAATTGGGGTTCTGCAACACAAAGTAAAGTGTATCAGTTTGATCTTCCTCGTCTTTATAAAGAATTAGAATGGTTTGCAGAAAAAAAAATTGAATATGTATTTTGTGCGAATGCGAATTTTGGTATTCTTCCTCGTGATATTGATATTGCAAAATATGCCGCAGAGATCAAAATCAAAACAGGTTATCCTGATGGTTTGTCAGTTCAGAATACTAAAAATTCTACAGAACGAGCATATCAGGTTCAAAAAATTCTTTCTGATTCTAATCTTAATCGTGGTGTTGTGTTGTCATTACAATCGACGAATCCTCAAACATTGAAAAGTATTCATCGAGACAATATTTCTCTTGACACATATCGAGAATTACAAAAAAGATTTACCAATGACGGTGTTTTAACATATACCGATCTTATTCTGGCATTGCCAGACGAAACATATGATTCATTTGTAAATGGTGTGTCAGACTTAATTCAAAATGGTCAACACAATCGTATTCAATTTAATAATTTATCTCTCTTGCCTAATACAGGAATGGACAGTGATGAGTATCAAAAAAAACACGGATTTGAAATTGCAAAATGTAAAGAAATTAATATTCATGGTCCAGAAATTCATGATCCAGAAGCCATTGAAGAAGAATCTGATCTTATTATTGGAACGAAGACGATGCCAAAAGAAGATTGGGTACGCACAAGAGCATTTTGTTGGATGGCGGCATTGTTGCATTTTGATAAATTATTACAAATTCCTATTATTATTTTCCATCATATGACATCTATTTCGTATCGTGATATTCTTGAATCATTTTTTATTCATGTTACTGATCAAGAAATAATTATCAAAAATATTCAAGATTTTTTTCTTGCCAAAACAAAAGATATTCAACAAGGAGGGACAGAATATGTTTTGGCAGAGCAGTATATGGGAATTTATTGGCCCGTTGACGAATATTGGTTCATTAAATTATCTCAGGAAGAGAAATTGTCTCAATTTTATCAGGAAGCTGAACGGATATTAAATCGTATTACGACAATGAATCCAGAACAAAAAATTATTCTTTATGAATCGATGCTTTTAAATAAATTGTTACTCAAACAGCCATATCAAACACAAAACATACAAGAAACGTTTGTATATAATGTTTTGGATACCTATCGAAATATTGTGAAAGGACGTGTTCCTTCTTTACGCCATTTTCCATCAACGATAGAAATCAACAAAACATCTGAGACGTGGTCCTCATGGGATGAGTGGTGTAAAAAAGTGGTATGGTGGGAAAATAAAAAGGGTGCGTATTTATACCAAGAGGTGTCATATGTTTAAAAATGTTCGTTGTTTGGTCACAGGGGGAAGCGGAATGATTGGTCGAGCGGTATGTCAATTGTTGTATCGTCAAGGGGCGATTGTGACAGACGCTTCGTTACAAATTCAATCTGGTGTATTTCCGTGGAACGTGTATCAAATTGATCTAACGGATCAGTTGGCATGTCAACGATTGTTTGCATCGATTTTTCCACAAATGGTTTTTCATTTGGCGGGAATACCCAAGTCAGTTGCTTCAACGTCTGAATCGGCAAAATTATTTACCTCAATGCTACAAATGAATTTAAATGTTTTGGCGTGTTGTGTGGCACCTCGTATTACTCATGTTTTGTTTACAAGTTCTATTGGAGCCTATGCTTCTTCTGAAATTTTTAAAGAAGGTATTGGAGACGACACCGAACCAATGGACGGATTTCCTGCTTGGTGTAAGCGCATTGGGGAAAAACATATTCAGGCTTTACGTCTTCAGTGTCCAAACACACATTTTTCTATTGTGCGTCCTTGTAATATTTATGGTCCAGGTAGCACATCGGATATGTTTATTCCTTCATTCATGACAAAAATAAAACATTTTTTAAGTACCCATGAACCAGTTGAAATATGGGGCGATGGATCATCGGTAAGAGATTTTCTTTTTTCCGAAGACTGTGCTGAAGGGATTATGTTAGCCATGCAATACGGTACTCAAACTTCACAAGCAAAATATCTTAATTTAGGATCAGGAAATGGTGTGACGATTAAAAACCTTGTACAAACCATGTATGATATTTGTCCATTTGAATATTTTTTTAATGTCGAGAAGCCCAGTGGATTTCCCAAACGCGTGATGGATATGTCTCTCGCAACGTCTCATTTGGGATTTATTCCAAAAACCTCACTACAAGAAGGATTAAAAAAGACATGGCAAGACTATCTTGATTCATGTGAGGAAAAGAAAACATGAGTGACATTACATCACATCTATCCTATCTCTTGGAAGAAGGATTAAAGTCACGAATTATTATTGAATTTGGTACACGTGGAGGAAGTTCTACATCGGCATTTTTGTTGGCCCTTTCTGAACTTGATAATCCTCAGGGAAAATTAATCAGCGTTGATATTGATGGAGCGTGTGGAGAAAGAATTGTTAGACGATTTGGACCATTGACAAATTCTTGGACATTTTTTCATGGAAGCAGTCAAGATCAGGGGATTGTGAATGAAATTACTAAATGGGCTCCTCTTGATTTGGTGTTTATTGATTCGTCTCATGAAGCTTCGCAAACCACACAGGAATTAGAAATTTATGCTCCATTGTTAAAAATTGGAGGAAAATTTATCCTACATGATACTGATCCTAATAATGTATATTGGGTTCTCGGAGTACGAACGCCCATGATGGATTTTTTAAAGCTTCATCCAAATTTTTCCATAGAAAGAGATGTTACATTTTCTCATGGTATGACGACCGTGATTAAAAATGCCTAATGTTTCTGTTGTAATTGTTACGTATGGAGAATTCAAGTATACGAGCAATTGTTTACGATGTTTATCGTCTCCAGACGATCATCTTATCGATGAATTTATCATTATCGATACGCTTCCTCCTCCATGGAAACAGGACGAAACCCAAACTGAACTAGAGTCTTTATCACAAGCCAATAATAAATACAAGATTCATACTCTTGATCCTGGAACAGGATCTCTTGCGGCATTGAATTATGGACTTACGAAATGTCAGAAAAATAATGATGTATTCATTACGGGAAATGATATATTTATGGGAGAGGGAGGATTGCAAGCTCTAATCAATTGTGCATATGATATCCGATGGAAAGATCTGGTTGGATTTGTTGGTCCCTATATTGCCCCAGAGGTTTGTTTAGATTCGGTTATTAGTAAAGATTTTCGAGATCAATATTTTACACAATGGTATGATAAATTTTTATCGGCTTCTTCTATAAAAGATGTGGAAAATTTATTAGATCAATTATATGATGGAGATTTTGAATTGTTTTCTAGAAAATTTGTTCAACGTCATCAGGGACATGTTTATGATATAATTCATGGAGCGGCATGTTATATTCGTCGAGATATATTGAATAAGTTTCCTACGTTTGAAGAGCCCAGCGATGTTGATATGTGGATTCGTGTAGAACATGCGGGATTATTTAATATCATGACCATGGAAGCATTCGCTCATCACGTCGTTAATGGAACCACAAAACAACACACGGCTCCACATCCCTTGAATGATATTCATTATGGCAACAATTTATTACAACGATGGGAGCCTGATATGGAAAAAGAACCCAGAATTTTTCCTTTTGATGTGTGTGGGAAAAAAGTTCCTCATCGAATATGGAAAAAGCGTATGATTCCTCTTCAGGGAAATTTTGATCAATTGAATTGGGGAGGGGCAATTTCAGAAGAAATGGGACGATGGTTTATGATTAATCAATTTGGTGGTTTTTCACGAGAAGATGCGTTTCCTTTTTAAATGAATACGTTTATGGTAAATCAATGAATTATTCCGTGCAGATGTCTATGATTAATGGATATACCTTAACAAAACTAACATTAGATTCTTTTTTCCGATCTGATCCTCCTCCATTTCGCATGATGTATCTTGTGGCAGACGGAACGACCGAAGAAATATTGTTGAATTTTTTGACAGAAATTCAAACAAAAGGATATGGAAATTTACCAGCACAAAAATTTCATGTGACAATTTATAAAAATAATATTGGCGTGGCTCGAAGCTTAAACCGTGTTATGTTTACATTGCAACCAGATGAAGATTTTTTGCTCTTGAATAATAATACGTTATTTTGTTATCATGTCGTGCAAAAAATGCAAGATTGGATAGAAAAGTTTTCTAATGTGTTTGTTGTTGCTCCTTCTTGTTTGTCTCCTTTGCCACAATCATTTTATCAACAATACATGGATTTGTCAAATCAATATATTTACATGCTGTCTCCAGAATCATTTTTGTTATTTATAAATAATTTTTTTCAAAAAAACGTACAATATTCTGTTGAAGAGTGCTTAAATTTTGTTTCAAGTTGTGAGGACGGATTTGACGTGGGAGATGCCAATGATTTTTTGTATATAAAAAACGAATGTTTAAAACAAATAGGATTTTTTGATGAACAGTTTTCGTGGTGGGAAGGGAAAAAAATATGTGGGATAGGAGAAGATTGGGATTATTCGACACGCATTACGCATTTAGAAAAAGCCATTATACGTCCTCATAACATTGTTTTCATGAGTCTTGTGAGACATTTTACCACACAACAACGTGATCCACGAGAAGTTGAAGAAAGCAAAATACGATTTGGACAAAAATATAATATGGGAACAGAACAATGGAAAGACGTGTTATTGGGTCATTGGCAAGGTAAACAACGAGAATTTTTATTACGAGGGATTCGAGATTTTGTACAAGTTGAAGATAAAAAATTATTACCCTATCATAGCATTTGGGATCATTGAAAATTTAATTATTTTATGATATACTGAGTTGATGAATAATTTACATTGGGATAATATTTATAAAAAACAATATGAAGATGTTCAAAAAGTCATTATTCCTCTAGTTTTACAACGTTATCCCAAAGAATTAAAATTTCAACGTCATCGTTTGATTCAATTATTGCGTCGATTTGTCAAACCGTTTGATTATGTTGTTGAATTTGGATCTGGATCAGGTCATATTGCGGAGCTTGTTGAATCGTTGGGCTATGAGGTTCTTGCAACGGATCAATCTTTCTGGTCGGTAAAATTGTGTCGATTTCTTGGACTAACAAGTGCGCATTTTGATATGGAAAATCCTTCTAACAAAGTTTCTGCACGTGGAGCCGTCGTGTTAACATCATGTAGTATGGAACAATTAGGAACACAGTGGAAACGATTTTACCAATATTTGTTACGATCAAAACCAAAAATCGTGATTCATCAAGAACCCTTATTTGAATTATACGGACCAGAAGATTTTCGTATGAAAACATATCATCTTCAAAAAAAATATCTTCAAGGATATTTGCCAACTATCCCAAAACACAAAATTTTACATCTTCAACGCCAAACGGTAGGACATTGTCATTGGGCTTTTTCAGAATTAGTATGGAAACCATGAAAACGGCTCTTGTGACAGGAGGAACGTATGGCATTGGTCGTGCGATAGCAGAATCTCTGTCTCAATCTGGGTATGAGGTCGCGGTTTTAGCTCGTAATATTTATAAAACTTCTTTTCAAGAATTTTCGTGTGATGTTTTGGATCAGCAACAATTAGATGATGCATGGATTAAGATACAGAATTGGAAAAACATCGATATTCTTATTAATAATGTTGGAGGAGAAGGAGGAATATTGGGTTCTGGAGATATTTTGACAGTTAAAAAATCTATTTGGCAAGAATCATGGCAACGTAATATGGGAGCAGCAATATTTTTTACTTCAAAATGTTTGCCTTTTATGTTGAGTCAAAAATGGGGAAGAGTAATTGCGATTGCTTCTTTGGTAGGCAAAGAGGGAGGAGGACGGCCTTGGTATACGGTAGCCAAAAGTGCCGAAATTTCTCTTATGAAAAGTCTTTCTAGAAATTCTGAGTACGTTCGACAAGGCGTGACATTCAATTCTGTTGCTCCAGGTCCTATTGAAGGTTCTGTGTGGAGAGATGAGAAAAAAAGAATTCATAAAATTTCTCGTACCGTTATGGGACAATTAGGCACACCTCAAGACGTGGCTTCGGTTGTGACATTTCTATGTTCTGATCAGGCTCATTATGTGAATGGAGCCTGTTGGACCGTTGATGGTGGAGAGAGTCTGAGTTTTTAGTAT
>ERZ1292637.987-Hain-H14-01um-R3-987-length-13351-cov-8_pt1 | contig 11550 bp, 19 predicted proteins | sample MGYA00564405_ERZ1292637 | MGnify/ENA primary metagenome ERZ1292637 (study PRJEB36523, sample SAMEA6512645) | groundwater metagenome | collected 2019-01-09 | study: AquaDiva: Metagenomics assemblies of 32 groundwater samples | reverse complement strand
AGGTACTTCCAAACGAGTTGATAGATCGGCTGGATGGTGAAAGTGTCAGAGGACGGCATCGCCCAAACTCGACGAAACAGTGGTCTTGTGGTGACATCAGAGGTCATGTTGGTGGAGTTCCTGAACCGTCAATTTCGCAATCCCGATAGCTGTTCTGGCGATTTCAAGTCGGCTTTGGCAATCGAACTTCGTGGCGTGCGACGCACAGACGCCAGTGAGTGCTGCGGCCACGAGTGCCAGAAAGTCGGGTTCTACGATGGTTGTTTTGTTGTCGGCATCCGCGAAGTCGCGTTTGGCTTGAGTGTAAAGTTCACGCTTCTTGTCGAGCGACAGCGTGTCGGTCGATAGGACCGAACGTCCGTAGTTCAAACAGATTGCGTCTTGGTTGGTCACTTATTTGTGGGTTCCGTTTGGTTGTGATTCTGGAAACTCAATTGACCTTATTGTCTCTAAGACTCTGGATTCAGGAATCTTCAGAAAATTAGATATACTCTTAACGCTCCTGCCTCTCTTCCAGAAATCGACAGCACACTTATGTTTCATGTCGCGATTGTATTCTTCGGCTGCAATCGCATCTTCTTTTTCTTGTTTACCGCCGACAACTTGTCCGTGAGCCTCTCTGTGATGCTTAAAACAAAGCCACCGAACATCAAGAGGTCTCAGGTAGTCTGCGTGGTGAGCTTCTGATTTGACATCTCCGCACACCTCGCAAGGCTTTCTCGTTAGCTTCCCAGATCGCAAGGCAGCGGAAACATATCTCAACGCTTTTCTCTTAATTAACGCACGCCTCTTGTCGTACTCGCTTTTTTTTGCTCTGCGATCAGGTCTAGCGAATCTAGCCCTCTCGTACTCTCGTTTGGCGTCTTTGTTTTCCCTGTAATTATTCTGAACGTCCTTTTTGTTGCACTCCTTGCACTTATTGACATGCCCGTCAGGCATTTGTGGATGTTTGTAAAATTCAACAATCGCCTTCACGGCCCCGCATTTGAAGCACTGTTTTGATTGCATTGCCGTCTCCTTTCAAAAAGACAGCAGAACAATAAAGACCTTTCTAGCGTTTGCAAGTCCATTCTAATCAAAACGGCACGTCTTGGCTATCCGCCGGCACTCCAGCGCCATCCTCCGGGTTGTCTTGCGATTCCTCGCCGCCTGCCTCGTCGTGTCCTGATGGTCCACTGGATTGACCGCTTGGTGGCTTCACAAGGTTCGCAGCGGCGATTGGCCCGACATGATCGAGCAAATACTTTTCGAGCCACTGCTCCTGCGCCGAGAAGTCCCACACTGTCTTGCCGCCCAGTTTCGCGGACTCTGCTGGTGGCAAATCTCCGGGGTTGTCACGGGTCCATTTTTGCTTGATCGCGATGCCGCCCTGATTGATGAAGCAACTCGCGTCTTTGGTCTCGGCCTTGTACGTCGGAACCAACTCGAATTCGCGAGTCAGGTCCACATTTGGCAGCTTCATCTTGATCGACCGAGCGTAACCATTCCGGGTGTCGAGTCCGATTTTGTAAATTTCTGAACCGCTCTGGAACGTGAGCACCATCTGTCGGTACTCGCGCCCCTCGAATCCTTTCTTGTCCACGAAGCCGATGCCGATCAACAATCCTGAAAATGCCGCGTACTCTTCTTTAGTCTCGCCATGCTTCACGGAGAAGACTCCGTTCGACAGGCCGACCCACTGCGCTTGGCTTGAAGTGCGCTGTAATCCCATCGCAATCACCTTTCAAAATGGAGTTTCAAATCCACGCACAACATCAATCGCGTGGCCAAAGTCGTGGATAAACTTCTTGACGCATGGCGTGGCGTTATTGACTTCGACGCCTTGCTCCCAAAGCTCTTCAACTTCCTCGTGCCATTGGTTGTAGACTGACTCAACCGGGTGAATCCCACTCGACGATTCAATCAGGTCTAGCATCGCGTCATGTACGCACAGCCCGCAGTGCTGCATGCGCCACAACGCCTGATCCAGATATTCGATGTCTTCCTGAGTAACGAGCCTCATGGTTGGCTCCCAGAGTTCTGTTTTGGATGAAGGTCGTCTCGTGGAACCTGTTTGATCTTGCGAGACATATCGGACTTGTTCTTGGGGAAAAACGGCAAATCCAACGGTGGCCAATATCTGTTTTCGTACTTGAACAAGGCCCGCATCTGTTTGAACGACATTTCCTTCTTTGCGTTCTTGCAACGGAAATAACACGCCTCGACCAACGCCGCCGTGTCGGACTTCATCTTCGTGTGCCGCTTCGGAAAGACGTTGTCCTTCACGGCCCGAAGCGTTCCGTCTTCTTGGATCACTTTCCTCACAGAAGCCGACGACACGAATCCACACACCTTGCAAGCTCCGCCGCTATTCCTGATCGTGCCGCATTGGGGGCACGTCAAAGGCTCAGCCTCTTTGTCATCGGGATCACGCAGCCGATCCACGCGGTCTTTGGTAAGTTGGTCCTCTGGTTTGTGAAAATACTTCAGCCACTGATCGTCACGATCCATATTCGGAGACCCGTGCATCCGCATCGAACCGGCATGGTCAATGATCTTCGCGAACTCTTTCCCGGTAGACGGTGAGGCCCGCAGCACGCGGCCAACGGTCTGGACGTAACTCAACACGCCAGCAATCGGCGTTGCCAGCGTCAGCATCTCTAACCACGGCAAGTCGATCGCTTCACGGAGCACGAACCGATTCCAGATCATTGGCACATCACCAGAACGCGATCGTTGAAATAGTTCGTCCCGATCCGTTTGGTCTTTCGTCTGGTATTCTTTGCCATCGACGAAAATGAAATCCGCTGAGATGTGCGCGGCGTTGATGCCGTGCTGATGAAACTCCATTGCCAGCCCCAACGACTCTTTCACTCCGGGGGCCATACCGAGACATGACTTGCCTTCAGGTCTCTCTTTCTTCCAGTTCTCCCAAACATGCCCAACAATGTGCTGTGACCAAATGGTTTTCACCGCCTCATCCAACTCACTCTGCGAAAAGATGCCTGTCTTGGATTTGTGAATCTTCGGCAGGTCAATCACGGCCGGCTCGCGACAGGACGCCATCACAAGAGCGCCGCACGCTCGCAACTCCGATGAGTTTCCAGCCACGATCAATTCATCACAGATATGGCTCACGCCTAGAGGCGTCGCGCTGACACCCACGATCACCGCGTCGTGGATTTCTTGATACTCTCGCACGATGGCCGTCATGGACTCGGCACGGTTCATGTGGATTTCGTCCACGATCACCAGTTGCGCCGGGAACAGGAGCGTTTTCGCGTTCTGTTGTTCGCGAGGTTTCAGCACGCGGGCCACTTCGGTTGGAGTCGAACAAATCTGCACCGGAGCATCTAGGTCTGTCCACGACTCAAATTCAGCCGCACGGACCCCCAGCCGAACACCATCATTTGATAACCCTGTCGCAAGCTGGTTGGTGAGTAGCTTCCGGTTCGTGAACACCACCACTTGCCAACCGAGTGCGACCGCCCACTCGATCAACCGCAGTATCATCATCGACTTGCCGCCTCCGGTTGGGGACGACAGACACAGTGATCGGACGCCCGCCTCGACGCGACGGATCGTCTCTTCAACCCCATAAGTCTGATGTGGCCAGTCGATACGTGTCATCGAACTTTTCCAGTTGCGCAATCGTACAAAACGACTTCACTCCACTGATTTTTCAAATCTATTTCATCAGGACCAGCAACGTGGCAATACTTACACGGCGACGTCATGCAAGCGTGATAGCAATTCGCACACACGAACAGTCCCTTTTCAACCAACTCACGTTCGTAGTGGTCTCCGTCGTTCAAGTTGAGTTGCACCTCAATCACACGTCCAGGCATTACGTCATCCCCAGCTTCTTCGTGTCGTCCCAAAGAATCGTCAACGACTTGCCGTGCGTCTCGGTCGCGTCCAAGCTCTCGAAGAGCGTTCGCATTAGCTTTTCAAATTTCTTGTGCCGCTCTTTGGCGAACACCGCGTGTGCATCCTTCTTGCGATCAATCGCGTTGAACAGATCGGCAAACGCCTTCTTGGCCCGCGCGATCGTTCCGGTCAATGCGAGCATGTTGCGTTCGATGTCTTTGGAGTGCTCGTCGAGTACGTCTTTCTTGATGTCTGGCTTTTGTGGCGTCACCAGTTTGACTGCCTTCGGAAGCGACTCCCTGACGGTCGCCTTGATCTCTTCCGCCTTCTTCATGTCACCCGCCGCTTCCGCTGCATTGATTGCGTTTCCGACCTTAATTAGCGCCCCAGCTTTCTTCTCTCCGACGGCCATCGTTTTGGCGACAGTTTCTCTCGTTTTCCCCACGTTTTCCCGTGGGGGCGCTTTTGCCCCCACGGGGATTTGGACTCCCTGCCTGAGTCCAGTTTTCTGTCTCAAGGCAGCTTCTCGTGATTCGCATTCCGCCAGCGCCGCCGCCTCACGAGCCATCACATCAGCCGTGCGAACTCGTGTGTCCCGATTCGAGGAAACGATCATCCTTTCAACCACGAACGGCTGGTCCTCAAGGTCCAAACGGACGATGCACGGAACCGTATCGTATTTTTTGATAATCGCCCCTTGGCGGCGTCGATGGCCGGCGATGACCAATCCATCATTGAGGATCACAAGCGGCGTATGCACCCCACCATACTCGTCTAGCGAGGCTAAGAACGCAGGGTCCGGTGATTGCGTCCCGTAGATCGAAATACTGAAAGGATGATTCTTCAGCGTCTTGGGGTCTCGCCTCTCAAATCGAATCGCTGTCACGGCTCCCTCCAAAACGAAAACCGCTGGTTGTGGGGGCTGCGCTGCTCGGCTCTGTGGAACCGTGAGAGTTCTTAGGCTCTCAACGCAGCCTTCACGACCAGCGGTCGATCCGGCATTGAATTGTCAACACTCCACAGATTCAGCGACGGCACTCTAATTCGCGTCATCATTACTGTCAACCACTTGTTGGTCCGTGCTCGGTTTGACGAATTGGAACGGTGAGTCTGGATAGTCGTACTCAGGGCAGCATTCAGTGCCGTTGTTGTAGAATTCGTGGCCAGACTCGTTCGCCCATTCGTACCACAGGTCCGATCCAGCACTACCGTCCCATTCATCAAAAGCATTCTCGTCTAGCGGCCCGCTGTACACCGTTTGTTCTTCGCGACCAACGCGCAACTGACAAGCGGCCATCAGTGCCTCGTAGGTGACGCCAAGTTGTGTGGCGTAGCGAACAAGGTACGGATTTCGCTTCGGTTCTGTTGTCGGTGAATCGAACGTATGGTCTGGATGGTCCCAGTTGTGCCGCACATTGGGTATCTGATCCATGTGCAGAATTCCGAAAAAGGACGTGCCTGCTGCAACAGGTGCTGTCAGGAACGGATCAACGATGCCGAACGAATCGCCTGGTTTGCAACAGATGGCATCGCGGTCGCTATTCAGTGTGATGTGTTGTCCGGGCTTCAGCGCCATTGCAGACCGCAGCGACACGATGGCGACGTGGACGGCGTCCTTGAATCCGAGTTCAATCGGAACCGTACCAAGCAGAGTCTTCTTGTTAATGCTCATGGTAATCCCTTTCTGTGTTTGTTGAATAACCTAACACCTATGCCACACCACCAATCTCGTCGCCCGTCTTGAGCGACAACTGCTGTTTCAAATCACTGACGATGTCCTTCGCTGACGTGGATGCCGCCGCTGGTGGAGTAGTCTTTTGTGTCTCGAAGTACGTCGTAAGCATCGTGCGTTTGTCGTTGAGTAGTTCGTCCAGCCACACCGCCTCGCGTCCTTCGGTGAGTTTGCCATCGCTAATGCGTTTAACGATGAAGGCGGAGAGCTTTTCAATTTTGTCGAGGTCGTCGGCCTTGTCGAGATAGGCGAGCAGCGACAGGAACTCAGGCGACTTCGGTTCAAGCTGACGCAGGACGGTTTCGCGGCAGAACTCGAATGCGTTGTTGATGCGTTGCCGCAGTTCCATCGTGGCGTCAGGCGAGATGGTGGTCTCGAACTCGACGCCAATGTCGGCACCTTCGCTGCCGTAGTTCGGCAGGCCGTATTTGCAGGAGTATGAGATGGTGATGCGAGTCATTGGCAGGTCCGTCTATTTGGATACACGGCTTTGAAGCCGTGGAAAAAGCGTTACACGGACAAAGCAGCCTCACGCAGAAGCTGGTCGCACACAGCTTCCCACGACTCGAAGAAACGCACGTCCTCAAGCCAACAGAAGATGTTCTCTCTGTGCCCGACCACCCAGACCCGTTTCATCATGCCGAGCGCCAATCCGAGTTCAACGTGTCTCCCGCCGCGAGATGCGTTCGACCTCGGTGGCTCCGTGAAAGCCACCAGTAAATCGCACGTAGCAACGTCTTGGAAGTCTTCGGCCGCAAACGCCGATCGCATCTCAGCGGCTGCGACGTTAGTTGAACCGTCGTCGCCCTCAATCAGCTTCTCGCCATGATCTCCAATCGGAACGCCGGTGTCTGAAATCTGATGCTTGCCGTTCAGCCATCGGCTCGTGACGACCATGCCGGCGCTTTGAAGTTGCTCGCGATACGCGGCCAACTCCTCGCGACGTGAATACCTTGCAGCCAAGTAAATCCTCACCGAAGCCTCCGTGTAACAAAAAAATGTTGTGGATTGCGGGCGGGAGGTTTTCCGTGGTCACGACGCCCGCTGGCCCGCAACCACAAATTTTCAGCGTTCGTGTGACTACTTCACGGAATCGAGAGGCACAGCGATCGCCTCTTGGTCGTCTCCGTACATTTCCTGCTGATGGTTCGCTGAATGTTTCGCAGCCGTCTTCGAGCGGTAGACCAACAGTCCTTCATCAGCCGAGACGGGGTTGGAGTCGTATGGCACGATCGGAGTCATGCTCGGACTCCAAACTACAGTCCACCATTGAGACTTCTTCGGCACACGAACAACCGCCCGAACCGGACGGCGAGTCTGTCGCGGCTTAATCGCTTTCTTCTTTGCCATCATTTTCCCTTCATCGAACATGATTTAGTCCTCGTCGTCATTTTGGTCGTCGTCATCCGTCGCCCCGTCAGTCTCGCACAACTCGTCGATAACGCGCATCGTGGCTTTGCGGTCGAGCAAAGCGGCAACCATGATGTGACAATGACATACTTGATTCACCTTGAGGCGAGTAGTACATCTTCCTGTTTCGACGGGCTAACTTGATCTGTCACAACGAGTGACGAATCAGCGGTTGAGTCCCTCCACAGGCGATTTACTCCGGTTGCCACCAGAGCACGGTCGAGAATCACTCTGGCACTTGCATGATCGCGATGGCATCGCAACCCGCAACTACAGATGTGCTCTCGTTCCGACAGAGACTTCTTTTTGACAGCCCCACAATCAGGGCAAGTCTGGCTGGTGCCAGATGGATTCACTGCCACAACCAACCGTCCAGCGTTTGCAGCTTTGACAGTCAGTTGTGACAGGAATTGGTTCCATCCAGCGTCGTGGACCGACTTGGCAAGATGAGTTCTCGCTAAGCCTTTGATGTTGAGTTTCTCGACAGCGATGAATGTGAAGCGACGGACGAGTTCAGTGCTGTGTTGATGACAGAAATTGCGACGTTGTGATGCTGTCTTTTCGTGTTGCCGACGTACTCTGATGACCGCCTTATGTCGATTTCGGCTGCCTTTCTTCTTACGGGACAGTGACCGTTGCAGACCGCGCAGTTTCTTTTCGGCTTTACGGTAGAAGCGTGGATTCTGAATCTGCGAACCGTCGCTCAACGTGGCGAACGACTCAAGGCCGACGTCGATTCCGACCGCTCCGTGGTCTACGAGGTTCTTGATGGTCGTCACTTCGTCAACGACGACCTGACCGTACCAACCAGACGCACGGCGGATTATTCTCAGAAGTCGTTGCGTTTTGGAGATTCGTTGTTTGCCGCAGCGAATGCGGACAAGTCCGAGTTTCGGGATCAACAGCAGGTTGTCACCGCGCACGTATTGGCCGGCGGCGGCGTACTCCAAGCTGTTGTATCTCTTCCAAGACCGGAAGCGCGGAAATCCAACCTTGCCAGCACCAGCTTTAATCCGTCGAAAGAACGCCTGCATTCCACGATCAACGCGACGTAGTGCATCACGTTCAAATTCTACCGGGATTGATGCCAACTTCTGAATTCGTCCACGCTGCTTCGTCAGCAACGTCTGTTGCTGGTTGTACCCGACCGGCTCGCCGCGACGTTTGTAAGCCTTCATCCGCTGCTCAAGCGCGAGATTGAAAAGATGACAACACGTCCTCATCCATGACACGAGCGTCTCAGTCTGCGCGGGCTTCAGATACAGCTTGAATTCAATCGTTTTCATGGTGAGTCTGGTATGTCAGTGCCGATTTAGTCGAGCAGAAATCGTTGAGCAGCACGCTTCATAGATTCGTCCAGTTCAGGTGTTGAGGCGAAAGGAACTGATGCGAGCGATGAGGCGAGGTAACTCCCGGTCAGTAAATGGCCGGCACTGCGATGTCGTTCGCAACCTTGATCGTCAACGATATTCAGTACGTCATTACGTAGGTTGACAATCCATGTGGTGCCTTCACCTAGAGAGATGGATTGACTGACGACAGGTGTTGGCGAATCAGTTTTCATTGTTCAGTCCTCATCAATCATCGACAGTAACGTATCCGTATCATCATCGGGCGTCTGCCGTGCCCCCGTTTGAAACGCATCGTTCCAAAATGCTCGTAACCTGCGGACGATCTCGCTGACATTGCGGTCGGTGTCAGCGGAGTTGCGTAGCCATGCAGCGAACTCCACGACGGCGTCGCTGGCGGCATCTTCGTCAATGTGCAGGGAGTTGTTTTTGTTCGACATGAACGACTTGCTGTTTATTTAGCGGCAATTTGATGGCAAACAACTTGACGTTTTTACGACCGTTGACGGGGTCTACGCCGAGTCGGCATTCGACTTCGAGTTCACAGAGCAGGCGTGATAAGTTCTGTTGGCAGACACGACTCTTCTTGGACAGCACTTTCATTGGCTGCCACGGGTTGTCCTTCAATAGTTGAGCAATGTCCAACAGCAGGTGTTTTCGACGCACGATTGTTTTGCTCCTCGATGGCTTGCCAGATTTCGTCGCGATGAATGACCCATTCTTTGTCGGCCTCGATGCCAAGTCTGACGGACATGCTGCCGGGACGCACACTGGCGACGTAGATGCGGATTGACTCATCACCACGCTTAAGTGTGAGACCTTGATTTTGGTAGCGGGCGAGAACCAACATGGCAGACTCCTTTCAGCCAACGGGATGAAACCACGCCGCCTCGTCCGTGAGGCCATGCGGCAGCGTGCCTCGGCGTGGACGGCGGTTACTTCAACGCTTTGAGTAGCAATGCACGGCAGCAGCCTGTGCGAGACGCACCCGTTTCAGCGCGGCGTTCGTCGATTTTTTTGAGTTCGGTTTCCGACAACTTAATAATGACGAACGCCGATTTTTTTGTTCCGTTTTGTTTGGCCATTTTTCGATTTTCCTTTCGTCGGCGGCAATTATACAGACGGACTAAAACGAATTGCAAGCAATTTGAACAAAATCATTCAGGATGGATGGACAAGGTTGATTTTGTCGTTAAAATTTGAGGCGTAACGCACTGACCGAGATGGGCAACCTGCAAGGCCCACTGTAGAGAATAGCTGCGGATTACGAAAACCGCGTAGCGCTCTTCAACAACCACGATGATTGACCGTGGCTGCAAAAACAGTCACGAGACTCTCGGTCAGTGCGTTTCTTTTTGTTTTACGGTTGATGCAGGTGATGATGGCCCCGTGCTGAGTTTACAAAACAAGTGGTTGATGCAGGGGTTGTCGCTGCGGGTTGCTGCGACGTTCTTTTAGTGCGAGTGATAGCGAACTCAGTGGTTGATGCAGGACGCCCGCTTGTGAAGTCCCGTGGTTGATGCAGGGAAAGCATGAAGCGTCCGATTTAATGTGGTTGATGCAGGTTAAAGGTCGAACTTATGACTGGTTTTGAAATTTCGTGTGTTGAGAGCATGATCGAAAACGAGATACGCCAAGGTTGCAATCAGCGACAGGTGGCGCAGAGTTATGCGCTGGCATTGCGATCAAGTTGGCCAACAGACTGGTCTAAGGTGAACGCCATGATTCAAGAGAAATGGCCGAAGGGATTGAAGCGAATCAAAGAAATGGCATGGTCTGGGAGGTGTTTTGACAAGTGAAGTAATGTGGTTGATGTAGGCGATCACGTCGGCGATGTAACCGTCGTGTTATCAAAAACGAAAGAGTCCGTCTCCCAGCGGGTCCAGTGGAGACGGACTCTTTTTGTTTGCCGCAATCGCGACGGACGACTGCTACAGCCCTGCATCAACCACATATTCACTACCTCGTCCACTACCAGCGCGCCCACGGCGGCGTGTTGAGCGGTCGCTGACGCGGGACGTAGACGGGTTCAGGCGCACCGAACTGCACGAGCGGACCTGACGAGTAGATGCTGATGTCGTTGCTGTAGTTGTACTGGTGGATCAGTTGGTTGTGTTCGGGGAAGTAGTGGAACTGGTTCTGCGGCCGACTGTAGCTGTTGTACGACCGCGTTGTGTTGCGGCGATACCACTGAGCGTCGGCGTCCGACGTGAACGCGAAGATGGCGGTCAGACCGAGTGCTGCGATGGTTGCGAGTCTCATGGTTTTTTCCCTTTCGATTTAGGAGCGGTTGGCTGTTCGGCAATCTGCTTCGACAGTTGCTCGGTTCGCTTGCTGGCGAGCGTTCTGATCCACGCGCTGGTGGTCATCCCGTCGATCTTGGCGGCGGCGTTCCAGTGGTCCCAATCGCCCTTGAAGATGCTGATTGAGTGACGTTCGCAGCCGATACCGTTGATCGGCTTTCGTCCAGACCCTTCGCGGCGTCCGCCGTGGTTGATGGCATCAGATGGCAAGATGACGAATCCTCGTGAAGAACATGAACAGCGTTTGTGCCAACAGATTACACGTTACATCACACCAAATCAAGCTACGTCTTGATTGTGAGGGCAACGGTAACGGCGACATCGGGCACGCACTTGATGAACATGCAACCGGCGAGTGCGATGGGGAAGGGGTAGGCTTTTGAGCCTGAGATGGTCTGTGTAACGGCGGCTGGCGTCGCGGCGGAGTCGTAAGCGGCGACGAATGTGCCGTCGTATGTCCCGCATGAGTACCACGTCAGTAGCACGGCGGCGGTGGCTGGAATGTGGATTTCGCCGCTGACGCAACCGCGATAGTCGATGACTGGTGTGGTGGCGAGTGTGGTGGTCAGTGCTGGCGAGTATTGGCGTGTTTCGCGTTCAATTTCCAAGATACTGCTCCCGTTATTGGGCCATGAGAACAATGTGTCGGAACCAGTTTACCAGAGTCTGGTTGCCGGAGAAGGCAGTCATTCTGACGGCCCCGATGGTGGCAGCCATCGTGGCAGTGTAGATGCCCGGTGTGTTTTCAGCGATAGCGGTTGCGGTGACAGCCCCAATGGTCGCGGCCATTGTGCCGATGTAGGTAGGCGCGACGTGTTGTGCGGACGCGGACATTGTGTGACCGCCACGGGTGACGGCCATTGTTGCTGTTTTAGTACCGGGCGAGAATGTGGCTGTTGCTGACATC
>ERZ1292637.1191-Hain-H14-01um-R3-1191-length-11559-cov-5_pt1 | contig 11559 bp, 15 predicted proteins | sample MGYA00564405_ERZ1292637 | MGnify/ENA primary metagenome ERZ1292637 (study PRJEB36523, sample SAMEA6512645) | groundwater metagenome | collected 2019-01-09 | study: AquaDiva: Metagenomics assemblies of 32 groundwater samples | reverse complement strand
TCTTCATAATGGAACGGTTGTTGTGTCATCAGTTCCTCAAATTTCGGTCGGTACATTGCCTCAAGTCTCAGTTGGCACTCTTCCCCCACTTTCCATAACATCGGGCTCACAACAGACACTAGGAACGCTAGGGACAGTGTTGGGAGTTGGGACGGCAACTGCCATTGGTCAAGTTCATAATGCAGGTACTATTCAAGCATTACCGCAGGTTTCAGTGGGTACCATTCCCCAAGTATCAGTCGGAACATTACCAACAGTAGCATTAGTTACGACCGTATCAAATTTGACAAATGGATCAGTTAACATCTTATCGGGTAGTGTTTCCGGTACCCTTTTGGGCGGTACTCTACAAAACTTAAACAGTGGAACATTAGCACAAATCACGTCCGTATCAAATATAGTGGGAGGTACCATGCAACGAAGTCACACGCCCGTACAAGTAGGCACTCCCTATCATGTACGTGGTACGACAGGAGCTGCGGTGTGGGGAACGATCATTGCGGCATCAGGCGCGGGTACTAAGCAATATGTCTCAAATGTCGCTATTGCAGTTGTATCGGGTACAGTAGACGTTGCAATTACCAATATCGGAGTAGGTGGATCAACGGGGGCGGGGATCTTGGCACGGGGTCAGTTTGTACCGTCGGCTGGAATTGAGCGTGAATTTGATCCGGTTATCCCGTCAGGTACGAATGGGACATTATCATATTGGTTAGGAGGGGCAGGAACGGTAGATGTGATGGTTACGTATTGGCAAGGAATATAATAAAGGTAGTTAATTAATAGAAAGGGGGTGATACGTATGAAAAAACTGTTGATTTTATCCTTAGCGCTCCTTATTTTCTTTAGTGCTGTATTTCTTGGTGTACAAGCACAAATATATCCGGTGGGAAATAGTGGGAAAGTGTGGATTTGTCATGCTAATCTTGATCCAGCAGGAAATCCATATTCATATACTACTATGCAGGTAGAATTTCCTGAAGAATATGCACAACACTTGGGTTCCCCTGCATTTCCAGCCCCACATCAATATGATTATGACGGAAAATGTGTATAAGATCGACTGTTTTATAGAGTATATTTTTATGATATACTCTATATGATAGTAGATATATGGTTAAAAAACCTAAAAAAACTATGGCAACAATATTTATGGAATCGGGTACAGACGCTACGCAAGGGTTTGAGTTTTATTCTTCAGTTACTAATCCTACTAAAGTAAGTAGTGATTCTACTATTAAATTAACAGGACCACGTTCTATTAAATGTACAGGGGGCAGCCCTAGTTCTCAGGCGTACGTTACAAAAGTAAGTTCATTATCGGATACAGGAAGAAGAATTTCTATAGCTTATAATTTTACCGATTTACCTTCATTAGGTAATACTTCTATCCTAGACATAAAAGATGCATTATCTACTGTGATTTTTTCTTTGAAAATTTCAACAACAGGTGTACTGTTGTTAACAAATTCAGTCGGCACTCAAATTGGTTCTAATGGTAGTACTCTTTCTACAGGAATTTGGTATAGAATTTGTGTTTCATATGCTATTACAAATTCAACAACTAACGAAATTAGAGTCTTTGTTGATGAATCAAGTAGCATTTCAGTTACTAATGGTACTTCAGTTCCTACTGGTAGTGCTGACGTGTCAATCGGATGGCTTGGATCACCAGGTGCAAACAAAATAATGAATTTCGATGATATATATATAGATAATTCCTCGGCTTTAACAGATACAGGAAATATTAGAGTTACCGCAAAACTTCCTAATGCTGAAAATGTTAATAACTTTGATACTGCAATTGGTAATGTAAGAGGGACTTCTGATTTTAATAATGTTAATGAGAGGGCTTTATCTGAAACAAATGGATGGCAACAGGCAGGAAATACAAATGTAGTAGAAAATTATGGTATTCAAGATGCAGCAACTGGGGATGTTGATATAACAGATGCTACTTTAGTTGCTAGAATTGCCTGGATTTGGGCTAAAGAAGGGGGTGCTGGAGGAGGAACAGGCGAAGCGATGTTTAATAACGGAACAGAAATCGGTATTTCACTATTGACTACCTCTTCATTATTTACAGATATAGTTGATAGCAGTACCTATCCTTCAGATGTTGCTGCTGTTGGATTAAGATCAACCGGCGGTTCAAGAGATACTTTTCTTTATGAATGCGGAATGATTATTTCATATATTCCAGCTGTGGTAGCTTCTACCTTTTTACCTCGACTTTCTCTCATGGGAGTGGGATGATATTGACATCACAAAAAAACTATTGTACGATCTAATCATTCGGCGCAAGCCGAACACACGACATAAACAGGTCGCCTTGAGCGACCTTTTTTTGTGTGAAAAACAGTACTGAACTTACGGGATCATGAAAATGATTACCGGACTAAAGGAGGTGAAACACAAAAATGAATGATTTTTTCAATAAGCCGGAAGATACCGAGCCAAAGGACATAAAGCCCGCGGATGATGGGTCAAAAGAACCGGAGAAGATAAAAATAGGGGAAGAGGAATACAGCGCAGATGAGCTTAAGGCATTAGTCAATGATGGCAAGTTTAAGCGTGACGTTGAGTCAAAGCAAAACACCAAAATTGATCGGGTTATGTCTGAATGGACTAAAGCTACCCAGGAGAATGCAGAGCTTCGGAAGATTGTCGCTGATATAAAGCGGGAAAATCTTGACAAAAAACCAGCTGACCAACTGACGCCCCAGGAGATTCAACAGAAGGCGTTGGAGGAGGCTGATAAATTAGGTCTTATTCATCGTGGGAATGTCCGAGATGAGATTCTGTCTGTTATTCAAGGACAAGAACTCGTCTATACCATTCGCGAGATGATGGATGAGGCAAAAACTGCGGGGAAACCGACAGAGGATATTAAGGACTTTTTGGAATATATGCAACGAGATGGATATAAAAATCCGTCCGTAGCGTATAAGGAACGGTTCGATAAAGAGCTTTCGGCATGGGAAAAAAACCAAGTTACAAAGCTTAAAAAAGAGCCATACACCACCCTTAATAAATCTGTGGCAGGTTCCAAGCAGCCCGACTCACCAGGACCAACAACGCGGGACAATTTTAGTTCTCGCTTGCGCGAAGTTTTACATAGAGAATAAAGGGGGTGAAAAAATATTATGGCAATGACATTATTAGGAACTCCTAACTTTACAAACGCACTTAAAGAGGTTGTCTTACCTTACATCAAGGATAACTATCCGAAAGAGACTATCTTACTCGATAAATTTAAAGCATCAGCTGAAGTTAAATTTATCAATGATGAGTTTTTGGCACCTATCAGATCTTCCCGTCATGGAGGCATCGGCAACTTACCGAATGATTCCGCAAACATCAATGCGGCATCAGGCGCACGAGTGACCCGAGGCACCATCGCACCGAAGATTGTGACAGGCGCTTTTAATATCTCACACATGGTAATTGCAGCAGCAAAGGCTGGGAATATGTCGGCTGTTGAAGATGCTTTGTCATTTCAGTCGCGCACATTGCCGTCTGATTTTGCAAGACATCTTAACCGCCAATATTACTCTGATGGAGTAGGTGTGATCTCTCAGGTTCTTGGATCTGTTTCTGGTACTGAGTTTTCAGTTATGAGACCGGATTCCGGGCTTGATGACGGACGTTCAATTGACTGGTACGGTTCTGTAAATGGCGACATCAATCCGATCAAGTACTTTGCTGACGACCAAGTCATCGGACTTGGAACAGCGGGTGCGGTAATCGGCACGGTTTCGGCATTAACAGGCACCTCAGTTCAATTAACAGGCGCAACTGCGACAGTTGGATCTGATGCAGTATTTATATTGCATGGTTCACCAACTGCAGCAACGGCCGGAACTGCGGAAGTTCAAGGGATTCGTCGTGCATTAAGTTCAACAACCGGTACAAGCTTGTACGCGGGACTTGCGCGAAATACGAACGCCTGGACTCCTCAATTCGGCTCTGTTTCCGAAGCTCTGACACAAGATCGGTTGGAAATCAGCTATCTTGATGCTACTGAGTATTCGATGAACTCTGATAAGTACGTGATTCTCGTCAACAAAACGCTTTTCCGAAAATACGGGGATATTCTAACCACCATGCGTCGATCTGTAAATCAGCTCGACCTTGTGGGAGGGTGGAAAGGACTCGAATTTGCGGCTGGCGCCGGCTCCGTTTCGGTCGTTCTTGACCGAGATGTACCGGATGGCGAGGCACTGATTATCAACTTGAATACATGGGTTGTCTGTCAGATTTCTGACATTGATTGGTTCAGTGACCCTGAAACTGGATCGATGCTCAAAATCCAAAACAGTATCCAGTATCAAGCGACCCTGCTTTACTACGTCAATCTTTTCTGTTTGGCTCCGGCCGCAAACGGTCGTGAGACTCAGAAAACTGACTGATGTGAGGCTCTAAACTGTATAGCTGTCTCGAGCGGCTATATGGTTTTTGCGAGGATAGGAATGCGATACAACTTTATACGTTGTAACGCCCAGGGTTCGAGTCCCTGACCTTGCACATATGAAACATCCGAAAGATTGGATACACCCTAAAGACTTGAAATATGTCTTGCCGACTCCTGATCCTGGTTTTTCACCGGAGCATAATCGAATGGTTATAGAAAATGTAATTGCGGCATCTGAAAAAAACTCACGGGATAAAAAACGGGAGTTTAATGAAGAGGTGGATGAGCGGGTGAATGCCATGACTCAATACTTAAAAAGTGTGGATCGAGGTGGCGCGACTTCCAATATTGAAAAATATTTTGGTAAAAAGCAACTGGCATATTTGAGGGGTGAGCATGTGGCCAATATACTACGTGATTTATCAGAAGCAAATAAAGGAAGTATCAAACTTGGCAAGAAAACATAAGAACGCACGATTTACTAAACAGTTTAGCAAGATTTCATTCGGTGAGTTATGCCGGAAGATAGGCTTAAAGCCTAGGCAACGCATTGTTATTAGACGTTATTTTTTAAATCAAGAGGAGGTGTCATAATATATGTACGATGATATTGCACAACGGGCTATGCTTGGTGGCAAGATTGATCCCTTAACTGAGATTAGAAACGCGGGTATTGTCACAAACGGTACCGTTTTCTGGGCCAAAAGTACGGCTGATACTGATTATAAGACTTTTGTCAATGTAATCCGTAATCGCAAACTCATCTCAGGAAGTGTTCAGGGGGCAATTAATGCCACTCGCAATGACCGTAATGATATCGTTTTCGTTGTTCCGCAAGACGCAAACGCGGTGTATGGAGTCGGAACATCAGTTGATGTCAATAAAGATCGGGTTCACATCTATGGGGCCGGATATAACCGCGCAAAGCGGTCTTATTCTGTGACTCTTCGTTCCAGTATGGGAACGGTTCCTGATACTCAGGTTCTTGATGTGTCAGGCGACGGGGTTGAGATTGCTGGACTTCGTGTTCTTGGTACTCTTGGCACTAATGCAGGGGGCACCATGAGTAATGGAGTTGCATTCATTCAAGGCCATGACTTTTGGGCGCATGATATGGTCTTTGAAGATTCAACCGATGCATGGGGCACTCCACCTGTTGTTCGTGGGGGTGGAACTGCCGCACATGATGCACAGTTTGACCGAGTAGATTTTGTTATCTCAGGAACCGGAAACGTAGAATCTGCCGGTAATTCGGCACTGGTCAACTCAGGCAATGGCAATAAACGCTGGGAGATTAACTACTCTGAGTTTGGACTTCCTGCGGGATCAGTCACAGAGACTTTTTTCTCAGGCGGGACAGGCGCAACAGTTAAAACGACTTTACGCTATTGTCATTTTGAGGCGACAAACGGAACTGCATTCGCCATAACCTCAGCAGTACGAGGATCGGTAACAGCAAACAACCCGATTCTTTTGTATTACTGTTCAGGTCTTGGTGTGACTGCATTAGGGACCGATCCTAATGTACGTTCTGTTCCAAATCAGGCAGGAACCGCAGGGGCGGGTGTTCATAACCCACTCTTGTACTTTATCGGGTCTTCTCCAGTTGTTGCTGGATAAGGTGGATAGATACCATTATCAAAAGGGGGCAGAGGAAACTCTGCTCTCTTTTGTTTATTGACAGTATTTACATTGTATGCTAGTATAGGCAAATGTCTGATAATCAACTAAAAGGTATCTTCTGGCGGGGAGACTTTGATGACTACTACCTAGGACACCAATTCAGCGAAATCTTCAAAGACCGTATTTATAAGCCTTATCTTGAACATCTGAAAGATCCCGTTGTTATCGACCTGGGGGCTAATATCGGATTATTCACGCTCTACGCTTCAAAATATGCAAAGCAGGTGTATTCAATAGAACCCTCTCTTGAGCATTTCGATCTTCTTCGAACAATGATACGGTCTAATAATTTAACGAATGTAACTCCTATAAAATCAGCTATATGGATTGAAAATAAACAGATGCCCTTCTTTCATAACAAAAATAAGACCATGTATTCTCTGCATATGGCGGTAAATGATGGCTCATCTCAAGAGGAAATGGTTGATGGGATGACGTTTGATAGATTGTTTAATGAGTATAAAATAGAGCACGTTGATCTTTTGAAAGCCGATATTGAAGGGAGCGAATACGAATTATTTGCGTCCGAAGGATTTAAAAAAATAGCAAATAAAGTAGATACAATTATGGGCGAAGCTCATGTGTGGGCTAATAGAAATCCTAATCAATTAAAAGATGCATTTCAAAATAATGGGTTTGATTTTAAGTGGTTACAACATGAAGCCCAAATATTTGTTGCGATAAACAAAAATGCCCAAAGGCGTTCCATTATCTGAGGAAACCAGACGTAATAAAAGTTTAATTTTATAATAATATGTCAAAATTAACGCCTCTGCGTGGATATGTACTTTTAGAGCCTATCGCAGAACAAACAAAAACAAAATCAGGATTTGAGATACCAGAGGAAGCCCGGGATACTAAATGGGCTAAGGGTAAGATTGTGGCGATTGGTGATTACCCTATTGATCTAAGGAAAGAGAAAAATCAACATACTGATGGTAAAGGAAATATTTTACAATTTGATTGTTTAGTAGGAATAAAACTCAATGATACCGTTTGGTATCGTAAGTTTTCAACTACGCCAGCTGAAACCATACGGGAGGAAGGTAAAGAATATATTGTTGTACATTATTCAGATATTTTAGTGAAATATGAAAATGATTAATTCAATATTAACTGGCACCCCTATTCAAACAAGAAAAAGTAATGGAGAGTTTACATCAGCGGGGTGGCAACAAAAAGACTTTTGTAATTTATTATTAAAAGAAATGGGTGATAATGACTTTATAGAAAAAGAAGTTTTAGGATTTAAGACAAAAATTACTAAAAAGGAAGTTGAAGAACATTTAAAAAATATATGAAAATAGCTAAACAAATAGTAAGTGGTCAAATTGCACGAACTAAGTTACTTGAAGGCATCAATATTGCAGCAGATACTATAGCATCAACCCTAGGCCCCCGCTCACGTAACGTGGCAATCAACAATCCTCATTCAACCCCTGAAATATTCAAAGACGGAGTAACGGTTGCCCGTGCCATTAATTTGGAAGACCCCATCGAAGATATGGGAGCTGAGTTTGTGAGAGCGGCCGCTGATAAGGTAGTGGAGAGAGCAGGGGATGGGACGACCACAGTTAGTATCCTTATGCAGTCTATTGTACAAGAGGCATTCACCCAGATTGCAGCCGGCGGTAAGCCGATGGAGATTAAGGAAAATATAGACCGTGATCTTATAACTCTTCTTAAAGAGTTGGATAAGTTGTCTACGAAAGTAACTAATGATGAACAGGTTAAAAATATTGCTGCGATTTCAGCATCCAATAAAGAGTTGGGTGCTATAATCGCAGAAGCCATTATTAAGACCGGGAAAGACGGATTTGTAATTGCCGAGCCCGGGAAAACCATCGATACTTACGTCGAGTATAAAAAAGGTATGGAGATAGACCGGGGGTATACTTCACCTTACTTTGTGACTAATAATAATACCCAGGAGTCTATCATAGAAGATGCGTATATTCTACTTACTGACAAGCAGCTCTCATATAACTTTGAGGTGGTACCATTCGTTGAAAACTTCGCAAAAACATCACGCAACTTAGTTATTATATCAGGATCATTACAAGATGAAGCGTTGGCATTTTTTGTTGTCAATAAGCTCAAAGGACTTATTAATGTGGTGGGTATCCAAGCCCCAGCATGGGGTGCACGGCGTATTGATGAGCTTCATGATCTGGCAATTCTAACGGGCGGCACCGTTATTATTGAAGACTCAGGGCGTAAGCTCGACTCTGTTATGGTTGAAGAGTTGGGACGAGCACAGAGGGTGGTTGTAGATCGAGACAAGACCATCATATATGATGGTAAGGGACATCCTGACGCCATTAAATCTCGTATTGATGAGTTGAAGGGGCAAATTAAGCTTGCCAATACTGATTTTGATAAACAGATTAAAGAGCAAAGAATGGCAAAACTGGCCTCATCGGTTGCTATGATTCACGTGGGGCATATCACAGAAACCGAGATGACGGAGAAGATCGAGCGGGTAAAAGACGCCATTCATGCCACAAAACATGCGGTTGATTCGGGGTATGTTGCAGGAGGCGAGATGACTTTATACTATTTATCAAAGCATGTGACAGGCATTATGCACAATGCACTTAAAAAGCCATTCAAGAAGATTTTGGATAATGCGGGTCTTGATTATGGAGAATCGATGCAGAAGATCACTGGTCGCGGATATCCATATGGAATTGACGTCACATCAGGTAAATGTCAGAACATGATTGAGTCTGGGATAATTGATCCGGCAAAAGTGGTAAAGACGATTCTCGAAAGCGCGGTATCTTATGCGGGCTTGGTCACCACAACCGATTACTTAATAACGGATGCTATCAAAAAATCTTGATATCTTAATTCATTACTCATTTTTAGGTAGTAGGTAACATTACTTATTTTTGAGTAATGAATTAAAATATGAAGAAAGTAATTGTCTTTGATTTTGATGGAGTTATTTAGTATAATTACTCCATGAAATATAGGTACGTTAAGGGTAAGCTAGAACATCGTGTAGTAATGGAGAGTTTTTTAGGTAAAAAGTTAAAATCTTGGGAGCAAGTACATCATATCAACGGTGATAAACACGATAATAGAATAGAAAATTTAGTGGTACTTTCTTTTCAAGAACATATTAAGTTGCATGACAATTTAGTTAAATGGCTAAGTTCAAATAGAAATAGAAAAGAAAATCATATTAGATGGCGAAAAGATATTACCGAAGAATTATTGATTGAAACTTTTAATAAGTGTGGATCTTTACGGAAGATGCAACGATTATTACATATGGAGCGAAAACTTATTACTTCTAGATTAACTTATTATGGATGGTGTGTTGTTCGTAAAAGAGCAAAAAAAGGGTATGGGTGGGAAAATTATTTGAAAAAGATATGACAATTGCAATAGACTTCGATGGTTGTATTCACCTATTTTCTCGTGGTTGGCAAGATGGTAAAATTTATGATGTAATAATTGATGACGCTCTTAAAGAGATTAATTATCTTATGCAAAAAGGTCATAAGATTATAATACTAACGGCACGTACTGATTTTGATGCAGTACGGGTATGGATGAGTAAACAAGGATTTGATATGAGTAAAATTGAGGTTACAAATGTTAAGCCTCCCGCGAATGCATATATAGATGATCGGGCTATCAGATTTACTAATTGGAACGATATGGTAAAGTATTTTTAATAATATAAATGGGTAATAAAGTACATTGCGATAAGTGTCCAGCGAAACAGAATGAGCGAATAGATTGTGTTTGTGATGGTTTTCATACGTTCGATGAACTTTATGAACACCGGATAGTTTTGTTTATAACATTATGTAATATGATACAAGCGAGTCCTGGTGACGAAGGATTTGATTGTTGGAAGTCAAAACTACATGATGATGGTACCATGTATGATGGATGGTTTATCGCTGGCATTGAAAAAGACAAAGGAAGTCAAATAAGCTATCATTTACCAATAAAATATTGGGATAAACTTTACACAGAAGAATTGGTAAGAGCCCCTAAGTGGGATGGTCATACACCGGATGATGTTATTGAGAGATTATTAAATCTATGAATAAAGCCTATTTCACAATTTCAGATAGAAATAACCTTCCCCACTATGAGAAGCTGAAAAACTCTCTTGCAAAGTTCAATACAGCAGGTATCCCCCTTATTCTTATTGATGAGGAGAAAGTAGCTAAGTTCAATGATCCTCATTTTTACTATAGAGCTACACCTCTTATTGCAAAGGAACTAAAAAAACAAGGCTATGAATATATCGTGAAAATTGATGCGGACTCTTTAATCCTAGGAGATTTAGATCACGTGTGGAAGGCTCTATATGATGTGGATGTAGCAGTGGTTCAAAATAGTAATCCACGAGAAGCTAAAAATTATCCCGTGACCGTTTGGGATATTGATGTTCAGCGGTATGTCAACTGTGGTTTTGTTGGTATGCACTCTGAAGAGTTTATTGATCATTGGCTTGAGAAATGTTATACTCCGGCATTTTATCGATATCAATTTAGAGAACAGGATATTTTAAATATTTTAGTGTACTGGGGTAATTACAAGGTCGAGTGGTTGGATTCAGGCGATAAGTTTCATGGACTGGTAGCTAAACAATATGAGCCGCAGATGATATTGAAAGATGGAAAGGTGATATTACCTCAGAGTGAAGAATGGCCGAAGGATGGGGATAAGCAGATAGTGTGTTATCACTTTGCGGGAGGCAACGATCCAAATAAAGGCAATTATCGTAATAAGTTTCAGCCAGAGGTAGTTAAATATATTGATGAGTTGGTAAAACCATGAAAGGTAAGGGATATTGGTTTGGGAAAATAAGGAATAAAGAAACGCGAGATAAAATAAGTAAAACATTGAAAGAAAAAGGAATTAGACCGAGTATTATCTTCTATGCGACAGGAGAGGATCATCCTAATTGGAAAGGAGGACCATCTTGTAAAAAAGACGAAAGACACGCTCTTAGAAAAAGAGTTAAATATGTGAGATGGAGACTATCAGTATTTGAAAAGGATAATTACACTTGTCAGTTATGTAATAAAAGGGGCGGAGATGTACAAGCCGATCATATAAAGTCCTGGTCATTATTTCCAGAATTAAGATATCAATTAGACAACGGAAGAACATTATGTATTCCGTGTCATAGAGGAACAGAAAGCTATGGAAGGACAATCACAAAATAAAAAGTTGTTAAAAGGGATGTGGTCTAGCAATGCGGTGTGGTCGAACTCAGGATATGGTGTTTTTTCCAGAGATATTCTTTTTAGAATGAAGAAAGATGGATGGGATATGGGTCATATAGCTTGGTGGGGCCTACAAGGCCACCATATATGGTCATATGGACATGACCTTATTGATGATCGTTTCAAAGACGTAAAAATAAAGGTCTATCCTTGTATGGGTGATATACATGGCTCTGATGCCTTGATCCCTCATTCTGCAAA
>ERZ1292637.854-Hain-H14-01um-R3-854-length-14642-cov-6_pt2 | contig 11585 bp, 16 predicted proteins | sample MGYA00564405_ERZ1292637 | MGnify/ENA primary metagenome ERZ1292637 (study PRJEB36523, sample SAMEA6512645) | groundwater metagenome | collected 2019-01-09 | study: AquaDiva: Metagenomics assemblies of 32 groundwater samples | reverse complement strand
CATAAGTGAACTTATATTTGAAATCATGGAAAGTATCAATTAAAGAAGAATCTATTCCCTCAGAATAATAAAGTCCATAAGGCACATCACTCCTAGTTCGGAGTTTAATCGAATCTTCTAATAAGAATATTAATTCCTCTTCGGCCGTATTTAGATCTATGTCCCTAGCTTGTAATTCCCAGTATTTCTTTATCTTTAAAGTTTCAAAATCATAAATTCCATAATTAGCTGGCGGAAACTCTTCACACCTAAATCCCAATGCCTTCGCTTCAGAAGCAAATTGAAAAGGTTTTTCTATATAATATAAAGGTTTCTCACCAGCAATATCTCTGGCAAGAAAAATTTCTTTACCATCATAAATAGCAAAGGCAAACATGCCATTAAATTTATCTAAGCACTTTTCTCCCCATTCTCTGTAAGACTTCAAGAGAACTTCTGAATCGGAATCAGTTCTAAATTTCCATCCCTTAGTTATGAGTTCCTTGCGAAGTTCTAGGTAGTTATAAATCTCACCATTAAAAACAAGAGTAAATTTATCTTCGGTATATGGGCAGAGTCCTTTTGATTTTAAATCTATAATTGAAAGACGGCCCATTCCTAACACAAACTTACCATCATCTTTAATACCCTGATCGTCTGGCGCGCGATGTTTCATTTTCTGCAACATCGCCTCAACTTGTATTTTATTTTGACTCCCCGTTATTGAACACATATTTTGCTTTTTATAACTCTATAAGATACCATCCGCCAGCTATATGACCAAAGGATTTAATATTCGCTTTTTGTCTTGCAGTGTCTTCGGTCCAATTATGGCCATTAAATCCTTGTAAAAGTGTTGCTACTATTCTACCATTTTTTTTCAAAAGTCGCCTGGCTTCTATTAATAACTCCGTCCAATCATCAAAATAATCCAAAAGCCCCAACATAACTACTGTATCGAATTGATTCGAAGGAAGTCCTGTATTGCCTGCTGTTGCGAGAATGAATACACCCCAAGGATAGTGTAATTTCGCTTGTTTCAGGGCTTCCTCCGACCAATCCACGCCAATTAAAGAGACTTTTTTTCCCTCATACATTACTGCCGGTCCGCATCCTAGATCTACTATATTACCTTCTGGCTTAATCGCATCCCAAATTATTTGGTGATGACGATTATATCTTTCATACTTCCTAGACCAAATTTTGTTCCAATATTCTGGGCTTCTCATAACCTACACCATCGTAGTTGTAGAAGACGAAGAAGTGGAAGAAGAAGTTGTTGAAGTAGAACTGGTAGTACTAGATGTAGTACTAGTAGTAGTACTCGTGGAACTTGAAGAAGTAGAAGTTGAAGACGAAGTAGTAGAAGAAGTCGTTGAACTAGTCGTGCTAGTAGTACTAGAACTTGTAGAAGTAGTGGAAGTACTTGAAGTAGAACTCGTAGTGCTAGATGTAGTGCTAGTAGTGGAAGTACTGGAAGAAGTAGTAGAAGAAGAAGAAGTAGAACTGCTGGTGGTAGTAAAGGAAAAAGTACTCTTAATTAGTTGTCCATATAGAAATTCTGACATATATGTTATGCGTACTCTGTTACTATTACTTTTATTCCACCAGAGGCACCTCCTCTCTGAACTCCTCGACCAAATACTTGAACATTATCACTAATAGGTTCTTCTATTATTGATGTAGTAGGAAAAATTGTAGCATCGTGGGCCGTCGAAGTTGGTGTAGTAAAAGTGCCATCTGCATTTTTAGCTACATACTTCAGGGCCAATCCGATGGTGTCTCTGCCTCTTGGCGCTAAACGAATCCATTGTCTTGCCGTCAAGATTGCCGAACCGCTAATTAAAGCAGCCCAAGATCCTGTAGGGCAGAACACAGCGTTTTGACGCACTGTATTCGCGACTGGATTTCCGTGAAAATTTGCCATTGTTTATTTTTGTTAATTCTCACTAATACTTGGAGAAGGAGTAACTGAGGATTTTGCCAAATTGACAAAGTCTTCGTACTCCTTCATTTCACCGACAAACCCTTTAAAGGGATATGCCTTGATTACTTCTTGTACTGTTTCAATATTACCTAAAATTTTATACAGAGCAATCCTTCTTCGTGGATTGTCATATACATGACGATGAGCTAATTCCAAAGATTTTTTGGGATCAAGCTTATCCGCATCTGACACTTCATCATTCATCAATTTTGAAGACAGATGTTTTGCCAGATGATAACCCACGAATTTAGCGAAACTTTTCTTTTGGCCAGCGCCTATTGTATAAGGCTCGCCATTGTATTTCCAAGTAAAGTCCTCATTTGTCGGATTTATTAACTCGACAACATCTAATTCTGCCATTGTTTTAATCGCTCTGCGTAGTTATATGGCCACGCAGAATTAGTTAGTTTTTTGCATTCAGTGACTAGCTGATGCAAAGATTTACCAAACCGTTTTCGTTTGCGGCAATACCAGTCATAGCAACACCGACAACGGGCTGTGCTTCAGTAGAAGCATTAGCGCCATTTTCAACCGCACCTGCGGTTCCATCGGAAGCAACAACTATATTACCGACAACGATAGTACCCGCATCATTAAGACAGGATGCCGGACCTTGAACCTGAATCCAACCATATTGAGCTGCTGTAATATTATTACAAGCAACGCCTACGATTGCACCAGTTTCAGTGGCCGGTTTTACAATGACATTCGCAAACAAGCTTGGCACTAAGTCAATTCTTGTATCCGTAGTCGTAGCTGTCTGTAATGGATCTTCTAAAGTAAGAGTTAAAGCAGCGGCAGTAGCAGCTGGATGGCTCTTAATTTTATAAGTCGTTCCAAGGCCGGGAGTAACCGTAGTCACTATGAAACCACCTGCGTATTCATTCGCTACCACCGTTACCGTAGTAGAAGTAGCGAGTGTAAATGAACCAATAGCAGTAGCATCAACAGCAAGATTCTGTTCTCCAGTATCTTCCGCTTCTGCTTGTAAGAGGTTCCCAATAACTAAGGCCGTAGCTCCCGCTCGAGCATAACGAAATGCCCGACCATCTGAAGTAACTAATCTTTCCCCTAAATCGTGGGTAGGATTTGCTTCATCCACAACGAGTGGATTACTAGAAAATATACTTGCTGGTCCTGTAAATTTACTCATGTTAAGTAGTTAAAATTAATTACTAAGATGTGATACCAGTCCTTCGAGACATGGTTCTTGGGGAGTCACCGACTAATTGACCCGCGAATAACAACTGACCAACGATTGCATTCTGGTTAGAAGATTTCTTCCATCCAGTCCATGCAAATCCTTCTTTCGAAGAATCAGCCAAGAGAGGATCTTGATCTATTAAATAAAGATTCAAATGATTCTCATTTAATAGGAACAAGTTACCGGAGGTGCATTGATCATCCGAAATAATTGGCACGCCGCGATAAGTAATGGCATTCACTCCATAATTGAGCGCAATACCACTAGTACCACCGGCTGGAGCCAATTTTGCATAAGCTCTACCGATCTCCATATTTTGAACTGGAGTGGTAAGCCTTTCTATAATAGACCAAACCGCTGGAGTTGTTACTCCAAGAGTTGGGCTATCAGCTCCTATCTGAGACGCATCATAATCTGTCGCCAAATTAGTGAAAGATAGAGCGCCCGATTGAGCTGTTCTAGTTGCTCGAAGATTTGTATAGGTGTTCCTAGACAAACCTTGGAAAGTTACGACATCGGTGGCGTCATCTATTTGATAGACTAAACCATTAATCGCTTTCGAGCTATTTCCAGTACCATCGCCAAAGAGATCTTCGGCTAGGGCATTACGCAAAGCACGTCCTGTTCCTTCAAACTCTGCAGCAAGAAGATCCACGACTGCTTCTGGGCCTTTATTCAAGGCTTTTTGGATACCTGAAATGGCCACTGTCCAGTAATATTCGGACGGATCAACAGTAAAGTTGACCCGCACGTTTTCCTGGTTAGTGGAAAGGGTATCAAAACCGCTAAAGCTACCACCAGCTGTTCTGGTAGAAACTTCCGTGGGGATATTCAAACGATAACCCCCACTCCACGGCCGAGCTTTATCCCTCAATCTCATGAAAAGAGGAATACCATCAAATACGTTGTCAACTACTGAAGGAAAGAATTTCTCTCTCGTTACGCTAGTGACAAAATTGCCTAAAGCTGGCATGTGTGTTTTAAACTTTTAATAATAATATGGAAAGTATTACACTAGAATTTTAGATTCTTAAGGTCCTTTTTAACATCTTGAGCTATCTGCCAGAGATTTTTTCTTTGGCCAGGTTCACTCTTCGGTGTTTCGCTTTTCTTGACTTCAGGAGATCCCCTTCGGGATTGAGGCATCTTCGGTTTTGACTTTGATTTTTCTTTTGTTTCCAAAAGAATCTCCGCGGCCATCTCCAATTCAACCTTATATTTCTCCACAAAACCAAGAAGTTCTTCCTTAGTAAGTTCCGGATTATCTTCCAATACACTCTCAATCTTACTTTCGAATTCTCTTAGAGTTCTTGCTTCCTCTTCTTTTTCAAGAGAACGCATTTCCTCGTAAGCTTTCTTAGCTTGATCTCGGATGTATTGCTGGGCAGCTTTTTCTTTATCATCTATAGCGCCGCCTTTTTCCTGAACTCTTTCCTTGGATCGTTCAAGCTCTTCACTCAAACGCTTAACATCAGATTCTAAATTCCTAGCTTTTTCTCTCCATTTGATCTTTTGGGCAATCTCGGATTTGTCGACTGACTGAGTCGGCTTCTCACCGGGATTTTTCGCTCCCCCAAGATCTTCGTCTTCAGACGGTAAATCGTCTAAAGTATTCGATTCATTTTTAGAAGTTTTGTCTTCAACAGGAGTTTCGATGGAGTCGTCCTGCACCTCCAAATCTGGTTGGTTTTCAGCCATGATTTTTTCATTTTTTAAAGAGCTTTAGTGCTCTGTTATTTTATTTAATTATTTCTTTGGACCTTTATTTATTATTAATATTTCTTTTTTCCTTTTCTTTTTACTGATAGAGCAATAGCGAGCATCTGCTTTTTACTTCTCTTTTTGCTTCCCTTAGTTTTAAGTTCGTGAATTATTTTACCCACGTCCATTGATGAATGTAATGGCATATACTTTTATCTTACCATATTCGGAGCCTGGGGCAATGATGGAGCCGTTCCACCCATACCTTGAGTCGCCCTTTGTAAGACGTTCATAGGAGTCTCCGTTCCTCGACCCTCCTCCTCTCCACCCGCAGAAGAAGTTAAACTGGCTTTCGCCTGAGCGGAAGCATTAACCTCAGCAATTTTAGCTTGAGTTTCCATAGTAAGTTGACCTTGTTTCCATAAAACCAATCTCTCAGCGGCTTTTTCAGGATTAGGGAATTTTAAACGCTCAAATAGAGTTACGGGATCTAGAGCATTGAGTTGCCAGAGTTGCACGGCTTGATTTTGGAGTTGTAATTCATCAAGAGGAAGAGTCTGGCCAGATTTAACATTGATTTCCAAACCGTCTTCAATATCATTTTGTCCAATAGAAACGAAATCAATCGCGCCTTCAATACCAAGAACTTTAAAGGTATGGGTTTCGTCATAATACATTTTCATCAATTGCACCAAACCATTAGCTAAGCGGTAAATGCCACGATTTAAAACGCGAGTGATAAGATCTATACGAGTAAAATCTTGCTGACGGGATAGAATATCTTGACCCAACGTTTTTGCCGCCGCCGCACCCCTAGTAGCGGAATGAATACCCATTAAATTATCAAGAGTAGCCTCACTATGTTGTAAATTAGAAAAATGCGCGTTGGGCATTGCTACGCCCGAAACTCTTTTTAATTTATTCTGAGAGGCCAGTAATTCTCCCCGTAGAACCAAACCTGGTTCATTGGTAATATTATCAGACTCTTCTTTGCTCATCGCATCCGTATCCATTAATACCTGACCATTACCCATTTGGCGTAGATTATCTATAATTTGACGTTTCTGAACATTAATGGCGTCTTGAATTGGTATGGCAATTTCTACCAGAGAAACGGGTCCGACGGGACCATCACTTATTTGAAAGGTGGTAAAAAAGATATAAGGTTTTTCTGGATTTTCAAGATGGTTCCGAAAAACATTTTCTTTCTTCTTAACTAATTTTCCTTTTTTATCAATCTTATACTTATCTTTTTCTTCTCCATTCCAATCCCAATAAGGATTATCTTTTGCTTCTATAAGTTCATTATTACAAAACCAAGCGAGCGTTTCTTCTGTCCAGACTTCATACACTTTCCATAAAGCGCGACCATGAAGATGGCCATCGCCTTGGGCGCTTTTGGGGGACGCTTTATTTAATGAAGCCAAAGATAAATCATAATCAGGAAAAAATTCTTCCATTTCTTCTTCAGTATATTCTTGAATTTCCATCACATAGGGGAGGCTATGTGGTTCTACTCGCAGTTTCGGAATCATTATCAAGCGGGGATCAACTAATTTCACCGCTATGTCATTAATTTCATGATCCCAGCAATATTTTAAAACTCCGAAGCGATAAAGAAGCAGATGCCTGGTAATATCTTCTAATTTACGCTGAATTTCCAGAGTTTCATATTTTTTCTCAAGAACAGTTTGCACCTTCTTAGCCTTCGTTTTAGAACTCTCTTCATCTCTCTTGGGAAGAGCTAGAAATTGATGAGCATTGGCAGTAGCAATTGGAACTAGGGTCTCCACACCCTCAAAAATTCGGTTTTCCACCGTATCACTGGAATGTTCAGGAATAAATTGTTTATCAGTTTGATTACCGAGATAATATTGTTCAGAAATTTTCTGACTCTTAAGCATCTCATCGTGATAGCTTTGAGATTCATTAAACCAAGTAGTAAAAATAGCTATTAAATCCTCTTTTGAAGTTTCGGCATCGAATTTTTTTAGAGTATCAGCCATATCTTTATGATAACACAAAACTCTTTTAATTTATTGTCCATCTTTTTTCTATTTGTAATTGTGGGATCAAAGTTTTGCTAAAACGTAATTTTCCTCCATGTATTTCTAACATGGAATTCACGGGGGTGCATTCGTCTCTTTTCATAGGACTAATAACTTGGCCGGGTTGAATCTTACCGGGTTGCCAGAAAGCCAATAATACCGCGATAAGCCGATCATCGTGGAACCCTCGTTCCGCTCCCATGCCAGATTGATGAGCAGCATCAGTAAAAATAAAGGATTTAAATTGTTCAATAGTCTTTCGACTATAAATTTTAGGCATAGTAAGTCGTAAACGTTCTTGAAAGCGAGTAATTAGCAATGGTTTAGTGACAGAAGTGGTACGCCAACCGATTTTTTCAGTGACAACTTTCATAATCTTATCTTCTTCGGTGCGACGATAGAGACGCAGATCAAACTCTTTGAGTTTATTGATTAATGCTACGCCAATGCTATTCATTTCTGGGATGATAAGGATGCGATTAGCTTCATTTTCATATAATTTAGCGAAATAAGCGGCTTTCTCACCAAGAATATCGGGGGGAATACGGGCAGAAAAGGCGGCCACTTCTTCTTCGGTGGTCAAATCAACAATAGATATAGCTGATTCATCTGATTTCTGTTTTTCATCAGCTACTCCTACCTCATATCTGCCCTCGGCGGAGTCAATTCCCATTTGATATCTATGACCGGGAATAAATTCTTTATAAATTTCTAATTCTTCAATAGTTTTAATGGGATCTTTACCATATTCCATTAACTTTTCTATATATTCACGAGCGAAAACTATATTATCTGATAGCAAAGACTTATCCCAGATGCCATAAACATATTGTCGTTTCCAGGATTCGGGATATTTCATCATATTTTCTATATATCCATCAGGAAGAAACTTGGAATTCTCCATGGTAGAAGCCTCGATTAAGTCATAACCCTCTTTGGGATGTTCTTTAAAGTCATTATAAAGCCAGGTAAGTTTAGGATTAGAAGACATAAATATCTTCCGGTCTTTTTTGGGTACCTTATCTAAACGCAGACGGCCAATAATAGCCAAAACTACATCTTGTGAGATGTCTTCGGCTTGATCAATAAAGGCACAACCCAAATTAATGGATCGCAATTCCGATTCGGCCATGGTATCCAAATGACGGAAGACAATTTCTGAACCGTTTTTGAAAATAACACGAGTTTCCGCTTTGAGATATTCCTGAATGAGGTGTTCCGGACAATTAATAAAGAATTGCTTAATCAGAGAATCCCGCAATTCCGGATAAGTTTTCCGCCCCATCAAAATAAAGTTACCGGGATATTTTATGGCCAATGTAATAGCTTTTAAAACTAGGGTCAAAGATTTGCCGCAACCGAACCCTCCAGAGAATAAAACAATATCCCCCTTAGATTTCCAGAAACGCTCTTGAGAAGGATTAAGTTCCCATTTATTTAAAATGTTCCCGTTATCTACATCCTTAAAAGTAATCTTCATTCTTCAATAACTATCCCAACATTGATCTGATTCTTATCTCCCTCATTATTCTTTAAATATCCTCCCACTTTCAAAACAGTTTCTATGTACTGATGCTTATCTCTCCAAGAAATATCTTCTTCTTTATTGGGCGCGTGGATCGCCTGTCCCACCATCTTTGCTATATCCTGATTAGATGGTAATAAAGCTTGGAGTTCCGCTTTAACATATTCTTCTTCCAATAATTTAAGACCATTCGCGCGAGGATTCTTTATGTCGGGGAAAGTCTTTATAAAAACCTTCTTAGGGTCTTTATCTTTTGATAAAGCAAAGTTTTTAGCAAATTCTTGTTTTTGATAAATATTATATTTATCCGCTGTCTTCATCCTTTCAGCGGAGTGCATAGTGGGATATTTCTTAATAATGGGGCCCTGCGGTCCCCCCTTTTTTTCGATAATTTCACCCACTGTATTAATAACCTCACCCACTTTTTCGTTGTTCGTGTTGTTTTCTGGCATTTAATTCAGCCCATTCGGCCCGCGCCCTTTGTTTATTTTCTTCCATTTTCTGGGCCGTTGCTTTAAGTTTATCACCATATATCTTGTTAAACAAAGCCGGGTTAGAGGGTTGAACGAGATCCTCTTTGTGCCGATCCTGAAGTTTAGCAAGATATTCCCGGCCATGGCGAGATTGAAGTAATTCTTTAACTCCATCCCTTGGCATAGGTTCATTAATCATAGAACTTTATCACGTTTATATTTATCCCAACCAGCTATCAAGGCAGTGACTATCGCTGTTAATAAAAGCGATAAGGTCCCGTCAAGTTGTAGCCGCGGGATCAGGTCAACGACCTGTACCAAAACAATAGATACAACCGAAAACAATAAAGTTCGGCCGAATCGTATTAAGGCACGTTTTGTAACTGTTGAATCTGTCATTTTTGTTGTTTTAATAATAATATTAATTTCTTGAATAATTCGACCAGCTTAGTTAATAAGCCAATTTGTTTTTCCATTTCAGCTTTTATAGTTATACCTTCATCAAAATAATCAAAAGGATCAGCCGCCCCATTGCGTCCATTATCTTCAATTTCTTTTATAAAAGAATAGGTCTCAACTTTATAAGCGCTGCCATCAGGGTTAGTCCCGCGTATTAAAGGATAAATTCCATAATGGATATGGACCCCCTTGCCGGCTGGTGCGTTGCCCCAAAATGGCGTGTTCCCCGATATCACGAAACCAGTGTTCCCCTCCAGCCCGATAACATCACCGGTAGCAATCTTCTGACCATTTTGGACATAGATTTGATTCAAATGAAAATAAACAATTAATAAAGATCTTAATTTACCATCATCTCCTTGGTACGGTTCAGATAACACCCAAACACCTTTACCAAAAGAAGTCTCACCGTAATCAACTTTATACACATAACCATTACAAACGGAATAAATTGGATCATTCTCCTTAGTTACTAAATCAATACCATTGTGACCACCAGGAAAACCGAATCGCCAGTAAAGTTGGGGATTTTCACCATAAAATTGGTAGCAATTACCTTTAGGATATTTATTGAGACTTATATTTCTTAGAGGTAGGATGAGTTTCATTTTATAAAATAACTATAATTCGTCTTTCATACCAATCATTAATCTTTTTACTTTTTCTTTTGCTAAAGGAGAAAAGATATTCGCAGTTGGTTGAGTGATGGTAGAATTTTTTATTTTTTCTAAAATGTCTTTTGCTTCTTTAATGATTTCTTGTTTGGAATTTAGTGCGAGATAAATTCCTAAAAAACTTCCTAATGCGGATCCTAGGGAAGTGAGTACTAAAAGGAAAAGTAATTGGGATATGGTCATATCTATATATTAACATATATGAAAATCCAAAATCAAAAATTATAAAAATAGGATAGGGAAGTGAGGATAGAGTGTATAACGTAGGACTTGCCACCCCTCCGTTTCTGCACCCCGACCCCTTCAAAATTTTTACGCATAAACTTCACCACTATTCAATATCGTGTTATAATTATAAGTCATTTTATATCAATTAAGCCTATTTTATGTCGCTTAACATATATTAAGCGACATCGTGAGCTTAAAATCATCAAGAGCGGGTATAATAAACATTATACCCATAAACTATTATTAAGAAATCAAAGTATAAAATAATAGAGTGATATGTAGTTACTAGATTTTATGAATAAAGTCCATTAAAAAATTTATATGCTATTCAAAACGGCATTTGACATTATCATAATATCCGTGTTTTTAATTTATAAACACTTGACAAGAATAATAGAATAGATATACAATGATAATAATTAAAAGGTCGCAAGGTAAGACAAATAAAATACTATGAATAAAAAAATAAAAGAAGTAATAAAAAGAATTGATAAAAATCGCCAGAATTTTTTGATCAATAATCTTATAGAAGAATTAAAAAAACTACCAGATGAAAAATTTTATCAGATTACTAATGCGATAGATATAGAATATAATCGGCAACTAATACAACGCACTAAAAAATAATTTTAGTACGTTGTAACTAGTCGCTGATGACTAGCCGGCCTCGAAACCGGAAATAACAAATGGCGCTGTAGCAAGCGGCGGCCGCCTTGAAAAATAAATATGAGACTGCCAAAGATTAAAATCAGAATAAACGATAACTGTTTTTATAAATTTGATGTCTGCTACTATCGCCTTTTAGGCTGGTATAGTTTCCAGCTTTACTGGCGGAGAATATACATCATATTATCAATCCCAGCTAAAATACTAAAATGAACTACCAAAAACTGACGTTAGGTGAACTGCTACAATCCCGAAATGAGACAATAAAGAGAAATGCCGTCTCAATCTACAAAGAACTCAATAAAAATTCCTGTACTCATCCGGCTATGGTCGGTGATGAGTATAAACAAACCTGTCTAAACTGCGGCAAGGAAATAATAATCAAAGAAAATCCCTATAATGATAACGGTAAAAACGGTATATGTATCGCCTGTAAAGATAAAAACCCGGAAGGATGCACCTATTGCTAATAACAAAATCGCTTTAACCTCTCTATAACACGGGACATCAAAAGACTACGCTTGCAGTCTTTTTTTGTTTTATAATGTGCTATAATACGATTATGAAAAGAACTCTAAAAAATTGTATAGATTGTAGTAAACAATTTATAGCTCAAAGTGTCTACCACAAACGATGTGGGA
>ERZ1292637.1188-Hain-H14-01um-R3-1188-length-11585-cov-4_pt1 | contig 11585 bp, 6 predicted proteins | sample MGYA00564405_ERZ1292637 | MGnify/ENA primary metagenome ERZ1292637 (study PRJEB36523, sample SAMEA6512645) | groundwater metagenome | collected 2019-01-09 | study: AquaDiva: Metagenomics assemblies of 32 groundwater samples | reverse complement strand
AGATGATACCGGAGGGTTAGTTGGTTTAACCTACAAAGGCACCTACACGGTAAACTACAGCCCAACCGTTGGCGCCGTCACGCCATCATTAGGCACGGGCCAGGTAAATGTTTCCCAAAACTTTACTGCCACCTATACCGACACAGACGGCTGGCAGAATATCCAGTATGTGCGTTTATTAATCAACCGCTCAACTGGCGGAATAAACTGCTTCTACGGCTATTACAACCAGAATACCAACAAACTTTATCTACGTAATAACGCCAATACCCGCTGGCTTGGCGGCTATGCCCCGGGCAGTGCAAATACCATTGAGAATTCTTATCTACGGCTTAACTGCGCCTCAACTACAATTTCTGGCATAAGTAATACCCTAACCGTGAACTGGTCAATTACGCCCAAAAGTACTTTTACCGGCAGCAAGAATATGTATCTGTATGTGCGTGATGACGCCAATAGCTATGCAGGCCTCACCCAAAAAGGCACCTGGAGCATACAGCTTGATACTACTCCTCCTGTCGGCACTATCATTATTAATAACAGCAACCCATATACTAACTCAAGCGCTGTCACCTTGGCTCTTTCAGCCACAGACACAGAAAGCGGTATGGGCACAGGCAGCCAGATGCAGTTTTCTGATGATGGAATAAGCTGGTCAACCCCTGAAAGCTATGCCCCAACTAAGGCCTGGACACTGGCCTCAGGTGAAGGTCAGATGACCGCCTATGTCAAATATAAGGATGTAGCTGGAAACTGGTCTGGCGCTTTCTCAAACTCAATAATTTTAGACAGCACACCTCCAGTCATCTTGCTAAACCCTATACCCAGCCCCACCAATCAGGATGTTACCCTTAATTATACTGTCACGGATAACTTTAGTCCCTCAAATGAAATCACCCTTACTGGCAACAATTCCCCTTATACCAGTGAAGTCACTCATAACGTTACCTTAACCGCCCAGGATAAAGCCGGTAACAGCGCAAGTTCATCTTTGAGCTTTACCATTGACAAGACCGCACCAGTTGTCGCGATTACCTCGCCTCAAGATGGCGCAGTAATAGAAGATATTACTATTACCTTACAAGGCACAGTTGATGCTGTGCCTTTTTCTGAAACCAGAACTCTCACTGAAGGAGATAATCTCTTAACCAAAACTGTAACGGATGCCGCAGGCAATACCGCTTCTACCTCTATCAGGGTGTATCTTTATTCAGGTCAGCTTATCGGCCCGGAAGGAGGACAGGTGTTCTCCTCTGACGGCAAGGTAAAGGTGATTATCCCGGCGGGCGCCTTGACTATAGCCCAACAGATAAAAATTCTCAACCTAAGCAGTGCGACTATGCAGAATAGCGCACCCATAGGCACTTCTCTACTGAGCGTCGTAGAATGTAAACCTTATGGATTAGTCTTCTTAAAGCCAGTTGAAATTATCTATACCTTATCTCAAGCTGAAATCCCCGGCACACCCGTGGAATTAGGGCTCTATGACAGTATCCAGAATAAAATCCTCTGCACAGGCCAGACCTCAACCGTTCCCCAGGACGGCTATACCTTAAATTTCTCCATCAGCCACTTCTCAACCTACGCTGCCTTAAAGAATCTCATCGCTCAATCAACGCCCATAGGCGCCTATGTCAAGATACCTTTGCCGGATTTGCTTACCGGCAGCTTTAGCACAGCTATACCCATCAGTGTGCCGCCGGGAAGAAAGGGGATACAGCCAGCCCTATCTTTGAGCTATCGTTCATCCAATCCTAACTCCTGGACCGGATTAGGCTTTAGCCTGAATACCGGCTACATTGTGCGTTCAACCAGATTAGGCCCGGCCACTTATAATGATACTACGGATACTTTTTACTTTATCACTGATGCCGGCACCACCGAGCTTGTGCATCTGATAGATAATCTCTATCAGGCAAAGATTGAATCGGGCTTTAGCAAATTCTATAAGGAATCAGATGACACCTGGAAGGTAGTGGCTAAGGACGGCTCAAGCTTAGAGTTCGCTAAGGAAGCTAATGCCAAAGAAACCTCAACCAAAGGCACCTTTAGCTGGTATCTGACTAAAGCAAAGGATACCAACGGTAACTATGTCTCTTATCACTATATCACTGACCAGGGAAAGTGTTATCTAAACAGAATAGACTATACCGGAAATGATAACGGCATAGCCCCGGCTAATAGTGTAGAGTTTATCCTGGAACCCCGTCAGGATATTTCTTCAAGCTATATCTCAACAGCAAGGGTAGTTACCGGGCTTCGCCTGAAAGAGATACAGGTGAAGGTAAACTTAGAGTTAGTCTGGCGCTATGTCTTAGAATACACCTATAGCCTTGACACCAACCGCTCGCTCTTGACATCAGTGAAACAGTTAGCAAGTGATGGCAAGATGTTGCCGGTGCAGCGACTCACTTACCAGAAAGCGAAGTAGTTACGAAGGACGAGGGAGGATGGACGGAGGACGAGCTTCACAGGAAGGCGCGGAAACACAAACCTGGTTAGAGTTTGGTAGATACCTTTTGCAAATAAAAAATGGAGGATAAAATGACTAAAAGAAATAAAAGTAATTTCCATTATGTTTTTTTCGCCCTTCGTCTTTCGTCCCTCATCCTTCTTATCTTCTTTTTATCGTCCATCGTCCTTCACCCCCCGTCCCTCGTCTACGCCGCCGTTCCCCGTCTGCTCAACTACCAGGGCCGGCTTACTGATCAAGCAGGCAAGCCCTTAGAAGGCGCATACGCCATAACCTTCAGGCTCTACGATGCCGAGGCCGCCGGTAATCTGCTCTGGGAAGAGACGCACCAAGGAGCAGTTATCCAGAAGGGGGTATTCAATGTTTTGCTTGGCTCAGTTACTAATCTTAACCTGGCTTTTGATCTAGCCTATTTCCTGGAGATAAAGGTTGGCACAGAAGTAATGAGCCCAAGGCAGAGAATAACCAGCGCAGGCTATGCAGTAAGAGCAGAAGAAGCGGAAAAATTAGGAGGCAAACTATCAAGCGATTATGCCTTAGCAACAGATATTACCTCCACGCCTAGCGCAAATAAAGCCGTGAGATTAGATGCAGGTGCCAAATTACCCCTCTCAGCGCTTAAGGTTTATGACAGCGGGTGGTTTGCGGTATTAGCATCTTCTTCTTATACAAAAACGCATAACCTGGGAACAACTAAAGTAATACCGATGATTTATTTCTCCCAGAATTCTGATGGCTCCGGAATAGTGGCAGGCGGATTTATGCACTACGTTGCAAACTATACAAATAATTCCTGCATGACAGGATTAACCACTGCCGCTATAAGCATTCGCACGGGACAACAAGTCGTTAATCAGCTAGACACAAATGGAAATGGTTATTATTGGACTTCGGGTTATGCACGGATAGTAATGTTAGCGCTTGAATAATGCTTAAAAAGTTTATCTCTGCCATTTTAATAATTTTACACCTGGCTACCTTCGGCCCGGTTCGCCAGGTTCTTGCCTATAATGCCTCAAGTGTAAGCTATAAACTCACCTCAGGGGCAACCAATGAAGGAGGAAAAGACCGCTCTGGCGCAACCATCAAACTCTGGCAGGATGAAATCGCTGAGCCCTGCGTAGGCAAGGTAAGCAGCCCAAGCTATGTCTTACAAAGCGGCTTTATCCCCACTGTTTCGCCTAACCCGCCAGTGCTGAATCAGGATATTCCCTATCAGAGCTGGCCGCTCAACACCTCTAAGCCTAATGCCTTTGACTTAGATGATTATTTTATCAGTCTGGATGGTTACGCGCTAACCTATTCCTATAGCGGCAATTCCCAGATACAGATAAGCATTGATCCCCTAACTCACACAGTAAGTTTCTCTCAAGGCCCTGACTGGACCGGAGCAGAGAAGGTTTACTTTAGCGCCACAGACCCAGAAGGAAACACCATTCAAAGTAGCCAGGTAGACCTCCAGGTAGAAAACCCTAATGCCAATGACCAGCCGGTAATCGTAGGAGCAACCCTTAGCCCGATAAGCATCAAAGAAGGCGACCTGATAACAATGAAGGTAAAGGCCAAAGACTTAGACAATGATACTTTAAAATTCTCCTACAGTGTTTTCTTTACTCCCACCCCCAGAAACACCTGGTTAGAAGCCGGCTATTGGTATTCTGAAAGCTTATGGCAAACCAGTAGCACTTCTAAAGGCCATTACCTGGTAAAGGTAACAGTTACGGATACCGCAGGCCTTACTGACACTGAAGATGTTCTGGTAAATGTGGGCAATTTCAATCATCCGCCAGTCTTAAATCCCATCCTAGATATTACGGCTAATGAAGGCAGTTCGGTAGTCATTACCCCTTCAGCTACTGACCTGGATAACGATGCTTTAAGGTTTTACTACAGCTCACCTTTTGACTCCGCCGGCAAGTGGCTCACGGATTATAACTCTGCCGGAATTTACACGGTTACTATTACTGCCTCAGACAGCATAGATACTGTTTCCCAGGCTGTCAAGGTTACTATCAATAACACCAACCAGGCACCCACAGCCAGCCTTAGTTTAAGCAAATACACAGTTTCCCCCAACGAAGAAATCCTCATCACAGTCAACGCCTCAGACTATGATAATGACAGTATGAGTTTTGTGCTGAATAAAGACGGAACACTACTGACCTCAGGCCCTATCACTAGCACCTACACTACTACCACTTCATTTTCGGCTATCGCAGACCACACTATCGCTGTTACTGTTACAGATTCAGGGGGGCTTGCGGCAACCGCCTCATCTGCCGTAGACGTAGTTGACCCTAATGCCAATAGAGACTCAATCAACCCGGTAATGGGTGATTTTAACGGCGATGCCTTATCTGACTTAGGACTGCACAACTCTGATACCGGCACCTGGGAGATTGCCCTTTCAGACAAAGGAAGCTTTACTGCGGCCTTAGACTGGCTGACTAACTTTGGCACTACTAAGGACTGGCAGCCTGTAGGAGGAGACTTTAACGGCGATGCCAGAACAGATATAGGTATCTACAATAACATAACTGGACAATTACAAATCGCCCTCTCTTCCGGGACAGGTTTTACTTCTTCTGGCGCAGGGCTGACTGCTGCTTTTGCTAATTATTCCTGGCAGCCCTTTAGCGGTAACTTCAATGCGGATAAATACACTGACTTTGCTCTCTATAATAGAGATACCGGCGAGGTCAGAGTTGCTCTGGGTAATGGCGCTGGCTTTGGCTCCTTAAACACCTGGAGCACTAACTTAGGCACTAATTACATTGCCTTAGGAGGAGATTTTAACGGAGATTCCCTCACTGACCTTGGCCTGTTTAATAAAACTAATGGTGAGTTTAAGGTTTCTTTCTCCAATTCTGAGAGTTTTGTGGATAGTGCCACCTGGCTGACTGGCTATGCCATAGACAAAGACCCTATCCTCTCCGACTTCAATAACGACGGCTTAACTGATATTGGCTATTGGGATAAACTGAGCCTTAACTGGTATTATGCGATTTCAAGCGGAACCAGCTTTGTAGATAAGGGAGTCTGGCTGGCTAACTTTGGCACAAGCTTAGATGAGAGCGCTACCACTGGTGATTTTGACGGCAACGGTATCACTGATGCTGCTTCCTTTGACCGAGACCAGTTAGGGATAACCCGCTGGAAGACTAAGCTTTCTACAATAAAGCCCGCAGACCTCTTAACCCAGATAGATAATGGTATTGGCGGTAAGACTCAAGTTACCTATTCCTATGCTGCTAGCTCAGATAATCCAGGATTACCCTTTCCAGTGTATGTAGCCTCAAGCACAAGCTTAATCAATACCTTTCCTGTAGATAGACCAGCCACCTATACCCAGAACTTTAGCTTTAGCGGTGGATATTATGATGCTGCTGAGCGTGAATTCAGAGGCTTTGAAAAGGTTAAAGCAGTTGACCCTATCACCAATAACTACTCTGAGACCTATTTCTATCAGGGAAAACCAGACCAGGAAGCTGCCTTAAAGGGCCAGATCCAGAAGACCCTCTCTTATGATGGTAACCTTAAACTAATCAGCCAGACCTTAAATACCTATGAGGTAAGAAAGGCCGGAGGCTCATCAGAAAAGGCTCTTGGCTTTCCCATGCTCATTAGCTCTGAAAGCACTGTCTATGAGGAAAACCAGGCCTCAGTGAGCACCAAAAACAGCTTTAGCTATGACAATATCGGCAATCTCTTAGAGGCAAAACAAGAGGGAGATATCCTGAAGTTAGGTGATGAGAAGAGCTCATCTACTACCTACAACCAGGCCTATACTGTAGATGCAAATGGCCAGGGTCTTAACCGGCCTAAAGAGGTTCTTCTTAAAGACAAAGACCTGAACCCTGTTTCCAAGAAAACCTTTGACTATGATTTAAAAGGTAATCTGATTAAAGAAATTGTTCCCATCTTTAACTCAATAACTCAAGTAACTCAAGAAACTCAAGTAACTTATAGTTATGACTCCTTTGGTAACCTTATCACAAGCACCAATGCCTTAGGCCAGGTGGTATCCACTGACTATGAAACCATCTTCTACGCCTATCCCCAGAAGGTCACCAACTTCTTAGGCCAGAGCGTAAGCTATGTCTATGAGCCGAAGTTTGGGGTAGTCAAGTCAGTTACGGATACTAATGGCATAAGCTCATCTACTACCTATGACTCTCTTGCCAGAGTCATCCAGGTAACCAATGGCTTAAACCAGGTAGTTACTACCTACAGCTATCCTGACTTTAACACTAAGATAACCACCAATGCCATAGGATTATCTGCTGCTGAATACCTTGATGGCTTAGGAAGGGGGTATAAAACAGTATCTTCTGGTGAAGATGGGACATTAGCCCGTCAAGTGGTAAGTGAGGTATTCTATAATAATCGGGGTTTAACTGAAAAAGAGTCTCTGGCGCATTATCTTGATGCAGACCCTGGACAGATCTCTTACATAGTATACGAATACGATATTAGAGCAAGAGTCAAAAAGACAATTTCAGATTTCCCGGGGATAACCTCTGATGCCCAGAGCTCAATCAATTATCTCAGCCCCCTGTCTGTTGAGACTACAGACCCCCAGGGCCATAGAAAAGCTACCCTTAAAGATGTCTATGGCAATATCCTTGAGGTAATTGAATACGCTGGCCTTGACGGGGTCTTCCATACCTACTATGAATATGATATTCAGAATAACCTCACCAAGACCACAGATAACCAAGGTAACTCTGCCCAAATCTTCTATGACTCCATAGGCAGAAAGCTCAAGATGATAGATCCTGATATGGGCACCTGGAGCTATGAGTATGACCTCCTGGGTAATCTGATTAAACAGACCGATGCCAAGGGACAGGTCTTAAGCTTTGAATACGACAGCCTAAACCGGCTCACCCGCAAACTCGCTAACCTGCAGACCTTAGCCACCTATATCTACGATGACCCCCTAAAGCCAAACTGCATCGGCCGGCTCTCTAAAGTCATAGATAACAGCGGCTCAAGCGAGTTCTTCTATGATAGCTTAGGCCGGGAGGTCAAATCCATTAAAGAAGTGTCAGGTGTCAAGTATCAAGTGTCAAGAGAATACGATATCCTGGATAGGCTAACCACGCTCACCTATCCTGACGGAGAAATTGTCAACTATAGCTATGACCTAAACTCAGGCCTGTTAGAAAAGGTCTCTAACTCAACCAACTCAATAAACTATGTTAACTCAATAAACTATAATGCCTCTGGCCAGATTAAGAGCCTAAGCTATGGCAATAATGTCCAGACTGCCTATACTTACGGGCCAGATCTTCGCCTTAGCCGTATCTATACCCAGAATGCAAGTCTGAATACCCTCCAGGACCTAAACTACCTCTTTGACAAAAACGGTAACCTCACCACCCTGACTGATAACCTAAGAAGCAATATCCGTAGCTTTAGCTATGATGACCTGGACCGCTTAACCCAGGCCCAGAATCTTCCCGCACCAGCCGGAGGATACACTAACTACCATTACCAGTATGACTCAATCGGTAATCTGCTCTATAAGTCAGATACAGGGGTGCTAAGCTATGGCCTAAATGCCGGACCCCATGCCTTAACCTCTGCCGGAGGATACAGCTATAGCTATGATGCCAACGGCAATCTACTCTCCGGCAAGAACAAGACCTTTGAATATGATGCAGAAAACCGCTTGAGTAAGGTTACAGAATCAGGTATAATAAGCTCATTCAGCTATGATGGAGATGGAGGAAGGGTAAAGCAGTCCACAGTCAATGGCCTGCAGTCTAAAGAAACCATCTACATCGGCTCGCTCTTTGAAACCATAAGCTCAACCAGCCAAACAGGCCAAACGAGCGTAACGAGCAAGCACATCTTTGCCGGAGCAAACAGGGTTTGCACGATTACAAAGGACGAAGGAAGACAGACGACGGACGCCTCGTATTATCATAGCGACCACCTGGGTTCCAGTAGCGTTGTTACTGACGCCAGCGGAAACCAAGTTGAGCATTACGAATATACGCCTTACGGCGGCATTGCGGTTCAGGAATTCGTCTCTCGTCCATCATCCCTCGTCCGTCATCTCTACACCGGCAAAGAGCTAGACTCCACCGGCCTCTACTTCTACGGGGCAAGATACTATGACCCGGAGATAGGAAGGTTCATCACAGCCGACACCATCGTCCAGGCCCCGTATGACCCGCAGAGCTTAAATAGGTATGCTTATGCTCGAAATAATCCGATAAAGTACGTTGACCCTAATGGCCGTTGGTTTTGGATAGCCATAATTATTGGAGCTATCCTTGGAGGTGTTTCATCAGCAGTTAGTGGTGAACCTGTATGGAAAGGTATGTTAATGGGGGCACTAGGAGGTGCCCTTGTCGGCGCAGGAGCTGCGGGATTTGGCTTCTGGGGTGCAGTAGCAGGAGGTATGTTTGCAGGAGCGGGTAACGCCGCTGTAAATGGTGGTAATATCGGCTTTGGTGCACTTGTGGGTGGACTGGGAGCAGGTTTAGGTTATGGTTTAGGCTCTTGGGCAAGTAACTGGAATAGCGGTAGCTTTTGGGGAGAATTAGGTGGAGCAGCATTTGCAGGAGCCATAGCTGGAGGAGTAGGCGCAGAGCTTCAAGGAGGAGATTTTGGCCGAGGTGCGGGTATGGGTGCGGCATATAGCAGCGCTGGATTTTTAGGATCATATGGCCTCAATAGTTTAGATCCCAAAGTTGTTAAGGCACGAGGATACGAACGAGAAGTAAGAGAAAGACACGCTCTTAACATAAAAAAGAATGATATGATAAAGATACCTGTTGGCTCTAGATCGGCAGTAGGTCCTGCAGGGCATCGTTTCTTAGAAGGATGGGAGATGGGTCCGAACCGTGGGCCAATTGCAACTACCAATACAGTTAAAGATTTATCGGGCTGGGATACGAATATAGCTACCCAAAAAGCTGGAAATGCGCGATTTGCAACTACTGAAGTCAGTGCTTCCGGTTTAGTTGAAGCAATAGCGTTATATGAACAGACCTGGGTTGATAGCGGGACAGGTTATAGTGCAGGTAGTTATAACAGTAACTATGCTGTAAATACCGTAATCTACAGTGCCGGTGGAAGTGTTCCGGGAGGTTTAGGTTGGACACCTGAATTTAGAACCCAGCCTCTATATTATTTACCAAATCCAAATGCAAATTGAGATTAAAATTGGTAAATTATGAAAAAGGGATTTACAATATTTTTTATATTAGCGATAACTGTTCTAATAAATAAAGAGATTGCTATGGGGAGATCAGACTATAAAGTAGAAATTAGAGAAAAATATAGACAACTTGATTTATCCAATGGCGTTACTAAAGAAGAAGCCATTATCATCGCCCAGAATTATATACTTAAGGAGGGGTTAGACAAATCTTATATTATTACTAAATTTAGCGTTGAAGAATGGGGATTACGCGATGAACTTTGGAGAATAGTTTTTAAAGCAACTTATGCAGAGAGTATAAAACAAGGTAATATCTTTGGTTTCTTAGGTGTGTTTAAATGGTGGATTTCAGTGAGTGTTGACAAAAAGACAGGAGAAATAAAAAGCGTAGGCGGTCCTGATTTATAGACATTTAACGAATTCCGCAAAAGACCCAAAAGACCCAGACAGTTTCTCACCCAATCAGGAAAGTGTCCCCACCCCAAGATAGAAAGTGTACCTTTTTGCTTTAAATATTTAGCTTATCCAGAGTAAAAGGGGTCAGAGTGATTTTTCTTGACTGATAGATTTTGTTCTTTTATAATTAGCCTATGCCCAGACAGCCAAGATTAGTAGTTGCTGGATATCCCCATCATATTATTCTGCGGGGTAATAACCGAGGCGCCATATTCGATAATGATAACGATAGGCGCTTTTTTCTTGAGTGCCTAGAAGAAGCCAAGAAAAAAACCGGCTCGAAAATATACGCCTATTGCTTAACGACTAATCACGTCCATTTGTTAATTGAACCCCTAACTCAAAACGGCCTTTCAGAAATGATGCAGTCTTTAGGCAGAAGGTATGTGTGTTATATAAACCTATCTTATAAAAGAACGGGGACTCTCTGGGAGGGCAGGTTTAAGAGCAGCTTAGTTAGCAAAGATGAGTATCTTTTGGCTTGTGTCAGATACATCGAGCTAAATCCTATCAGGGCAAAGATGGTAAAGGAGCCGAGAGATTATCCTTGGTCAAGTTTTGGCTTTAGGGCAGAAGGGAGGATTGACACACTTCTTGATGAAGATTCTGTTTATAGAGCGTTAGGTAAAACACCCAAAGATAGGCAAACAAGGTATAAGGACTGGCTTAAAAGAAGTATTCCCGAAGAAGAGTTAAATTTACTCCGCAACATTACCCAGAGAGGCGGCGTATTCAGCGGTAAGTATTTTTTGCATAAAATCGCTAAATTAACCAGTAGGGATGTTGTATGCAATTAATTATAAAAGTATGATGAATATAGTTTTTGCTTGACAATATTGATATACGGGTGTATGCTTTAAAGGAGGTGAATATTATGACTATAACTGTATCAGCCAGGGGCCAAATGGTTATCCCTGCTTCTATAAGAAAAAGATACGGCATAAGACAAAAAAGCGAGGTAGAGTTATTGGATTTAGGTAAAGAAGTCGTAATTGTCCCTATACCGGATAAGTTTTTGCATAAATCCAGGGGTATGCTAAAAGGTGTATCTACGAATGACCTCATAAAGGAGAGAAGAATTTTAAGAAAACGGGAGCATTCCGGTGGGTAAAGAAGGTTTTATTCTGGATACATCCGCATTGATTGCTTATTTAGCGGATGAGAAAGAGGCTGCCGAAGTATTAAGGGTTATCCCTTCATCCAGGATCCCTTTTATCTGTCTCTCTGAGCTTTATTATTTAGTTTGGAATAGAAAGGACAGGGCCGAAGCTGACAGGATTTACGGAATGGTGAAAAGCTGGGGCCTCTCGGTTTTATATCCTAATGAAAGGGTTATCTTAAATGCGGGAAGGATAAAAGCTGTTTATAAATTTCCATTCCATCTTTAAAAGCATCTGGGTCTAAACAAATAACTACAGTTGAGTTATATTTTAAAAATTTATTTATCAATAATTCAGAAGGTGTTTTTCCAAGCAT
>ERZ1292637.1183-Hain-H14-01um-R3-1183-length-11604-cov-5_pt1 | contig 11604 bp, 9 predicted proteins | sample MGYA00564405_ERZ1292637 | MGnify/ENA primary metagenome ERZ1292637 (study PRJEB36523, sample SAMEA6512645) | groundwater metagenome | collected 2019-01-09 | study: AquaDiva: Metagenomics assemblies of 32 groundwater samples | reverse complement strand
CGAGGGAACAAACCCACAGGCCGCATAGGTCCGCGCGATCATGTCCGCGCAGGCCTTGGACACGTCGTAGACCGCCAAGCCGCCAAGCGGCATCGTCTCGCGGTAGGGCTCCCTGCCAGCGTCACCGTACACCTTGTCCGTAGCGACCGCGAGAAACCGGATCATGCGCCCCGCCCAAGCGTTCTCCTTGATCGCTTCGAGGAGGTGGATGGTACCGAGGACGTTCGTCGTGAAGATGGGGGTCGCGGTGCGCGTCCCCGTCTGCACCAAGGGCAGCGCGGCGAAGTGGTAGACCGCATCGGGAACAAAGTCGGCGATCAGCCGCTTGCAGAAGGATTCGTCCAAGATCGAGCCTCGCGCCCACGCCACCCGATCACGGATCCCAAGCAAGGACGCCGTGTCGCACGGATGTTCGTCGTGCCGGATACTCATGACTTCATGGCCGTCGGCCAGAAGGCGAGCAGCCATGTGGGCACCGAACGCTCCCGAGGCCCCTGTTACCAAGGCTCGCATCAAAGCGCCTTTCGCCGCAGAAAGGATCCCTCGCTGATCAACCCGTGATCCCGCTCCCAGTCCTGCAAGCTGAACGGAGAGGTGTAGTGGTTGATGTGCGTCGGCACCGGGTGCGGTGTCCCGGGCTCAATCGTGAGCGGCGCATTCGCGTACCAGACGCCGCCGGGCCGAAGGGTGCCCAGAAGATCCTCGGCGAACGGAACCCATCCGGGCGAACCGTCGGCGAGCGGCGGGATGTGCTCGAACACGTCCACGCAGTACACGATGTCGGCCTGCTCGCGGCGCCACGCGGGGTCGTCGCTCGCATACTCATCGATGCCCCGAACGCCCTCGCGCTCGGCGAGCCAGCGGCCGAAGCGGTGTGCGTCGCTCTCGACGCTCTGGTTGATCGCGGCAACCCGCAGGCCCTTACGGGCATAGAAGATCGCCTGGATCCATGGGGCCGCTCCGAACTCGATCAGGCGAAGCGAAGGCCAGCCGCGCGCCGCGAGTTCCGCGACGAGAGAGTCGTCGTACTCGAAGCGGCCCGCGAGGTGCCACGCGGTCGAGACGTACTTCGTGAAGATGCTGTCCACGTAGACGGTTCCGACGCCGACCCGTCGAAGGTCGTCCCACTCGTGGTGGTGGCTATGCGTGAGACGGTAGAGGTGCGTTGGGGGCGGCGCATCGCGGCCCTCGCGCCGCTCCCATTCGGCGAGCGCCGCAAGGGCCTCGTCGAACGTGCGGAGCGGCCAGCCTTCCGGGGCTGCCTTGAACGTGCGCGCGATCGTCTCGCGCTCCTCCGGTGTCCATGTCGTCATGCTTACCATCCTCGGCCATCGAATCTGGCCACGGCTTCGGCGACGAAAGCGATTTCCTGCGGTCCGAGCCACCACCCGACAGGAATCGCTACCTCGCGGGTTGCATAGTAGTCCACCCCCGGCAGCGGCCCCGCGGGAAACTGAAACGAGGCGTGGGCGTCCGCCCTTCCGTGGACCGGATTGCACTCGACCCCGCGGGCCGCCATGTGCGCGATGAACGCCTCGCGGTCGTCCACCAGGATGGGGTACAGCCACCAGGAGGACTCGGCGCTAGGCGGTGGAAGCACGACGCGGTGGCATGACGCGAGCAACATAGCGTAGGCCGCGGCGTTCCGTCGGTGGTCCTCGACAGACCTCATCGCTTCGGGCAGGTTCGCGAGCCCGATCGATGCGGCGATGTCGTTCATGTGGAACTTGTAACCGGCCTCCCGTGCGCCGACGAGACCTGCGAACGGAACACGGTCGAGGCCGAACCACCGTAGCCTTTTGGCGCGTTCGACTTGGCCGGACGGAACCCGGATCGCGCCGCCGTCGCCAGTAGTCAGGTGCTTGATCGCCTGGAACGACCAGCACACGTAATCGGCGTCCGGGCAACGCGCGATCGGCTCGCCGTGGTAGGTCGCGCCGAAGCTGTGGGCGGCATCGACGATCAGCGGGATGTCCGGCGCGGCGGCCTTGAGCGCCGCATAATCGCAGGGACGCCCACCGAAGTCCACCGCCACGACGGCCCGGGTGAGCTCCGTCGTTTTGCGGGCCACGTCCGCTGGGTCAATCAGGCCCGTCAGCGGATCGATGTCGGCCCACACCGGCCTAGCTCCGCGTGTGACGATCGGGCACACCGTCGCGGTGCATGTCATCGGCGTGACGACTACCTCATCGCCCGGACCCACGCCCGAGAGATGCAGGGCTAGGGTGATCGCGCTCGTGCCGGAGTTGACCGTCAGCACAGACGCGCCGAGAACAGTGCGCAGAGCCTCCTCAAACTCCTCAACCCGGGGGCCTTGCGTGACCACGCCGCTGTGTAGCGTTCTGCCGACTATCTCGGAAGCTGCGGCGGCCATGCGGACCTTGAACAACGGGATCATGCGCGCCTCATCGTGACGTTTCCGGTGCCGTCGTCCTTGGAGACGGCTACGAAGCCGAGCCGGTCGTAGACCCGACGCGCTCTGGCGTTGTCGCTACGAACTTCAAGCCATGTCTCCTGTTGCAGACTTGATAGGTGGCAGAACAGGGCCGTGCCGAGCCCCTTACCGCGCCACCCCTCGGCGAGCCCACCGGACACCCAGAACGTACCGTCCCCTCGACAGCGAACGTAGCCGAAACCCACCGGAGGCGCCACCGGTTCGTCGGGGCAATAGTACAGGAACGCGCGCATGGCACCGGACTCCCCACCCCACCAGCGAAGTTGTTCCGAGGCACTTCCGATAGGGCCAGATCCCTGCGTGAAACAGGAGTGACATTCATTCCAGAGCATGCCCATCGCGAGGACCTGTTCGGGACGCACGACCGGCGCGGCGACGAGACGCGGGCCCCTGCCCAGGGCGAGGCGCTCGCGGCGTAGCATGCCGAGCATCTCGTCGTCGCCCATCTTCCACAGGAACGGCCACCGCTCCTTCGCGCGTTCCGCGGCCCTGTACGGGAGGGTATCCGCGTCGAACAGTCCCTCGGCGTGCATCCGGGTGTAGGTAGCCGCGCGCTCATGGAGAAAGGCGGCTGATCCCACTTGGACCACACGGAACCCGGAGCGCCAGCAGCGGATGCCCCAATCGATGTCGTGGTAGTAGCCAAGCTCATAGGACTCGTCGAGCGGACCGACCGTCTCCCAAGCCTCGCGTCGCACGCAGCAGCAGTTGAGCGCCGGGGTGACCAGTTCTCCGAGCCCCTCGCCCCCGCTGTCCTCCTCCCCCGGTCCAACCTCGCGCGGCGAGGCGGCTCCGATCGTCGGATCGGCCTCCATGGCGCGATGCACTGCATCGACCGCCCCCGGTTGCGGGACGGCGTCGTCTGCCACCGTCCACACCAAGCGGCACCGGCGGTCGTGCAGCGCGGACTCGATCATGCCGTTGAACAGCACGCCGCAGCCGATCGGAACCCTTGTCGGGCCGCCACGCTGTTCGTTCACGAGGAGCGCATAGTCAGAACCCGCGTAGGCGCGTAGCGCTGCGAGCGTCCGCTTTAGACCAGCCCCCCCGTAGAAGCTTGGAACGATGAAGTAGACCGTGGGCATTCAGGTCAGCACGCCACGAAGGGATAACGGGATCGGGTCAGGGTTTCTCCACACGATCCAAGAGGTCGGCACTTGGAATCCGGCGCGCTGTCCTTCCCGTGGCGGCTGCATCCATACGTCGGAAACCCATCCCTCCGGCACAATGTCGGCATGCCCGAACGAAGCGAGCTTTTCGCGCATCTCGACTTCCGGCCGCGCGTAGCTCGGGTGGTAGCACGTGAGCGGGAGTCGGGTTCGGAGCTCGGGGGCGTCCTCGACGAAGCCGCCCTCGACGGGCTTGAGAGGGTGGGCGAACAGGATCGTTTCATCCGAATCGCCGACCCGCCACTCTGGTGTTCTCCAAAACGCGATGTGCCCAGCCGAGTAGTAGCGGTCGGGGGACTCCTCCACCACTTTGACAGCCGCGGCGAACGCCTCCGGCTCGTAGACGTAATCGCTGTCCAGGACCACGGACGCCGCACAGCCGAGCGCGAGCTCGATCTGATGGATGACCGCCCGCGTTCTCCGATCCCCGTGTGCCGGGCAGTCCTGGGGCGGCATGCCGGACCAGCGCAGAACGTGCAGGTTCGGGCGATTTTGGAGGTCGGCCAAGACCGCGTGGACTCCCGAGGCCCAACCATCCGGCGGCGTGCCCGGCAGCGTCCAAGCGTGAGGACGCCTCGCCCATGCCACAACGACCTCGACACCCGCATCGATGGCGGTACGTAGTACGTGGTCGAGGTAGCGCGCTTCCCTCCAAACCAGTATCGTGGCTCCGATCTTCGTCATGGCTATGGCCTGCGCGCTCCTCTAGCGTGACCGATTTCGAACTCCTCAAGCCCGTGATCGAAGAGAAACCGCCTCCATGCGCCGTGCCCACCCCACTCCGCATCGTCGGTGATGATGTAGCCGCCGGGACGCACCCATGCCCACGCAAACTCATACTCGAACCGCTGGCATTCGTAGGAGTGGTCGGAATCGTGGACAAAGATGTCTGGCCCGGGTATCTCACTCCGCAGCTGCGGCAGGGCGTCGAACGACCGCTCCTGCACATGAACCCATCGCGGGTGACCCTCGATGGGTGTGACGGGCCCGCGGATCTTCTCATCGGCCATTGGATCCACGGAATAGAGCCGCCCCCTGCGGTTCCTGTCCAGGGCAGCGAGGATGTAGAACGCGCTGAGCCCCTTCTCCACGCCCGTTTCCAGGACCACATCGGGTTTGACTTGGCGAACCAGCGCGTAGAGTTCGCGCTGAAAGTGGGGGTGTACCGGCTCCAACGAAGCCGCCTCAGCGACGTGCGCAGGATCGAAGATCCAGGGGGGGGTGTTCACATCGATCATTCGATCATTCCATCTCCGCGAGCGGCTGCCCATCTACCCAGTGCGTGGTCGGACCGAGGCGCTCCTGGACGATGCGGCCCGTCTCACCGTAGATCCGCCGTTGCTCGGCAAGGTCATACCAGTCCGCGAGCGGGCGCGTCCGTGTCGGATCGTCCAAGCGGAGGCGTTCGATCAGCCCCTCGCCGCAGTAATGCGGCTTCCCGTCGTGGCGCAGGATCACTTCCTTCTGCTTGCGCGGAGGCTTCTCGCCCCATCCCGCGTGTCCGCAGACCTCCTCATGGTCAGCGAGGATCTGGTAAGCAAGGCAGTCGGGATCGAACATATACGACAGACCGGCCCGCTCGGCGCGAATTCCAAAGTCGCAGTCATCGTTGCCCGCGTAGGCGTCGTACATCTCGTCCCAGCCGCCGATTTCGACGGCCGTTGTGAGCCGGAAGCTCGTGTTGAGACCGTAGCCCCACCCCTGGATCGCGAGAATCGGGACGGGAAACTGAACCGCACGAGGATCGAGCCCGTATGGCCCTGGGTCACCCTCGACAATGCGCCCGTCTTCGACGCGGGCCGTGCGGTACGTGAAGAACGCGCCCGCGACACCGTGGCCGCGTTCGTGCCAGTACCGATGCCGCTCAAGCCACCTCTCGTGCAGGACCGAGCAGTCGTCAGCGATGGCGACCCACTCGCCGCGCGCGACGATGAGGCCCGTGTTGCGCGCATTGGCGAGCCCGTAGAAGTCGCTCCGGGTCATCCGGTGTGGCCCCTGCCAGCGCGAAGGCTTGGGCGCGAGGTGCTGAACACACTCGTCATGCGCTCGGCCGACGCGGCGCACGAACGGTAGAGCCGCCCGACGAAGCGTGTCCCGCCGGCGCTCTGCCCCGTCGTGCCAGAGCATCCCGTCCACCACGACCAACTCCGCGTCTTCGAGCGATGCCGACTGACGCGCCAGCGAGTCGCAGAGCCAATCAAAGTGCGGCTCTTGGCGATAGGTGCATTGCAGGATCGTCGTCTTCATCGCGTCTTCTCGTCGAGCGCGCGCGGCGGCGTGAGCACGGGCACCGGCTGCGCCCCGTCCTCGCCGGGCCTACGCAGGACCATGTAGTTTTGCGCGCCCCACGCATCGAGGTCTCGGTACCCGGGCGTGGAGAGCCGCCACCGCTCGAACGCCTCCATCGCCGCACGGTCGATCTGCCAACCGAGCGCCTGGGCACCGCTGTACCAGTGGGTCGCGTGGCGGACGCAGACGTGGCCCGAGACGGCCTGCCACTCGCGCTCGATCGGCACCGGCTGCCCGCGCGCATGGACGAACTCCTCGTTCGGCCGGTGTGCCGTCGCTACGTTGAGCACGAGCACGCCGCCGGGCCTGACTGCCCGCCAGAACGCGCACCAGAGCGCGGGCTGGTCCGAATCGTAGATGTGCTCCACGAGGTCGAGCGCGGAGACGAACGAATAGGGCCGCTCGGGCGGCGAGGCGATCGTGTCCCCGCGGCGCAGGTAGGGCCGCTCGCTCTCGCGCGCGCCGTGGATCGCGTGCTCGCTGATGTCCACACCCTCGGCGGCGACTCCGCGCTGGCGCAGGAACCCGACGAAGCAGCCGCCGCCGCAGCCGATGTCGAGCCAATCGGCGTCCTTCGGGACGCGCAGCGTCTCGCAGATCGCTTCCGCGATCGGCCCGAAACCGTCCCACCACAGGGCCGGCCCCTGGTAGTGCTTGACCTCGATCCGGCCGTCGGCGTGCCGGACGCGGTAGGGCTTTCGCGCCCCCCAGTACGCGGCGTCGTAGTAGGTCGCGGGATCGACGATCATCTCGCCGGGGTCCGGCGGCGCGGCCGAGGCGGCGGCCTGCTGCTTGAACGCAAGCGTTTGCGACTGCGGCGTTCCGAGCGGCGGCAGATCCTCGGGCAGTCGAATCGGCACCCACCCGAGCGCGGGATCGCCCGAAGGGATGCGCGAAGCGACGAACTCTTGGATACTGCTCAACATCGCGGGCGAAAGCAGCGCGCGCGCGTCATAGACCTTACGGATCATCGCGCCTCGCGTGTCGGCGAAGCGCCGGTGAGCCTCTCCCAGGTCCATCCCGCCCGCCACCATCCAGCAGACGGCCACGGCCTGCGAGCGGTTCACGCCGCTGATGCAGTGGAGCAGCGTGCCGGGGCTCCCCTGGCCGATCGACTCGACGAGCGTCGCCATCCTGTCGGGCGCGATCGGCGTATGTTCGCCACAGAAATGCTTCGCGTGCTCGACGCCCAGCGCGACGGGCATCTCGGTGTCCCACCTGGCGGCTTCCTCGCGCGACAGCAGCGAGACGCCGCGCCGGATGCCGTAGTCGCCGAGCCACGGGACGGCCCTGGTGGCGACCTCGCCGACGTAGAGCCCCGGCGCAACTTCCGTGGCGCGATCCTTCCACTGTTCGAGCGTGAGCATAGTCTTCTCCTAGTGGGTGGCGGGCGGCCAGATGAGATCCACGTACCGGCGTGCGATCGACTCCATCGTGCGCGAGGCGTACTCGTCGGCCATCTCGCACCGCAGGGCGTCCATACGTGCACCGTCGGCGATCACCTCCGCGACCTTGGCGACGAACGGCTCCAGGTCGAGCGATGGCGAGACAGCCACACCGCGAGAGAGATCCGCGCTATGACGCGAGGCCGTCGTCACGAGTGGGCACCGGCCCGAGACGAAGAGCTTGGTCGCGCCTGAAACGCTGTTGGTCTCAACCCCGTGGTAGAGAAACCCGAGATCCGATGCCGCGATCCGATCAAGCACCTCGTGGGTCGGCAAAAATGCCGTGACCACCGTGACGCGATCAGCGCCGAGCGCGAGTGCCTCGCGGCGAAGCAGCGGCTCCTCGGACTTGTGGCAGCCCGAGAAGTGCCGCCCGGCAAGCACTTGGATGTGGACGTTGGGCCGCTCACCGAGCGCCGCGCCGAGCGCGCGCAGCACGGCGGGGATCCGCTTCCAGGCCGTCAGAAACCCGCAGGTCGTCAGGATCAGGGCGTCGTCCGGGAGGCCGTAGGCGCGGCGTAGCGTCGCGCGGTCGCCCAACTCGTAGGCGATGGCGCCGTGCGGGATCACCCGGCAGATCGGGTCGGCGATGCCGTAGTCGCGGTGAAGCGCGAGCGCCTGAACATTGCCACGGTAGCCGAGTTCTCCGCCGTCGAAGTAGTGACAGCAAAGGACGGTGCGGGCGCGGCGTCGGCGAAGTTGCACGAGCGCCGCCGAGAACGCCTGCGCACCCGGCCCCTCGATCAGTCCCGGATCGTAGTGGACGAGCACGCCGTCGCCCGCGCGCACGTCACGCAGCCACTCGCGATCCGTGAGGGGCCGCGAAAGTGGCAGATGGCCGAGCGCGCGAAACCCCTCGTCGAGCGCATTGGAGTACTCCCGGATGCCGCACTGCTCTTGGCCGCTGGTCCACGTAAAGAGGCGCGGCGCGACACCTACTTCGATCTTCGGCGGCTCCGCCAAGTAGCCGAGCGCGATCCGCGCCGCCCGCCCCCACGTCCAATCGGCCACGAGTCGCCGCGAGTCGCCGCGCGGCTTGCCACGGCAGAGCGCTTGGTGCGTCGCGGCGTAGAGAGCGTCATCGTCCACGTCGAAGCCCTCGCCGACGTGGCCGTTGTCCCTCGCGGTCAAGTCGGTGAACATTGGGGACATGCCGCGGATCGCCGCGAGGTCCGCGACGCCGAGCGCGTAGTCGATGCACGGGCCGCGCTCGGGCACGACCGTCGCGACGCCGCTCGCCAAGGCTTCCAGCGGCGGCAGTTCGAAGGCGCCGCCGCGCGTCGGGTAGACAAAGACCGCGAGCGTCCTGTACCACGCGGCCATCTCCTCCTCGCTGTACCGCTCGGCGATCACGGTCAGGCGCGACATGGGCGCGCCGAGCCGCGCGAACGTTTTTTCGATCATCTCGCGCTGCTCGGGCACCGTCTTGACCACGAAGGCCAAGCCCGCGCACGCTCGGTCCTCGAAGAGCCGCCGGAACAGGCGCACCACCGCCTCGCCGCCCTTGCGCTCCCAAGAGTGCGTGTAGACCCACCCGACCATCGGCTGACCCGCTTGCTTGCGGGCCGCCACGTCGCGCAGGCTACGGCGCGCCGTCGGATCCTGACTGATGGCCTCGAGCGGGAGGGCCGCGCAGGAAAACGCGTAGGAGACGCCGTGCGGCACGACGCGAAGCCGCGCCGGTGAGACCCCCGACTCGACGGCCGCCTCGAACGAGAAGCGCGACGGCACCCACACCTGGTCCACGGCCGAGAGGGCCGCCACGGCCCACGGGGCGAGCCGCGTGCTGTCGATGAGGGCGTAGCCGACGCGGGGATCCTCGCCGTCCTCAAAGCCCTCGGCGCCTTCGTCGCGCGTGCGAGCGTAATGGTAGTGGATTGCGGCGTCGGCAGGACCGTCGGGCGTCACATCCGCGCCCTCGTCCCGCAGGGCCGCCGTCAGGTGGCGCGACACCACGTCGAGCGACGCGGACGAGCCGGTCGAGCCTCGCCAGCGGATCCTCACGGCCGCACGTCCTCAGCCCCCCCTCGCCCCCGATGAGTCATCGCCCATCACGAGGTCGGCCGCCCTGACCAGGCCGCCCGTCGCGGCCTCGATCCGACGGGCGAGCGGCGGGCGCGGTAGGCGCTTGCCCCGGAGGATCAGGCTGATCGCGCCCTCCGAGCAGCCCGCGCGACGGGCGAGCTCGGTCTGCGACAGCCCCGTCGCAGCGAGGTAGGCCGCGAGCGCGCGGGGGGCGCTGGCGGGGGGCGGGGCAGGCGGGGCAGGCGGGGCAGGCGGGGGAGAGTCGGGCACGCGAGGGACACACTAGATCGGAGGGAACACGCTGTCAAGTAAAGATAGGTAGTCAGTCGGGCGCTCTTGAAAACCTGTCTGATGTCATGAGCTTATGGAGCATGAATATCGCGCTTGACGCCGCGTCAAATACAGCAGAGAAAGGAGACACACCATGAAACCAGCAACGCAAACGACCCCCATCAAACAGCAGGCAGGCGCCTGCGCGGATGCCGCGCATCTCCGCGCCGCAGTCGCGCTCGCGGCGCGCGTCGCTGACCCGCGCGCCACCATGCCGATCCTCGGCGCGCTGCGCGTCGAGGCGGACGCGGGCGCGCTGCGGGTCGAAGCCCACGATCTAAGGACGTGGATCGAGGTGACGTGTGAAGCGGATGGGGCACTCGCCCCGATTCTCGCCGACCCGCGCGCCCTCACCGCCGCGATCGGCACGACGAAAAAGGGCGCGCCCGCGCGCGTGGCGTTCGGCGCAACCGACGGTACCCTCACGGTCGAGCGCGACGGGCGCCGGTTCGCCCTGCGGGCGCCATGCCCGGTCCGCGACTTCCCGGTCGCGCCGACGGCTCCGTCGGGCGACACGGCGATCTACGGCGCCGAGCTCGCCGACGCGCTTGACTGGACGCTCCCGGCGGCGAGCACGGACGACACGCGCCCGCAGCTGTGCTGCGTCAACTTCACCGCTGGCGTCGCGGTCGCGTCCGACGGGCACCGCTTGCACGCGCACGAGGGGATGCCGCGGTTCGACGCGCTCCTTTCGCGCGGGACGTGCGAGGCGCTCCGCGCGGCGCTCGCCGCGACGGGCGCCGATCGCGTGTCGGCGCGCGCGGGCGCGGGGCACGTGGCCTACCGCTGCGAGGGCCGGGGCCTGGGCGTCACTGTGATCGGCCGGCGCGTTGATGCGGCCTTCCCATCGCACGATCAGGTCGTGCCACGCGAGCACGACGGCACGGCGCACGTCGCGGCCAGCGCGCTGCGCGAGGCGGTGACGACGGCGCGGGCGTTTCTACGCGGTAGCCGCGAGCGCGCCGGTATCAAGTGCGAGTTCGCGCCCGGCACGCTCGACCTCAGCGTCGAACGCTCTGACGCTGGCGCGTTCGCCGAGACGATCAAAGTGGGCGGCGACGCGCGCGGAACGCTCGGCCTGGACGTGGGCTACCTCTCGGACGCGCTCGCGCTCGACGGTGAGCTGTCGATCGGCGTGTCCGGCCCGCTCGACGCGATCACGGTGCGCGCGGCCGGCGATCCGCGCTTCGCGGTGCTCATGCCCATGCGGATCTAAGGGTTCGCCCCGCGCGACCCTGACCGGCGCGCGGGGCACCGTGAATAGACGCCTTGACGGGGCGTCAACCATTTAGGAGGATACGACGTGCCCACCGACACCTACCCGATCGTCAGTTTCACCGCCGCGCGCGCCGCGCTCGGCGTTGCGCTCGACGCCGACATCCCGATGCTGCTCATCGGCTCGCCGGGCGTGGGCAAGAGCGCGCTCGTCGAGGAAGTCGCCGCCGCGCGCAAGCTGCCAGCGCGCGTGCTGCTCGGTTCGACGGTGGACCCCACGGCCATCGGGGGCCTGCCAGTGCCGCGCCGTGACGGCGTGGATCGCCTCCCGCTCCGGCTGATCCGCGACTGCGCGGACGCGCCGGGGGTGCTGTTCTTGGACGAGCTCTCATGCGCGCCCCCGAGCGTCCAGGCGGCGTTGCTGCGGCTGATCCTGGAGCGCTGCGCGGGCGACGTGCGCCTCCACGTCGGATCGCGCGTCGTCGCGGCAGCGAATCCGCCGGATCAATCACCCGGAGGGTTCGAACTTTCGGCACCGCTCACCGGACGCCTTACGATCCTGTCGCTCGTGCCAACGCTGGACGAGGTGCGGGGTTTTTTCCGCGACGTGCTGCCCGGCCGGCCGGGCACGTCGCTCGCGCTCGCGGCGCTCGCGGCGGACTGGGCCGCGACGAGC
>ERZ1292637.1182-Hain-H14-01um-R3-1182-length-11605-cov-6_pt1 | contig 11605 bp, 13 predicted proteins | sample MGYA00564405_ERZ1292637 | MGnify/ENA primary metagenome ERZ1292637 (study PRJEB36523, sample SAMEA6512645) | groundwater metagenome | collected 2019-01-09 | study: AquaDiva: Metagenomics assemblies of 32 groundwater samples | reverse complement strand
CCTGACGCTATCGCGCTGTTGAATGCGATGGCTGGGGGGATCGCCACGAAAGACGCCGGCACGTCAGCCGGCGCGCAACTGCATGGGCCTGGTGGACTGCTTGCGACCCCTGGCCTGAATAAGCAGATCCCGAACGCGATGATCATGCCGCGCGGTTTGGCAGGTCGGCTGCCGGTGCGACCGTCGATTGACACCAACGAGATCTTCGCGATCCTCACCGGGCAACTCGCCAGCACGGGCGAAGAGCCATCGGCGGCGTGCGCGGAGTGGCCCAAGGTCGGCCAGTTCAAAGTGTGTAAGCAGCAGACGCCGTTTGGGCAGCAGGGCCGCGAGTCGCAAGTCTTGAATATCAAGTACGCCGGCCAGATCATCAATCGCGGCGAGTTCACCGATAACGTGCTGTTCGGCGCGCCGGACATGGGCGACAACGTGACGCCGGGGCCGATCAACTGGGGCCAGATCCTCCAGACCGAGTACGAGAAGAAGCTGGGCGAGTTGTACAATGGCTACTTCCGCGACTACTCGCGCTTCATCTATACTGGCAACCCGCAAGTGACGGCCGGTAGCTTGGGCTGGATGCAGTATCGTGGTCTTGACCTCCTGATTGCGACAGGCAAGCGCGATGCGATCAGCGGCGTGGAGTGCCCGGCGGCCGATAGCGTCGTGTTTGACTTCAACGGCACGAACGCCACAACCAGCGGATCGACCGTCTATAGCATCATCGCCAACGTGGTCACGAACCTGGAGCGATTGAGCGAGCAACTTGGCTTCCAAACCAGATGGGCGCTCACGATGACCTACCGCGCCTACTGGGCGATTACGCAGATTTGGCCGTGTGTGTACGCGACCGCTGGCTGTATCAGCCCGAACACGATCGTTCATACCATGTCGCTCGAAGAGCAAGCGAACATGCGCGACGATATGCGCCGCAACCGCGTGCTGAAGATCGAGGGCAAGGATTACGAAGTCGTCATTGACGATATGATCACGGAGACGCCAGCGGCGGGCGGCGTGGTTGGCACGTATCAGTCGAATGTTTACTTCATCCCGCTCACGGCGAATGGCCAGCCGACGACGTATTGGGAGTACTTCCCGTTCGATGCCCAGGCGACCGCAGCGGCGGCGCAGATGGCGCCGGCAGGCTACTTCCAATCGCTGATGAATGGGCGGTTCCTCCAAACGCGGCTCAGCCCGTCGCACACCTGCGTCCAGGTGGAGATCGTCGAGCGCCCGCGCCTGATCCTAATGACGCCGTTTTTGGCGGCGAAATTCACAAACCTTCGCTACAACGTGACCGTTGCCGGGCGCGATGCGTATCCGGGCGATGTGTACTTCGCGGATGGTGGCGGCGTCAATACCCCGTTGCCGTACTTCTACCCGAACGCGACGGGCGGATAGGACGATACAGCGCGCGGCTAGGGCGACGGCCCGAACTGGCAGAGACTCCGCTGTCTGTCGCGCGCTCAATTCGGAGGCTTGGAAGGAGACCAGGCATGCTGTGTACGTTTACAACGAACGGCGGGCGGATTCTGGTTATTCGAACGGATGACATTCGACGTATTGAAGATCGTGGTGACGCGGCGATGCTTGCATACGTCATCGGTGACGATGTATTTCAATTTGAAATCACTGGCACGGCTGCCGAAAACCGCGACCGCATCCAGCAGGAAGAATTGGACATGATCGCCCGCGTTGAGACGCATCGCTATAAGACACAGATGCTGCTCCAGGCGCAGCCGACGCCGCGTGGAAGGCAAGCACAGTGATGACACGGCCCATTGTGAGCGTGGTGATACCCGTAGGCCCGCGCCATGTGCAGCACTGTCGTGTGGCGGCCGCAAGCGCGCTTTTGCAATCCATCGGGCGTGATAAGGTGGAGGTCATTGTCGCCGCGGATGGCGGCGCCGTGATCGACCCGATGCCGCACGTGACCGTGATACCATCGGACGGCGATCGGCGCGGGCCAGCGCACACGCGCAACCGCGGCATCGAGCAGGCAACGGGGTACTTCATCACGTTCCTTGATGCCGACGATTACCTGCAGCCGCGCGGCCTTGAGCACCTGCTGCGAGCCTATGCGACCGGCCGCTACGGCTACATTTACGGGAATGCGTTCACCGTTGAGCAAGACGGCAGCTACATGCTGCGTGGCGCGCCGGATTACGTCCAGAAGGACATGGCGAACTACAATATCCATGTCATCACGACGCTGATCCCAACGTACCAAGTCAAGCAGATCGGTGGCATGGACGAGCGGGTGGACGCCTGGGAGGACTGGGCGTTTCACCTGCGACTCGCGATTTTCGGCATCTGTGGCTACCGCACCGACCAGCCGATCTTCGTCTACCGCGTGTTCGAGGGCGATCGGATGACGGTCTTTAACAAAGATCGATCCACGATGGAGCCGGTCTGGAAGCTCTACAGAAATGAACAGGGGGTGATTGAGATGGCGGGATGCTGTGGAGGGGATGCCACACTGGCGCAGATCGCGGGGCTGGCGATCAAGGATGCGCCCACGCTGCCGGCGGTGTCTGTGCTCGGCAACATGGTGCGCGTCAAGTATGTCGGCGACGATCGCAATAGCACGCCGTTCGATTTCGGGCACGGCGACCCGATCCGGCTCGGTGCGAACCCGATGCACCGCTACGCCAATGTCACGCCAGAGCAGGCCGAATGGTTGGCGGCGCGCATCCCGGTCATCGTCGTACCAGAGGCTGACCCAGCCGTCGCACCGCCACCGCCACTGCCGGTCGTGGTCAAGGTCGGTGACAAAGCGCAGGCGATTAGACCGAAGGGCCGTGAGGTGCGCGCATGATCATACCAGCACAAAACATCATCGCTGATCATCCGTGCTGGCGCGCGGAGTTGACCATCGGTACACGAGAGGGCTACAAAGGCGCAGAGGTTGTTAAGCCTGGTGATCTCATTCCGCATATTGAGGCGTATCAGCAGCGATCCGATCCATGGTTTGCGGTGATTGTTTGGACGCGGGGAACCGTGATCGGTCCATCGTTTCCGAGTGAGGCGGTGATCAAGGTTACGCTCGAAAGCAACCCGCTTTATACTGCCGCTGCGACCGACGATGATGTGATGGCATACGCCACTCATTTGGCTGATTACCTCGCAACTGAGTTTCATCAGGTGCGCGTGTACGTTGCGGTATATCCAATCCGATCGCTGATTGTCGAAACTGCACCGTTTGAGGTGCAGCCATGAGCGAGAATGCGATTGAAATGTCTCTGTGGGATCGGCTTCGCTGGTGGTTATACGGCAAGTGTTTTGCCTATTGTATCCACTGCATGCACCCGGAGGCGGACGCATCCGAGTTCTCTATTATTGATGACGCGAACTTCGTCGCCGTCAGTAAAGACGAGATCAAGAAATTGATCGAAGAAGCGCCCGAAATAGCGTGGCACTTCACGATGGAGGCGGCATGAACGTCGCCGCGATCATGCCATGCCGGGGCCGTGTGGATCAGACCGTGCGCAACGTCAAGCGGCTGCTGGCGACGGCGGGGTATGGCGATTGGCGGCTGACATGCATTGGCGGTGATACTGAGCGCGATGTGCTGATGGCGTGTAGCGGCGCTGGTGCAAAAGTGCGACATATCCTAGGGGCAGACCGCCTAACCTACTGGCAAGCGATGGCTGAAGAGACCCGGCTGACTGACGCCCCGTTCCTGGTCAATCTCGCCAATGACCTGCTGCCTGGTCAGCACTGGCTCGGACGCGCGGTGGCAGCCTATCAGGCGACGTTCGGCGATGGGCCGGGGCTACTCGGCTTCAACGATGGGCACCATGAGACTGAGCATAGCTGTCATTTTTTGATCAGCCGCACATTACTGGATGATTACGGCGGCTGGCCGGTCTGGTATGACCACAACTATGGCGACACTGAGCTATGCCAGCGCGCGATTGCTGATGGGCTGTACGCCAAGGCGCCATGGGCAACACTATTCCACGATCATCCTTATTTCGGCGGCGACGATGATAACGTGTACGCCGAAGGGCGCGCAAAGGCAGAGCAGGATCGGTTGCTGTATGAGCGCCGACGATTGAACGGGTGGCGATCATGACCTGGATGGACGAACAGAGCACACCGGTGCATTGTGTGCAACTCAAAGAGGAATTCGAGTGGCTGCTTGACATTTATGACAAGCTGAAGCCACGCCGCGTCCTGGAGATCGGCGCGCATGTCGGTGGGACGCTCTGGCACTTCATGCAGCGCGCGCCGAAGAAGTCAAACTTCACGAGCGTGTCGATCGGCTCGACGCAACACATTCCGCTGTGGGTCGATTGGGCCAATCAGCATGGGCATGGCCTGGAGGCGATCGACGCCGACAGCACCTCGCTGGCGTCGGTGGATTGGATGCGGCTACAGGCGCCCTACGATTTCGCATTTATCGACGGGGCGCATGTGTACGAATACGTCTCGGCAGACTGGGCGAACGTGCAGCCGATGATCCGCAAAGGCGGGATCGTGGCGTTCCATGACATCACTGACCACGACCCGGCAGTGTACGGGGTGGTAGAAGTAGCACGGTTGTGGCGAGAACTAAAACGCAGTAAGCAGCTGCGCACCGTTGAGCAAATCGCGCTGCCGGGCGAGTGCTGCGGCATAGGGGTGGTATATCTGTGAGCGCCGCGCCAGAGCCGTGCAACGTGTGAATTTGCATGGCCCCACACTACACACATATCGGCGCTCACATGAGGATTATAGCATATGAACATCCTGCTCGCCATTGCGCACCATTCCAATCCTACAGCGGTGCGTGCTGACCACCTGACGCGCTGCTTGGTCGGCTGGCGTGGGCTGGCCGAGTCGGGCGTGCAGGACTTCGGTGGGCCATGCATCGCGACGAAGGCGCACCAGTTGGATATCGTAGTTGTGGACGACGGCATCCACACCGCGCGAGAGTACGTGCCGATAGGATTGGCTGAGTTTGCGCACGTCGCGGGCGATCCGAAGCGACTGCCGCTCGTTTGCCGCAGTTTGATGGACGAGCGCCGCCATGGCTACGACCTGCTGTGCTATTCAGAGCATGACAATTGGCCTGTTACGGGAAACTATTTTCAGCGGGCATTTGCAGTTGCCGAGTGGACAGACGGCAAACACGTGATCATTCCCCACCGTTTCGAGCGTATCGCTCAACCGCCATACAAAGTGTATATCGATGGCAAAAACGGATGGGGCGAGTACGGCGCAATGTGGGGCGTGACTGCGGGACAATGGGAATACTGGAGAGAGAAACCACATTTTTTGGAGTACACCGAGCAGTTCGCCGGCCCGCTCGAAAGCGGGTGCGCCTGGTCGCTGATGCAGACGTTCCATTGTGTCAAAGTCGAGGGGCTGGAGAGCGAGCATATCGGGGCGCGCTACGCACAGCGGAGTATCGGGCGGGGGATTGTGTGGAGCTGATGACCTTTGTGCTGGCGTCGCTTGCGGTGTACCGCATCTCGCGCATGATCACGGATGAAGAAGGACCATTCGCGGTCTTCTCAAAAATACGTGGGCTGGCAAAGCCGGATACGTGGATCGGTCGCGGTCTGGAATGTCTTATGTGCGTGTCAGTTTGGATAGCGCTACCCATCGCGTTATGGTTCGGCGGCGATTGGCTATTGACGTGGCCGGCGCTTAGCGCGGTGACGGTCGTGCTTCGGAAGTGGGAACAAAAGCGATGACGCAGGGTGGTCCAGCTATCCCGGTACTTCCTGTGACCGATCGATCCGCGGATGGCGGACCGGCGCTGCGTGTGGCGGTCGTCGCGGATGGTCGACCGACCGAGGGCGGCCCAGCGCGGCCGGTGATTGTGGTCAGCGATGGCCGACCGACGCAGGGCAATGTGCCCGTCCCGGTCGTACTAGCAACGGGTGCGCAGGCGAGCCAGATCGTAGCTGGCGCGGCGATCCCGGTCGTTGTGGTCAGCGGGTCGCTTGCGAGCGATATGGCGTACACGAATAAAGTGATCGCGCTTAGTCCCATCGCCTACTGGCCAATGGCCGAAACCAGCGGTTTGACCATGCTGGACGCAAGCGGCAATGGGCGCAACGGTGCGTACAAGGGCGCTGGCGAGCCGCTGCTGGGACAGACGGGCATTGGCGACGGGCGCACCGCGCCGCTTTTCGACGGTACGAATGACTTCGCGAATGCGTTTTCAGCCTCGCTGCAAGGCGCATTCAATGGCGCGGCGGGCACGATTGCGCAGTGGGTCAAGGTGAGCGCAGCGGGTGTGTGGTCGGACGGGACAACGCGCCGCAGTTTGCAGTTTCAGGTTGATGCGCTCAATCTGGTGCGGTTCGGGCGTGGAACGGTCAACAATCAGTTTACGGTTGCCTACACGGCGGCCGGGGTCACGAAAAGCATCACCGTGACGACTGCCGCGCCAACGGGCTGGGTGCATTTTGCGATCACATGGTCAGCAGCGGCGGATGAGGTCAAGGTGTACATGAACGGCGTGCAACAGGGCGCGACCCAAACGATACTTGGGATATGGTTGGGGAGTTTAGCAGCGACCCTAACCACCATTGGCGCGAACGGCACCGGCGGGACAAACCCCTGGTCGGGCTACGTGGCGCACGCGGCGGTGTGGGCTTCAGCGCTCAGTGCGGCGCAGATTGCAACGTTAGCGGTGGTGCCATAATGCCGCTCCTGCCGCTGGATACATGGAGAGCCGAAATCGGGTTCGAGCCCTGGAAATTCTGGGGCCTGGCCGATGGCACGATCATCGTTGACAACTCCAAGTGCTCTGGCCTCGTGCGTGAGTACTCATGGCAGGGCACTGATGCGGCGGGGCGTGACGACCTGCGCCGCGCGATCGAGCGCGCCGAAGAGGAGCTGGCCACCTACCTTCAGTATCGCGTTGCGCCGCAGTATATTGAGACGGAGCCGCTACCATGGCCGCGCTTTAACGATGCCAGCATGGTGCGCTACCGTGATATGGACGCGACAGGTCGGCGTGTGGCGATGATGGCGCCGGAGTTTCATATTCAGGCAATGGGCATTGAGCAGCTGACCCTGATCGCCAGCGCAACGGTGCTCCTGGGCACGCTGGTCTACACGGACGAGTTTAATACTGGCTTTGATGACACGTTCACGATCACGCTCCCAACGACGGCGACCGATCCGGATGAAATCGCCGTGTACTTCTCAGTCGCCGACCGCTTCGATGATACGGCGACGATCGACCGCTGGCGGATCGAGCCGCTTCAGATCAGTATCGCGGGTGGCGTTGTCACGATCGTGGGTCGGCGGTGGTTGGTGGTCCGGCCAATCTTGTACCAGGCGCCGACGCTGAACGCGATCAACCCGACTGTTGCGGGCAACTTCGTGACCTCGCTCGATGTCTACCGCCGCACGACGAATGGTGACGGATTGACGGTCGATACGTGTCAGGCGACATTGCAGTTTGAGAGCAGCGACTGCGGCGGCTGGGGCGCGTCGTTCTGCATCGGGCCGCCGTTCGGATCGACCGACCCCGGCACGGTCGGTGAAGTCATCGCGCGATCGGGCATCCGTGATCGCACGCTGGGGCTGATCACGCCCGGCGCAGCCGTGTTCAACGCCAGCACTGGGTTATGGCAGAGCGCCTATGGCTGTAGCGGCTGTTACGCCGAGCCGGATCGGGTGATCTTGCGCTACCTGGCTGGCTTCCCGCTGGAGCGTGGCAAGATGGCGAAAGTGTGGCAGCAGGTAGTGACGATGTTTGCGGCAGCCGAATTGAAACGGCGGATCTGCGCCTGTCGTGACATAAACGAGCGATTGCATGATTTGCAATTGGACATGGCGCTGCAATCGACGGAGACGGAGCGGTACCAGCGCACGGAGGCGGATCTAGGTAATCCATTTGGCACGCGATTGGGCCACGTGCAGGCCTGGAAAAAGGCCAACGATCATATACTGCGGCGGGGGTTTGCCGTCTAAAGGAGTATCACGATGCCGACGACTCAAAGCAACGAAACCTACACCCAGAACTTTATTCGTGCGTTCACGCAGCGCGGCGGCCCGTCGCCGTCGAACATCGTGCGCTATGCCGGACTGGACGAACAATATCTTATGGTCGGCGACATCAGCCGTCCCGATCGCGGCGGGATCACGGCGATCAATGTCAACGATCCCAGGGTGCGCGGCCTGTTCAAGCGCACGGGGATCACGATCGACGCTCCGGATATTCCCTCGAACAGTCTGACGTTCAAGCAGTTCATCACCGGCGTGCCGTGGTATCAGTTTCGGCTCAACTGCCCGATCAACGTCTATGAGTCGTTCGGCCCGTGCGCTGACCCGAGCGACCCGCTGAACGGTTGGATCACGCTCACTCAGCTCTCGCGCGGGCTGGCGAGCGACAAGACCTACGCCGGACGCACGCCGTTCGACGGCAGTGATGAGACGACCGCCGAAATAGCCTTCTCGTGGCTGGGCGATGTGTATACCATCGGCGGGATCGCCATCGGTGAGCAGGCTGCGGTAGCGGTCACGACCGAGGTAGTGGACATTGTGTACGGTGGCACGGCGGTCTGCTCGGACTGCGGCCCGGCGAACGACGGGACGCGCTGGATCTACGCCTTGCAGCAGACAGCCGGCGGGTCAAGCGCGGTCAATGGCGTGGTCAAGTATTCAACCGACTACGGCCTCACGTGGTCCGATAGCGCGATCACTGGGCTGGCGATCGGTAGCCTGGTCACCGCTATTGATATCGTCGGTCAATACCTGATCGTCGTTTCCAAGACCGAGCTGGCGTACTACGTTAGTCAAATCAATCAGATGACTGGCGTGCCGGGAGCGTGGGTGAAGATCCAGGCTGGCTTTGTGGCTGCCAAAGGTCCGAATGATATCTGGGTGGAAAGCCCGAACGCGGTCTACTTCGTGGCCGATGGTGGCTACATCTACAAGAGCACCAGCATTCTGACTGGCGTGACGGTGCTGTCGGCGGCTGGGCAGACCACGCAAAACCTCACACGCATCCACGGCGCGGCAGGCACGATCGTGGCGGTCGGCGCGGGTAATACCATCCTGGTTTCGACCAATCGTGGTGTCACATGGAGCGTGCCAGCGGCCGGCGTGACGGGTGCGCACAGCGCGGTGTCGGTGCTGGGTCCGCTCGACTGGTGGATCGGCACGCTCGACACCACTGGCAAGGTTTGGTACACCGAAACCGCTGGCGCCGTCTGGACACAACTGGTGCTCCCCGGCGCGGCGCTCACGACCGTGAACGATATTGTGTGGCCGACGAACGAAGACGGTTGGATCGCGGCCACGCGTTCGGGTCCGACTGCGGCGATTTTTCAGACGACGTTCGGCGGCGCGATTTGGGGCGAGAGTAACACCAGCCGGCTGCCGCCGACCCTGCCGGTTTTCGCCCGCGCCAACCGGATCGCCGTACCGCTCGTGGCTGACCTGATGGTTGACGCGAATAATATCGCGCTCGCGGGGCTAGGAGGTGGATTTACCGATGGCGTGATCTTCATCGGTAGTGCGCCGGTATTGTAGGGACGCCATATATGGTGTCCGTACCGAATGGCGCGCGGCTAGGCCAGCTACCGAACAGCGGAGACATCCCCAACCGCTGCCGCGCGCTCTGCATTGGGGGCATCATACGGGGGATATATGGCATACACACCCGATCCACTGCCGACCTACACGTTTAAAAACGGCGCGGTGGCAACCATCCACGTCATCGGTCAAATGACGATCGCACACATCGCGGCGGGCGTCGAGAAGAAGACGCCCGCCGTGCCGATCCCGACGTTCACCACGGATATGGGATCTGGACCAGTCGAGCAGCCGAATATTGCCAGTCCAGACTATTTGCGCGAGGTGGAGGCGCGCAGGGGGCGCGTGAATATGCGCGTCATGGATAAGCTGATCGATCTGGCTGTGGATATTGAGATCGATCACAACGCACTGACACGGCTCAAGGAAAGCATGGATCGGATTGGCGAGCCGCTCGATGAGATCAGCGACAAGGTGGCCTACGTCAAACACTGCTGCATCGTCGGCGCTGATGAATTGGGAACACTGGGCAAACTCGTGCGCGGCGACGTGGAGGTGGCAGCAGAGGCGGCGGCTGCCACCTTTTCAAGTGACGTACCGGGGCCGGCCGCTTTCTCGCTGGAGTCTGCCCCCATCCGGGGTGAAATACTCGTTGACGTTTGAAATGATTTTGGCCGCCCGATGGCGCGGGATCAGCGATGAATATATGGAAAGCCTCTCCACAGAAAGCCAGGGGCGCGTGCTGGCGGCGTATCGCACGGCGATGCGGCTTGAGGCGGTGCAGGTAACGCATCCGATAAACGAGAAGAAACGACGCTGATGCAACAGATCGGCCTCGACGCCACACTCAATAATGTTCCTGACTTCACGGCTGGCATCAACACGATGAACAAGGCCGTGGATGGCTTTGCCAAAAATAGCACCGATGCGGGGAAAAATTTCGGCGGTGGCTTCGGCGAGATCGTCACCGGCGCGCTGCGGAAGATCGGCGAACTGTCTGTTGAGGCGCTGCTGAAGGCTGGTCAGGCGGTCGCGGGCTTCGTCAAGGACAGCATTGGCTTAGCCGGTGACTTTGAAGCGGGTATGCTCACGTTCCAGAGTGTTGCGGGCAAGGACGTTGACGCATCGGGGTTAGAAGAGTTTCGCGATCTGTTTCTTGACATTGGGAAGCGGCTGCCGGTCAGTACATCTGAGGTTCAACAGGCCGCGACCGAGATGGTCAAGGGCGGCATCGATCCAGCCACGATCGCGGCGGGCGGGCTGGAACAGAATATCCAGTTTGCGGCGGCGGCGATGGGCGGCGATCTGGTCAAGGCCGCCGAAATATCCAGCAAGATCATGGGTGGATGGGCCGGCGTGGGTGCGACGGCCGCCGAAAAAGCCGACTTCCTGACCCACGCCACCGACCTGCTGACCAAGGCTGCCAACGCCAGCGCAACCGATGTCGAAGGGCTGTCGCTGGGTATCTTTAATGCGCAGGGTATCGCACGCACCGCTGGTGTGGGGTTCGAGGATCTGACCACGACGCTGGCCGCGCTCGCGCCGCGCTTTGAGTCCTCTTCCGTCGCAGGCAACAGTCTCAAGAACATGATCGCCCGCTTGCAGCCGACGACCGACCCGGCGACGGCAGCCATGGCGGGATTGGGCCTTTATACCCAGGAGACTGGATCGGCTTTTTATGATGCGCAGGGCAACTTCGTCGGATTTGAACAGGCCGCACAACTGTTGCAAGGCAGCTTACAAGGGCTGACCAAAGAGCAGCAGGCGGCGGCGCTCCAGCAGATTTTCGGCAATGACGCGATGGGCGCGGCGGCGGGGCTGGCCGAGCTGGGCGCGGCGGGCTATCAAGAGATGGCCGATGCCCTGGCGAACGCAAACGGCGTTGCAGAGGCGGCAGCGCTCAAACAGCAGGGTTTCAATACCGCGCTGGACAATGCCAAGGGGTCAGTCGAAGCGCTCCAGATAACGATTGGGAGTGCGTTGTTGCCAATTTTGACTGACCTCCTCAACAATGTGGTTGCGCCGGCGATCAATGCGTTCACTGATTGGGCTGATGCGATCTTCTCAGCCGAAGATCCGATGGCGGCGCTTGTCGATCAGATTAATATCTTTTCTCCCA
>ERZ1292637.1177-Hain-H14-01um-R3-1177-length-11619-cov-7_pt1 | contig 11619 bp, 27 predicted proteins | sample MGYA00564405_ERZ1292637 | MGnify/ENA primary metagenome ERZ1292637 (study PRJEB36523, sample SAMEA6512645) | groundwater metagenome | collected 2019-01-09 | study: AquaDiva: Metagenomics assemblies of 32 groundwater samples | reverse complement strand
CATGTGCTGGCGGCAAGATTTGAACTTGCGAACCGCCTACGCGGACGAGATTTCTCAACATAGCTTTTAAGTTTCGTGTTTGAGTTTCACGCTAGTTTCTTAGTCTCGTGGATTTAGCCATGCTCTCTCCACGCCAGCAAGATTAGAAGTAAAAGAACCAATGAGTCTCTACTCTAATAGCAGAGACGATCTACTTGACAAGAATTCGAATGTCATACTATATCATTGGTTTTCAGATTATTTAAACTTTTAATAATCATTATATAATTCTCGTGCTTTCTTATAATCTCCTTTTGCCCTTTTAAAACAATCAAACCAATCTTTTTCTGAATCTTCAATTGCTTTCTTTATCAATTTCCAATTTTCCGGTCTTGTCATAAATTTATTGATTTCTTCTTTGTTCATATTAATTATCTTTTTTTAATGAATTTAAATCTTGCGGACCGTGAGGGATTTGCACTCTCTTCTGCATCGTGACAAGATGCCATTCTACTGCATATACTAACGGTCCAAGTGGAGCAGGTGCGACTTGAACGCACAAATCACAGCTTTTCGGACTGCTGAGTCTCCCGATTCCTCTACTGCTCCAAGCTGGTAGGCCGAGAATCGAACTCGGATCTCTCGGGTAACGGCCGAGAATAATTTTGTCCTTTATACTACCTACCTGTTGCGGATTCCAGAATTGCACTAGATACTCCGATTTATGAGACCGGTGTGATTGCTTTTTCACCAATCCGCAGTGCCCCTTGCGAGATTTGAACTCGCGTTCGACGGTTTCCCTTCGACTTGAGGACTTCTGTCTTTGAAAGCCGCCAGTCCTTGTCCGTGCTAGACTAAAGGGGCAAATGGGATGCAGGCGATTCGCACACCTAATTTCGGTTCTGGAGACCGTTGTTTTTCTGTTTGAACTAGCACCCCGGAGATCGGAGAGGGAATTGCACCCTCACTCTTACGCTCTGCAGGCGTACGCATTGCTGTTCTGCCATCCGATCAATGAACCATAGCGGAATCGCACCGCTGACTTCCGTGTATAAGACGGAGGGTTTGCTATTAGCCTAATGGTCCGTGAACCTGGGCGGAATTGCACCGCCGATGTCGGCTTATCAGACCGAAAGTTTTCTATTAGCTTACAGGTCCAGTTCGCCTGGAGGGATTTGAACCCTCAGCTTCTGCTTTCTCCGTGATTTCGTTTGCAGTCTTCGATTCTGCCTAGGACGCAGATTTCAAACCTGCTTCCGTAGAAGGCAGGGATTTTGTCCAAGTTGAACTACAGGCGAGTGGGACATGCCCGAATCGCACAGGCATCTACTCTTTGTAAGAGAGTCAGTCTGACTTTTAGCCTAATGTCCCATGAAGGCATCCGGACCTTTTCAGCAGTTGCTATTACACAAGGGATTCTGCCTCGCATTTCCTGTGGATTTAATCCATCTCAGGCTGTTTAATCCGAATCTGATCTTGTGCTATTGTCCGGGCAGCGGGCTGCTGTCTTTCTTTTGACCGAGCTGACAGTCCTTAACCTGCGGATTCCATATTACTATGGCAGGTGTTGTATTGCACAACCTTTTTCCTTCGAGAGCCGACAGTGGGATTTGCACCCACAACCCTCCGCTTACAGGGCGGACGCTCTGCTATTCGAGCTATGCCGGCAAGGAAGATGCCCGCGAATTGAACGCGGTTCTCTCGCTTCACAGGCGAGTGACGCAACCGTTTGTCTTGCACCTTCATTCGCCTCGGAAAGATTATGAGTCTTCCTATGTTTTGTTATCTTCCTAATTCGAATTAGGAAGCGAGGCATGTGCGGACTGCGGGAGTTGAACCCGCGATCGCTGGTAACTACGGTTTTGGTTTCTGTCCATGGAAGCCAGCCAGCATACCGTTTACTTAAGTCCGCAAGTGAGCCCGACGGGATTTGAACCCGTGGCCAAGAGTTTTCTCCACGAAACGGACATGTGACCTATCAGCACATGCTCGCACGCACTTAAGAGATTCAGTTTAAAAGACTCCTGCTCTTTGTCCATGCTGAGCTACGGGCCCGTATTTCTACAATGTTTTGCGTCAGGAAAGAAAAAGTTAGAAACCATCACACGCAATAGTTACGCCTGTGAATGTATCTCCTCTCGTATTCCATTTTTCAAAGCGTATTTTTGCGTGAATGTTTATCACCGATTTATATTAAGGGATTGAAGTCCCTACAGTTGATCGAACTGTAAGTGCATGCTACTCCAATCCTATAAAATTCTATTGATTTCAGAACTATATAAAGTTTTATATACTTGAAGAAATAATTAAATCTTATGTCTGGCTTGTTTTATCAGCCGCAACCTGCAGCCTGAGTGCTGCTTCATTGGTTTACTCAAATTTCTATTTCTGCTCCTCGTTCAAAAGTAGGACAAGCGTCTGTAAAACGTTAAATGCTGGTGCAATTCCGGCGGAGCAGACATGGGCTTCTAGGTCAATCTGTTAGACCGCCGAGCCTGCAATTTGCGATAGATAAACAGTTGGTCATGCAACTGCGGAGCTCAGGGCTCGCTATTGTGAACATGATACTCGGAAGCTCCGGGTTCAAATCCCGGGAGGTCCACTACCCCTGGAGTTTGACGGAAGAATCACTGGCTTTGAAAAAATTTCAACAGAACTGAAACTTTCGGAGAAACCAGAAGGACAGAGTTCGACTCTCTGCAGGGGAACTTTGGGGATATAGGCTAGTTTGATAAGACTCCGTGCCTTGGGAATTAAATCAAGATAGTACGTGACGTGGGTTCAAATCCCACTATCCCCACAGGCTTAAATATAAAACAAATAAATGAAATTGTATGAGCAAAGGATTATATGAAAGAACTGATGAAATTAAAACTAAACAATCTTTATCTATGATTCATTATTGGAATCATCATAAACATCCTGCATTAGGAACAAAAAGACCAGATATGATTGGAAATAATTTCGGGCATTTATTGAAAGGAAGTAAAAAATCAAAAGAATGGAAAGAAAAAGCATCAATAGCCAAAATTGAAGAGAAAAATCCAAAATGGAAAAATGGTATTGGAGCCTATAGAAGAATTGCTTATAAAAATTTTGGTTATAAATGTAATAGATGTAATATTTCAGATAAAAAAGTATTATTAGTTCATCATAAAGACAGAAACAGAATGAATAATATTATTAAGAATCTTGAAGTTTTATGTAGAAATTGTCATTGGATTGAACATAAATTTGATAAAAATGGAGGTGTTTAATATTTCAAAAGCATATTGTTTGAAATGCAAGGAAAAAAAGGAAATTGTAAATGAGAAGCTTGTCTCTGCAGGAAATGAAAAGCGTCCTAATCTTCAAAGAATATCCGGAAACTGCAAAGATTGCGGGACAAAAGTAAGCGTGATGGTTGGCAAATAAACTTATTAAGCAATAAAAAGATATTTTAATCAATGTCTTATATACAATATCGCCAACAGGTTGGATTTTTTTTAAATAACATACTTCAAGATCTGGAAATTGGATCTGAAATAAAGGAAAAATCCATTGAATTTTTTGAAAAAATAGAGGATTCTTACATAGCGAGACCAAGCACGATAGCCTCTTCGGTGATTTTCATAGCAGGATCCACATATGGAATTAATCTGATTAAAGAATTGTCCCATGTTTCCACTACTCGTCCGACGCTTTTAAAATGGATTGAAATCTTGGATATTGAAATAAGCAGGAAGAATGCAAGTGGGCAAGAAATACAAAATAATTTATGATCGTAATGGATGTATCGGTGCGGCGACTTGTGTCATCGCTTCTAAATTCTTTAAAATGAATGAAGAGGACGGACGTGCGGATTTAATAGAAGGAAAGAAAACAGACCAGCACGAGGTATTTGAATTGGAAATAGACGAGGAATTTCTGAAGATGGCTTTGGACGGAGCAGGAGTATGTCCAGTAAATGTGATTCACGTGATTGATTTAGAAACAGGAGAACAAATCATTTAAATATTACAATCATAGAAGGAAAAGGAGCAACGGACTCTTTACCATTTAATTTGTATTTCACTCTGCCTTTTACAAATCTCACTTCTGCTTGATTATAAATATAATTGTGGAACCATCTTGTGTCTGTCCTTGAGGCAATCAGCATAACAATAGTTTTTATTTGTGTATTGTTCTTTTTCTGATCATATGCCTTTTCTACCCATTCCGCTACTTGTTTAAATGGTGGATTAATAAAGACATTTCCAAACCATTCTTTGTTCAATCCATTATCTTCTTTTGTGAAAAAGTTCTTGCATTTCGCATTTTCTTTCGTGGCACAGGGATCCAAGTCAAAATGAAATTCTTCATTAAGTCTGTCAAACAAATCTTGCGGAGTTTCCCATTCATCTGTCTGGGCAGTCGCTATATATCCTCCCATATTTAATCTAACTTCTGTTTTAAGATTATATCCACTTGTTTCTTCCAATCAAAACCAAGAGAATAATACACGGCTACTTTTTCAAGAATTCTGAAATCCAAATTGGTATTTACCTTTCCTTTTATATAATCTACAATTTCCTTTGGAATCTTCTTTGCCTGAGCAATCTCATACATTATTTTAATCTTGTCTTTGTTTGGAATGTTCAGCTCATAGAAATAAGCTCTGCTGACTATCGGCTTGTTTTTTTCCTTGTTTGGAATGTTGTTCAGCATTAAAATGAATTTGGAGAGAACTTCAAACTCGCTCGGATATCCTCTCAGTCTTGAGCTTCTCCAAGTGGTAATCCTCTGGTTGAATGGACTGTAAGTTGCAGTCTTGAGTATATCCCTCGACACCATAGAGCTGAGTAAATCTTCTATGTCATCTATGATAATAATCTGTCCGTTATTCCTGTATATTGTCTTGTAGAGTTCCATCGGAGTTATGTGACCAGAGAAAAGCATATAGTCTATTCCGACTTTGAATCCGTTCTCTTCGAGATGCATTATCACGTTGTAAGTCTTTCCCAATCCCGCTGGAGATTTTAAAATGAATGCGTGGATATTCTTGTTCTTAAGAAGAGCGGAAATAGTCTCCTTTATTGGCTTGAATATCCTGTCTAAAGTCGGAGTGGATATTCTACTCTTATCGAACTTGAAGTCATAACTTACTTTGTTAACTGGGTTAACATTCTTCAGTTCCTTCAGCATCTCGTCTATTTCAGTTGTCGTTTTGATTTCAATCACCTATCTCGGTTTACAAGTCGTGCATTCGAATCCGAATAGTCTTGTAAAGATTGGAGACTTCGTAGTGGAAGTCTTTCTTCCGCAGGATTTACAAGTTATGGCTCTAATCTTCTTCATTATAACACCCCCAAGAAACAATATAATATCTTAATGATATTTAAGCCTTTGGCATAGAAAGAGTTTTAACATATTTCATTACCTTTTCCGCACTAAGCGTCCCTATAAAAATATTATACCTTCTTGCAAGATGCAATCTGAAAACAGACAAATCTTCAAATTCTCCCTTGCATCTCGGACATTTGAATCCCTTATGATTCGAACTTTTCATAAAAGCAACTCCTCTTTAATGGATTTTAAAATCTGTTTTTTGTCATAATCTCCTCTTAATCCAAGAAGAATCAGCCAACAGATATGTTGGAAATCGACTTTTTCAGTTGCGTGAAAACAAGAATTACAAGGGCAATTATTATGCTGAATATTGCAATTTGTTTTCTTGGCAAACAATCCAATAAGTTTCTGCTCAAATGTTTTCTTCATTTTAATTATATCCTTTTTGATATTTTTCATAACAGAATTTTATCCATTTCGTTCTTTGGAATTCTATTAAATCATTCCACCATTTCTCAATTTTTTCCATTTTAATCACATTAACATGAGAATGGCAACAGGTTGGTTTTTTTATAGCCACTTCATCTCATAGCCACATGTAGCTTAAGATTTCCTGCTTTCTCATTTTGTTGTTTTTAGCGGAATGAAAATATGTGTATTCAATCACCCATACAGGAAAACTGCTTTCATTCTTTCGCCTCGTTTTCCAAAAAATTTTCTATTGCAAACCAACCTGCCTCGACCATAGAATTGACTATCTTGTTTGCGTATTTCTCCAAAAAATCCCTGCATTTTTCATCATTCCATTCTGGCTTTAATTCCTTTATATCATCTATGCTCCAACGGGTTTGTGCAAACCATTCTTTTGTATCTGCTGGTAATGATTCCATTTATTCACTTTTTAGATATTCCTCAAAATATTTCGCCAGTCTTATTATATCTTGATTTATTTCAAGATGATTCGCTCTTTCTTTGGCTGTTAATCCTGCAAAAAATCTGACTGCCTGTTCTAAAGCTACTGATTTCCTTATTCCCTCCGTCTTGTCTTCATGCATCTTCGCTATTCTTTCGTCATATTCCGCCATTCAAACCACTTCACAATCGTCATTACATTCTTTGCATATGTATCTCTGGCTCATAGCTCTCCATTCTGCCCACACATCAGCGTTACAGCATTTACTTACTTCTTTTCTAACTTTAGTTTCACAGGCATCACAAAATACTGCCATTAAATTTCCTCTCTAATATATAGAGTAGTCTTGCTCACTTTTGGAAAGTTTTAAGTAATTGTTAAATGAATATAGTATAGTGTCTACTGGAACCCGAAAACTACTTAGAAGCGGAAAAGAAGCTGAGATCAAAAATCTAATTTTGCAGAATTTTGATAAGCCAGTCAGAGAAGTCAAAGAAATGATCTTTAAACAGTTTAATATTGAATTGGGAGATTCCGCAATCAGCAAAATAAAATCCGAACAAGCTAAAGAAATCAACGAGAAAGCTTTAAAACTTGCCGAAAAGCTTAAAGACGAGAAGGCATTCGAAACTTTAAACCTGACGAAAGAACTCGGAGAGATAGTCATCATAATGCTCGACAGACTTAAAGAGGGAGAATTTATCTCCCCCCGCACTCCTAAAGATATGACTTCGTATGTAATGGCTCTAACCTCTATCGCTAAACTTTACTCCGAACTTGAAGGCAAACTTCCCGCACAGTCTAACTTCCTTACTTTCATTCAAAACAAGATTGAAGAAGCGAAAAAAGAAGAAATCAAATTAGAATAGAATACTTGTAAGAAATCTTATTAAAGATTTTAATTTCCTTGTTTTTAAAATCGAAATCTATTATATCGTTTATTTTCGCTAATGCTTTAATGTCAGAAAGCAAATTCTTACTCTTGGAAATTTCCTTTAAATTATCTTTCTCTTTCAACAATTCTAAAAATGTTCTTTTTGTAAATTCCATTTCAAACCACTTTTTCAAAAAGATATTTGTAAGCTTCCTCTAAATCATTTGGAATCTCACGAACATCAATAAAGAAAATGTCTTTGAATCCTTCGTGTCTTTTATCATTCATTCCTTCCATAATTTTCTTTTTGCTTAGCTCACTTTCAATAATGTAAAGAATACTGTTTGACGCATCTAAGATTCTATTTATATCAAGAGTATTGACTGTTCTTTTTCGCTCTAAAAGAACTTGTTGAACTAACCAAGCGGAAAAATTAGCTTTAAATTTTGAAAATTCCATTTAAATCATCATTTTCTTATTTAACAAATAAATAAATTAATTCAGCACATTTTCTATAATGATTTTTACTAAATGCCTCAATTATTTTTTCTTTTTCTTCTTTAGTTATATTTCCTTCAACAAATCTCATTCCACGCCAACTATTAGCAGAAGCTCTTAACATTCTAAATTCTCTATCTTCTTTTTTAAATCCAAAACCATCAATACCTTTTTCATCTATTGTTGCGTAAATTTTTATTTTCATCTTTACTCATCTTTTGGTTTCCATTCTAAAAATTCTTCGAAAGTGCCTTTAAATTCCTGTATCCGCTTTTTCTTTAATTTTTTGGTATAACTAATATCCCATACGATAATTTCATTTTTGTTTACTTCTATAAGTCGCCAAACGTCTCCGTGTAATTTTGTTCCTATCCCATATCCCGTTTCAGTTATAAAATCATCTCCTTTCATTTCGTCAAAAATTATCCTCGCCAAATACTCTAAATCATTCCATCTCCATCTTTTAGCTAAAGCTATTTGAACATCTTTAATTAATTCACTCGCTCCGAAGTGAGTGTAAAGATATACCCCGTTGATTTTTACTTGTCCTCTATCTCCCATTTAATTCAATCTCTTTTTATTTACGACAAAATATCTTACTGTTTGGAAAAAAGTTTCAAAAAGCTTTATTTCCAACAAGCCTTTAATTTCCTTTTTGCTTTTCAATTTCAAACGTCCTAAAATCCTGTTTACAAGTTTCTTATCACTTGTAAAAACATAAACCTTGTTTCTGGAATATTTAACGGCAATTTCTAAGGCTTTAATCACGCTTTGAAAATTATTCAATCCTTCTATTGAATATTCTTCTAAAAGTTTGCCCGTATTGTCCTTGATTCTAATCTTCGGCTCTAAATTTATGTAAAGTGATTTAATCATAAATGTGCCTCGCTTATTCCGTGTGCCTTTAATCCTCTTAAAACAAGCTCTTTTACATCTTCATTCCAAAAATTCTCTGCTATCAAATCCAACATTTCCTTTTCTTCTTCGGGCGTTAAATCTGCTTCTTCGTTTTCTTCATCAGTTATTTCAATATAATCTCTATTAAACAATACGGGATAATCTGCGTTTAGGAAATGAAAAAAATATTGCTTATCTTTGTGTTCAATCATAAATCCTCTTTCAATCATATTTCCTGTTATTTTCATTTTAATCCTTCTCTAAAATAAAGAGAGGATTAATGTCGAGATTTCCTTCTTCTACGGATTTAAATCCATAGAATTCTAAGACTTTCAAGCGAGAAATTTCCTTTAAGTCGTTCACGAAGATTTCAATCGACATTTTACCCCTCTAATTATATGCAATAGTTTTGTTCACTTTCTGGTTTCTCTTTAAATCAAGACTTTTCCATTCTCTAAAATTATAGAGATAGCGAACATATTTCCATAAGCTTTTAAAATTCTTAAATGTTCTTTAAAATCTTTTATTGTTCCAATTATTTTTTCCTTATGCCTTTTAAATACAATTCCTTCGTTTGTTTTAATCGGATAATCAAATTCTAAAATTGCTTTCATTAAATCAACTCCGATATTTGCTTTTCTATAACCGTTTTTTGTAGCTGTAAGGATTTTAAAGTATCTTGTGTAAAAGCTAAAAGTAAATCGTCTAAATGTTTCTTAAGAATTTCAGCAAACTTAAGCGATATTTCGCTATCGTTATAAGGATTAATATCATAATCAGTTAAATTTTCCTTATTTAAAAAATTGTGCAAAAATGCTTTGAAATCGCTTAAATCCCCGTTAAAGTAAGTTTCGTAAAATCCTAATCTGTTAAAATGTGCAATAAAGCCGTTATTTAAATGCAATTCTTCATAAATCGCTTTAGTGAAAAACTTAAAAGGCTTAGGCAACTCATTACCATATTTATCGGTATAATTTTCCTTTAAATCGGTTTTGAGGCTTATTACAAATTTTTCAAACTGTTTTTCCAATTCCATTTTCTCACAACTCTTTAATGTTATTCTTTTCCCAAAATTCGACAAGCTCCATACTTACATTCTCGGCATCAGTTGGATTATTCACGTTTCTAATCTCGCTAAGCCTCTTGTCAATATAATATGTCTTTCCGTCCATTCTAATTTTAGGCAATTCTTCAACCATCTTTAACACCAACTGAATTTAAAGCGGATTTTAAAGTTTTCACAAAAACACCTGCGGAATAATCGCTTTGTATATCGTTCTCGTCATCTTCTTTTCTAACTTTAAGACAGATAACCAAACCGTTTTGGTTAAAAAATTCTATAAAGTGGTTGTTAATCTTAACCCAATATTTGTTAATGTCATTATGTTCCACTTTCCCAAATTTTGAAAGTCTTTTAATTATTATTTCCGTTTTCATTTTTCCTCACCGAGAAATTCTAAACAACTGCAATAACTCTCTTCACAGAATCTTTTGGTATCTATTTCTCCAAACGTATGAACTCGCTTGGCTTCATGTGGAGTATCATGGTTGCAATTGATACATTTAGACATTTTCATCACCGAGAACTTCTTTCATAAACATAGACATTTCGATTTCCAATCTCAAAAACTTTTCCTATTAAATCAACATCTTTTTTGGTAATCAAAAGAAGATATTTCTTTTTGTCTAATTTTTTCGCATATTCTTCGGTCACAAATCCGCAGAATTTTAAAGTTCCATTTTTCATACCTTTCCCAATTTCTTCTCTGATTTCTTGTTCTGTTTTCATAAATAACAGCCCTCGCATACGGCATTAAGGTTTTCCTCGCCCGTTTCCTCACTATCGGGCAACAGATTTTTACAATATCGGCAATACTGGTTTACTGACATAATTTAACGGAAACTAACCATAAAAGAACGGGGCTTTCAGTTTCTCTAAGTGTGCCTTCACCTTCGCTTAGTCGAATTTCGCTTATCCTTTTACGTTCTGTTTCTTTCGTCATTAAGGGGAATAAGCGGACATACGAATTCCTCAAAGGGATTTACAACGGTAATCCGTTGCCCGTTTTTGCCAATCTGCTTTATTTCTTTCCTCTAAGATATGATAAATTGTTGTTCACTTTATAAAAGAAAAAGGAAAGAGTTGGCTACAGCCAACTCGGAAAGAAAATTAAAGTTCTGTCGTTTTTCATTTTCGGATTAGAGAAAGTCCGATTGACCGCAATTTGAAAGTCAAGAGGATTGACCGAATTTTCCAAACCCTTAGCGTTGGAATAGTAAGATTTTCCAATTTCAGTTTTGGAATTTCTAACCATTCTTTCAATTGTCTTAAGATGAAGAATCTTAAGCTTTTGTTTTTCCATTACCCGATTTATCGAATGAAGAATCACGGGCTTCAGGAATTTCGTTTGCTTACTTCCGAACTGTTCGGTAAGTTCGAACTTCTTGACTATTCTAAGAAGCCTATGCCTCATTCTTTCAACCAAATTAAGCTCGTTCACGAAGAAATCGGTTTTGAATCCCGCTATTCCCAGATTTCTCAGCGAGATTATCTGCTTGGCAATTTCCTTTTGGATTTCCCTGTTCGGATTCCTTACGCAGATTAGCTCGTTTATCCCGTTGAGAAAGTTAAGCTTGTTCTTAGTTATTAGAACAGGCTTCACTCCGATTATTCTTATCGGAGTTTTTTCGATTTCAACTAAGACGGCTTCGGGCATCGGTTTGCCTTCTTTGTTGAAATCCCAAACTTCTTTTACGTCATAATTCATCTTATCACCAATCATTATATTATTTTCCTTAAGGATAAAGACAATTTTACTGATACATATTATATAGGTGATACATATTCTTTATCATATATTTTACTTACTATACTTCTTCAGCCACATAGAACTCCATATCTGGCTTATCCAGAACCATAGAATAAATCCGTTGTCCGTGAGAGACTTAGCCATATTCATGCTGATAATCATACTCGCCAAGAACATTATGCACCAAGCATATTTTATCGTGTCCATAGTATATTCTCGTTTTCTGTTCACTTATTGATTACTGATACATATTATATAGGCAGTAATAACTGTTCATTTTCCATATTTCCCCTTTCTTTATTCTATTAATCCATATTACTGATACTGTGAGTTATCGGCAT
>ERZ1292637.1176-Hain-H14-01um-R3-1176-length-11620-cov-10_pt1 | contig 11620 bp, 14 predicted proteins | sample MGYA00564405_ERZ1292637 | MGnify/ENA primary metagenome ERZ1292637 (study PRJEB36523, sample SAMEA6512645) | groundwater metagenome | collected 2019-01-09 | study: AquaDiva: Metagenomics assemblies of 32 groundwater samples | reverse complement strand
CTCCATGGGCATGATCAACAGGATTCATAGCTACTCCTCGGACAAATGATCTAAATCCATAATATCTTTTAACACCTGCTTTTTTTAAATCACGTGACCAAAAATCTGAATTAGAAACAATTCCTAATGTTGCCATACAATTTGCATTAATTAAATATTCATCACCAGAACTTAATTTTATTAAAATTTTATTATATTTATTAACAAAACTATTTACAATTTTAATAGAAATTCCAGCTGATCTTCCAAAAACGCCTCCACAACCTAATTTTGATTCTACATTAAAAACAGAAATTCCTTCTTTTGCTTTTGATAACGGAAATCCTAATCCTATTTCTTTTAAAAAAAAACGACCATATTTAAATGGAGTCCAAATCATACCAATAATACTATCTTTAGCTAATAAAACATATGAAAATAAACCATTTTCATATAAAATTAATCCAACATAAGCTGTTCTTCTAGGTGATGGTCTTATTTGTAATAAAATCCATTTTAAATTTCTAACTGAATGTTTTAAATCAATACTTAAAAATTTACGCTTTGGCATTGATTTATTTCCTCTATGGCGTACAGTAATACGACCTAAATTATTTCGTCCACCTTTATAAGATAAACCATAACAAAATTTTTTATAAATAAATTTTTTAAAATTTAAAAGATTCATATTTTTTAATAATTTTAATCAACATAATGAAAAACGGATAATTTTTGACGTTTTACATTATCTAAATTTTTTCTAATCATTTTATTATATTTTAATAAATCTTTATAAGTTACACTTTTTTTATAAAAAGTATCAAATAATTCAAGAGCAATTTTTTCATAAAATAATTTATTTTCAACTCTATTTTTAGAATTAGAAATTAATAATTTAATTCCTAAAAAAAAACCTCTTCGTTTCGAAACAGGATATGGTATTAATAATTCATTATTAAATTTACGTTTTTTTTTTAATTCACAAAAAAATGTTAATCTTTTAAAAACTACTTTTAATAAATTAATTAATTTTATTTTTTTATTTTTTAAAATAGTTTTTAAAGAAGTTAAAATTTTAAAAAATAAAATTTCACGACGACCAATTAAACCATTTTTTAAAAATAAATTTTTAAATTTTAAAAAATTAGTATGTTGACTATGTTTAATTTTTCGTTTTCTAACATAAAAAAAAAATAACTTACGAACCATTTTTTTTTTTTTAATATAATTTTTATAATAATTATATTTAAATTGGGTTTTTTTTTTTTTTTTTTTTTTCGATTTTGATTTTAATTTTGATTTTTTTCTTTTTCTTTTTAAACACTTATCTATTTTATATTGTTTAAATAACAATATTGATAATTTTCTATCATTTAATAATTTTGTAAATGATTTCAATGTTTTTCTTTTAAATTTTCTTTTATTTTTTGTTAATTTATTATAAAAATTAACAAATTTTAAAGTATTAACCGTTTTTATATATTTTTTTAAAAAAAAAGAATAATTTATTCTAGTAGTTTGTTTTGATATTTTTAAATTAAAATTAAAACGTATTAAATTTTTTGTTAACATTATTTATAATTTTTATATTAATATACAGACTGAGCATCACGTTTTAAATTATATTTTGAACGTGCACGTACGCGTCTAAAAGTTTCAGCAATACTAACTCCTAACTTACCTCTAATAACTTTATACTTAACTCCTGGAACATCTTTAAAACCTTTCCCTCGAATCATAACGGGCGTATTAGTTTTAACATTATGACCTTGTCCAGGAATAGCTACAATAACTTTCTTCCCGTGCTTAATTTTACTTTTGCAACTTTCCTTACTGCTGAATTTGGCTTTTTTGGACTAGTTGTATAAACTTTAATGGCTACCCCAAATCTATGAGGTGCTCCTTGTAATGCTTTAGTACGACATTTTTTTATTTTTCGTAAACGACCTTTATGTTTTATAGCTAATTGTGTTAAAGTAGGCATAAATATAATAATAAATAATTATATATTTAACTAATTGTTATAATAATTTTTTTTGTTATAAATATAATAAGACTAATTATAATTTTCTTAATTTTTTTTATATAAAAAAAATTAAGAAAATTATAATTAGTCTTATTATATTTATAACAAAAAAAATTATTATAACAATTAGTTAAATATAAAGATATATTTTTATCAAACGAAATTAACGATAAAGGTATTAAATTATAAGGGATAATAGATAAATTTTTTAAAAATTCTAAATAATTAAAAAGATTAAATATATTAGAATCTACTTTTAAAAGAATATTTTTATTCAAAAGTTTATGAATTTTATAAGTATAAATATAATTTTGAACCAATTTTGTTAACAAAATTGGTTCAAAATTATATTTATACTTATAAAATTCATAAACTTTTGAATAAAAATATTCTTTTAATAAATCAAAAGTAAAATTACCTAAATATAAAAAATGATTTAATATAAATAATGAATTTATTGAAGTAAATTTCAAATAATTTACTTGATTTATTAATCTTTTATATTTTATCAATTTTTTAAAAAAACTACGCCGATTTAAATATAATACATTTACATTATTTTTTATAAAAATTAAATTATTTTTTATAAAAAATAAAATACGTAAATATTTTCTAATTAATTTTTTAAAAAACTTACTTCGTCTAAAGTAAAATAATGTTAATACTTCTTTTAATTTAATTCTATAAATAGAAATAGATAAATTCTTAAATTGAATACTACTCATAAATAAAAAAATATTTTATTCAAAAATAACCAATTTATAATTTTCACTTAAAAAAAAATTATATTCATTTAAATCAACTAATGTTGATAAAAGATTTGTCTCATAATCATCTTTTAAAAAAAATTTATTTAAATTAATTATATAAGAAATAACAAATTTATTATAAAAAAAACTATAATTCTTTCTAAAACGAATTAATTTTTTACAAAAACTATAAAATGAATTATTAATAAAAACTAAAAAATTACCCCTCGATTCTAATAATTCTGTTTTATTATAAAATAATCTAATATTTAAAAAATTAAAAACAGAATAATTTAATAATTTATAAATATAAAAAATTAATAAATTTAATAAAACAGATAATTTTAATTTTCGTTTTTTTGTTAAAAACTCATATAAATTATCAAAAATTAAAAAAAAAATTAAATCTGATAAAAAATAATAATATAATAACGTTTGTAATTGAAATAAAAAAAAACCTTTAAAAATAATAAAATATTTAGTTCCAGCACGTTTTTTTTTTTTTAATAAAACTAAAAAATGTAATTTTAAATTAAATAAATTTATAGAATCATCATTAAATTCTTCATCCGTTAAAAAATTTAAAAAAAAATCAACTGAAATAATTTCATCTAAAAATAAATTTATTAATTCAATAAAATTATCTGGTTTAATTCCCATTTGATTTAATGCTAAAGAAAATTTTGCTGGTTTTAATCCACTTAAATAATCTTTAAATAAAATTTTAAAATAAAATTTATGACAACCACTAAATAATCCAAAATAATAATTACAATTATAAAAATTATAATCTTCAACATTTGTTATAACAGGTTTTTCAAAAAAATTAAAATATGAATTCTTAATTGGATAATAATTAAGTTTTTTTGATTTCAAATATTGAGAATCCATACTATAAAATTGAATATTAATTTTTTTCAACTTTAAATTTAAAGCATTTTTTAAAACAAAATTATTTTTATTTTCACTAATATTATTTATCGAAAAAATTGTACTCATATTTTTAAATTAAAATTAATATTAAGAAAAACGATCAACATTAGCATCAAATAAAGGAAGATTATGATGAGTTACATTAGTTGATGTTGTATATGATAATGGAAAAAAATCATCTGTTGGATACCATGATTTAGGATCATCAATTGTTCTTATAGGAAAATATTCTTGAAAAACCATTGGTGTACTAGGGGTTATTTCACGAATTATCGGAAAAATAAATATTGGATCATGCCAAAATTCATAATCATTTAAATCATGATTAAGACTAAATATACAACTAATAATATGATTCATGTCATGACTTTCAAAACCTTCAATACCACGATCTATAGAAGTTTTATAATACTCATGATCGCGCTCTGTTAAAAGATACATAATTATAGAATTATCAGGATTAACCATTTCATGTTTTGGAAAACGATGTGATTTACAATTTAAATCTTCATCTTTATAATATAAAGATAAATGAGTTCCTTGAGCAACTCTAGCTTCACGAGTTAAACGATCTTTTTCTTTTTTTTCTTCACTTGCTGTTTCATCTAATGTTGTTGGTAATAAATAAAATGTAAAAAGAGAAGAAGCAAAATGTAAAGTAGAAAATGGTTCACTACGTGTAGTATAATGCATATTATCAAAAAGATATGTTACGATTTTTCTTTGGCTTTCATCTTTAACTAAAGAATACTCATAAACAGCTTCATTATTTTGAAAAAAAGATACTGATTTAGAACCTAATTTTGGAAGAAAAGCATAACGTCTATCATAATCATAATCAATTGGATCAGATAAAAATTGAATATATGATATTGATTCATATTCACAATGTCCTAAATCAATATATTCATTTTCTAAATATGAAATATCATCTATAGCTGTAAAATCATGTTTTTGTCTTTTATGTGTAAAATAATCTTTAAAATCTATTTGAATTATTTTAGAAAAAAGTAAATAATGATTTGAATAAATAAACATTTCTTTAAGTAAAATAAAATATAAATTAATAGTTAAAACAAAAAAAAAAAAAATTGTAAAAATAACTCCTAAAGTAATATAAATTCCTGCTGCAGGTTGTCCTCCTAACCATCCTAATAAAATAAAACAAATAACAAATCTTATAATAATTCGACGAAATAAAACTCTATGAAATCTGATTGTGGAACAAAATTAGTTCTTTTTGCTATATGTAAAAAAAATGGAAATAAACCAATAAAAACAATTGAAAAAATCATTAAAATAACTCCATATAATTTATCTGGAATTGCTCTTAAAATTGCATAAAAAGGTAAAAAATACCATTCTGGAACAATATGTGCTGGAGTAACCATAGGATTTGCTTCAATATAATTATCTGAATGACCTAATAAATTAGGATAAAAAAAAACTAAAATACTAAATAAAATTGCATAAAAAATAAAACCATAAATATCTTTAATTAAATAATAAACTCCAAAAGGAACTCTATCAATAGATAAAACATTTAATCCTAAACCATCACTTGATTTTGAATCATGTAAAAGAATTAAATGAACTGCTACTAAACCAACTAAAACAAAAGGTAATAAATAATGTAAACTGAAAAAACGACCTAATGTTGGTACATCAACACTAAAAGCTCCCCAAAACCAAAAAACAATTTCATTTCCATAATATGGAATAGCTGATGCTAAATTTGTAATAACAGTAGCTGCCCAAAAACTCATTTGACCCCAAGGTAAAACATAACCATAAAAGCTGTTCCCATCATTAAAAATAAAATTAAAATACCAGAAATCCATAATTTATAACGTGGAGTATAAAACGAACAAAAAAATAAACCTCTACATAAATGTAAATAAACACTTAAAAAAAACATAGAAGCTCCATTTGCATGAATATAACGAATTAACCATCCTAAAGGAACATCTCTCATAATATGCTCAATTGAGTCAAATGCAAAAAAAACTGAATTAGTATAAAACATTGCTAAAAAAATACCTGTAAAAATTTGAATAACTAAACTAACCAATGCCATGGACCCAAAATTCCAAAGATATGTTAAACCAGCTGGAGCAGAATAAACTATTGCCATTTGATATAATTCATTTAAAAAAAGATCTTTTTTAAGTAATCTCATAAATTTAAAAATAAAAAAATTATTATAATACTAAATATATAATATATTATATATTTATTTAAACAAAAAAAAATTCGACCTAGACTGGACTTGAACCAGTAACCTTTTGGTTAACAGCCAACTGCTCTACCAATTGAGCTACTAAATTTAATTTAATATATTTTAAAATGGAACCAATTGGACTTGAACCAATAACGCTTGTATGCAAAACAAAAATTTTAACCAATTAAACTATGGTAATAAATATATTAATTATGGAAATGCTGAATAATTAATTCAGGTTTAAATAATAAAAAATTATTTAACAACTAATATGTCATTAATTTTACATAAAAAATTAATTTTATTAATTTTATTAATTATATAAATATTTTTTATATAATTAAAAATTAAACATCAACAAATAAAACTAAGAAAGCCATCATTAATGCAAAAAGTGCGATAGCTTCTGTAAGAGCAAAACCTAATAAAACTGTTGCAAATAAACTATCTTTTACGCTTGGATTACGTGCAGAAGCCATAATATAAGATCCGAAAATATTTCCAATACCAATACCTGCTCCTGTAACTCCAACGGTTGCTAAACCAGCTCCAATTAAACGTGTTCCTGCAATAAAATCAATACTAATAAGATATTTATCCATAAAATTTATAAAATTAAATTAAATAAAAAAAAAATAAAATAAAATAATAAAACTACCACTTTCTAGAATATATTTTTATTTACTATTTTTATTAAGTAAAGATTTTAAAATATATTTATTTTTTAAACGTTTATTTATATATTTTACAGTTATAATTTGAGGTGAATCAATATTTAAATAAAATTTGACTTTCTCAAATTTAAACATTATTGATAAAATAATACTCATCGAATAATGTTTTACTAATTTACGAACTAAAATCCCAGTTTGTTTGTTCAAACGTAAATTTAAACCACGTTTACGTTTTTGATTTTTTAAAACAAATACAATATGTAAATAATCTCCTCTTTTTAACGAAGATGATGTACATTTTACAAATTTAGATCTAAAATTAGTTTTTAAATCACCAAAATTTTTTCGTATTAATTTCACGTTCTAAATAAAACTTAATTTGTGTATTAGTAAAATAACTTTTCGAAAATGTTTCTCTAGCTAAAAAATAATAATAAATCAAACATAATGTTTTTTTATTAAACATCATTCCAAACATATAATAATAAATAAATTTTCTAATATTAAAAACAATATTTCTAGGAAGATGATTATACTGTTTACGTGTATCCCAAAAACCTAACTTGCATTTAAATTTACCTCGAGCTGTTGATTCTTGTTCAATAACAACAAGTTTTGTAAATTTTTGATTTTTTTTACCAGCAACTCGTAATTTAATAGTTAATCTTGTCATAATTAAAAAAAATAAAATATATAATATTACCATCCCCATAAAACTGTATGTAATCCTGTTAATAACAAGGATTTACTCTTCAAAAATGGATATGGAATATAAAAAGGAGATAAAAACTTTGGGATTATTAAAAATGTTAAAATTTTATAATTTATTTCAAAATAATAAGGTGGTTGTGTAAAAAATAATCTATATCGTAAACGTTTTTTTAATGTTTTATAAATAAATCTTTTTTTACTTTCAATAAATGAAACATAACAAAATTCTTTTACAATATGATTAATTGAATATATTATTTTTTTATTAAGTAATACATTACCCGCTTGAATAAAATTCCTAACAAAAAAACGACTACCTAAATTAAATCTTAATAAAAGATTATCAATTCGACATTCTAATAAATAAAAAAAAGTGTTTATTGTACCTAATTGACTTTTACTAGCTAAATATCCTAATTTTCTTAATTTTTTTAAATTCATTTGATTATAAAAAAGAATTAATTGTTTTAAATATAATTTTTGTCTTTCAAATGCTTTTCGTCGTTTTACAATTGCTTTTTTATTTTTTTTTGCATAATTAATTCCAATGATTAAATCATCTCTAAAAAATTTAACACGAGCTGATCTTCTATATAAATATAAACTTTTACCAAGACTTTGACGACCAAATAAAATATAATAATTTATAAATAAAAGTCTACGATTTTTTTCTTTATATTTTAAAACTAAATTATTTCTATGAGAACGAACATAAAATTCATTTTTATAAACAACTTTTAAAAAAAAAAATCGTATATCAGGAAAACGACGAGAAAATCTCTTTTGAGATTTTATTTTATATGTAAATAATTTTTTTAAATATATAAAAAATTTTGTTCGACGTGGTCTTAAATAACTTATACCCCAAAAATCCATTTCACATTTTTTTATTAATTTATACTTATTTTTTAAAAACATAAAAAATTTAAATTATTAATTTAATTTTGCCTGGAGATGGACTTGAACCACCGACACAAAGCTTTTCAAGCTTCCGCTCTACCAACTGAGCTATCCAAATTATTATAAAAATATTTTATTAATTAAAAGATATCTTTTAAAAAATAAATATTTTTTTAATTCTATAGTTTTACCATGAATTTTAACATTCAATAAACTAATAAAATATTTTACATGAAACTTTTTTAAATATCCATAAAAACCTAATAAATAACTTGAAAAAAATACAACAAAAAAAAAATTACCTATTTCAAAAGTTCCCGAATTACTAGGTATTTTATAAAATAACATATTATTATTATTTAAAAAAACATCTCCAGTATAAAATAATGGAATTTTTAAACAAATAAATTCATTTAATATTGAATTTTTCGTATTAACAACAATTCCACCAGATGGTCTTTTTGGAAATTTATCAAAATAAAATTTATTTTTAATTGGAACATTATATAAATTCAATCTTAATCGACGTCTAAGTCGTCTATGATACGCTCTATAAGTAAATCTATTTGTTAAAAACCCAGGAAACCATTTTCCTATAATAAAAATAGTTCGCCAAAATAATTGTCGAATTATATTATGTTTTGTAGAAAAACGTACTAAATGTATGTTATAATAATTAAAACATTTTTTAAAAAAAGATTGTGAACTTAAATTATCATATACATAAAAAACTCTACGACGACGTCTACCAAATCGTTCAAAAGATTTAATACTTTTTAAAAGTTCAAAAGATGAAATTGTTAAATTAATTATTAAATTATTTGTTCTAATACCATAAATTACAGATGAATTTGAAAAATCAAAATTTTGAATATTTCCACCTAAATGTAAACCATTTAAAACTAACATTTTGTAAGTAAGTGTATAATAAGTTGTTAAAAAAGATCTTTCTTTCATAAAGAAAATTAACTTTTATTCTTATAAAGAATATTGGTAGATGGAAGGATTCGAACTTCGCCCTTCAAAGCCACAATTTGCTACTCTTCCACTGAGTTACATCTAAGACTTTATATAAATAAACTTAAAATTTGATAATAAAAAAAATCAAAAAAAATCGATGGATTTAAACAAAAAAATATATTAATATAAGTAAATCCTACTAAAATTAATCCATTTATATATTTTATTGGATAATAAAAATTTATAAAAGAAAAATCATATTTAGTAAAAATTAATATTTTTATAATTCTAATATAATAAAAAATAATAATCAAACTAAATAATAATGAAATTATTAATAAAGTAAAATTATTATTATCAAATAAAACATTAAATAATAAAAATTTTGAAAAAAAACCACTTAATGGAGGTATTCCACCCATACTAAATAAATTAAATGATAAAAAAAATAAAATCCATGGATTTAAAAATAAAAAACTTTTATAATTTAAAAAAGTTAAATTTTGTAATGTAGATTTAAAATTTTTATATGGAATAAAACTAATAAAAAAATATAATAATGTAAATGTTAAAATTAAATAAATAATTAAATAAATAAAACTAGTAACTAATCCCTCAAAAGAAAAAGTATAAAATCCTAATAAAATAAATCCTGAATTAGTTATTGCACTATAAGCCATAAATTTTTTAATTTTAAATTGATTTATTGCACCTAATGAACCAAAAAAAAATGATAATACAATACAAATACCAAAGAATAAAATGCTAATACTATTAAAAGCATAAAAAATAAAATAAAAAAATTTTATAAATAAACAAAAAAATACAAATTTAGGTAAAGTTAAAAAAATTAATGTAATTAAATTAGGAGCATTTTCATAAATTCCAGGTATCCAAAAATGAAATGGTGCTATTCCTAATTTAAAAAATAAACCAAAAAATATAAAAATTAAACGAGTATTAAAAAAAAATTATGATATTCAATTATAGATAAAGTCATAATTAAATCATTGAAATTTAATTGACCGGTTGCTCCATAAATTAAAGAAATACCGTATAAAAGAAACGCTGATGAAATTCCTCCATAAATATAATATTTAATATTTGATTCTGCTACTAATTTTTTTTTTTATTTAAACTAAATAAAATATAAAAACCAAAATTTTGTAATTCTAAGTTTAAAAATAAACCTAAAAAATCATTTGAAAAAATTAAAAAAAAACTTGCAATAAAAATAAATATAAAAACATAAATATATTCAAATTTAATTGTTTTAATTAAACTATCAGGTAAACTTATGAAAGAATAAATAATTAAAATTATTAAACTAATTAATAAAAATTTAAAACTTTTAAATATAAACATATTAGAAAATTCAAAATTAAATAAAATATAAAAACAATCAAATTCAAAAAATTGAATAAAATTATATAAAATTAATAAAAAAATTATATAAATAAAAACGCTATAACTAATTATTTTATTTGAATTAACTAAAATTTTATTTTCATAAAATGTATAAAAACATAATGACAATATAACTAAACTTATAAAAGTAATTTCATTTAATAAAAATTTAAAATCTGAATAATAAAAATTATAAAGAAGCATTTTATAATTATTAAAAAAAATTCAATTGAAACATCATTACAAAATAATATTCACATAAACTTATAAATAAATAAGGATTTATTCCAAAATAAATTATAAAAAAAATTAAAGGAACAAAAATAAAAAATTCTCTTACATTAACATCTGTAAAATTAATTATCATATAACGTGAAAAAATAATATTTTTATAATGAATTCCTAAATTAGTAAAATTATGAATTTTTTTTATTTTTAATAAAAATCCACTAAAAAGTCTATTATATAACCATAAAGCATAACAAGTACTTAATATCATAGAAAAAAATATAATTACTGTAAAAGAAAAATTTACAAATAAAATTCCTAATAAAGTTAAAAATTCCCCAATAAAACTAATTGTTCCTGGAAAACTAATATTACCTAATGTTAAAATTAAAAATATAGTTGAAAAAATTGGCATATAATAATTTAAACCTCCATAGTATTTAATTAAACGAGTATGATAACGATCATATAAAACTCCAACAGATAAAAATAATCCACCCGAAACAAATCCATGACCAACCATTAAAATAACACTACCAATTAATCCTTGTAAATTAAATGAAAATAATCCAAACATTAAATAATTCATATGAATTACTGAAGAATAAGCAATTATTTTTTTTAAATCAATTTGACGTAAAGTTGTTAAACAACCGTACAAAATAGCTATAAAACTTAATAAAAAAATTAATGGACTAAAAAGTAATGATGCAAAAGGAAATAAAAATAATAAAAATCTTAACATCCATATGTTCCTAATTTTAATAAAACTCCCGCTAATAAAACAGAACCACTCGTTGGTGATTCAACATGAGCTTCAGGTAACCAAAGA
>ERZ1292637.1172-Hain-H14-01um-R3-1172-length-11682-cov-6_pt1 | contig 11682 bp, 21 predicted proteins | sample MGYA00564405_ERZ1292637 | MGnify/ENA primary metagenome ERZ1292637 (study PRJEB36523, sample SAMEA6512645) | groundwater metagenome | collected 2019-01-09 | study: AquaDiva: Metagenomics assemblies of 32 groundwater samples | reverse complement strand
AGAATTAGAGATTTTGGAAGAAGAATACGCAGAAGGATTGATTGACCAAAAAACCTATAATCGCAGGCTAGATTCTTTAGAAAGAGAAAGAAGAGAAATGGAGGAAGAGGAATAAATGGCACGGGTAAGTAAAATTAAACCAGTAAGAGAATATTTGGAAGAGGAAATTGTTAATTCTCAATGTATATTATTGGGTGCAATAAAAGATGAAGATTTTATAAAAGCCGCATGGATGAAGGAATTCAAGGAAAAACTGGAAAAAGCATTATCGTTATGCGGGGAAGAAAAACCAAAGGAGGGTAACGATGGAGCTTAAACTTGAACGAGATGAAGTAAGAAAAATTCTTTTGGAATGGGCAGAAAAAGAAATGACAGGTAGATTTAACACAGTGACCTTCAGCAGCTTCGGAAACGAGGTCACGTTTACATTTGTCGAACCAACAGGAAGCAAGGAGGATAAAAAAGAAAATGAAAGAAATATCACTAACACAGAATAAAGTCGCTCTTGTAGATGACGAAGACTTTGAAAGGTTAAATAAATTCAAATGGCGTGCGCAATGGGGCTGGGATTATTTAATGTCCTCGGAGACGCTGATTCTGCATATCGCATTGCCGAAGAAAAATACTTTGGAGAATTTACAAGGAAGGAATGTTTAATATGAGTAACGAACTTCCAGAACCTACATTTGACCCGTGGACACCGCAGAGGCGGCGTAACAAGGGGAGGGACTGTTGCCCTATATGTTTCCGGCCTTACGAACTTATCGACAACGAACTCGTACAAACTTGTTTTCATCCGCAGAACTCAAATATCTGTGGTCAATGCGGGATGGATAATTGCGGGAGAAATCATTGAAGAAGCGTAAATATTGGTATTATATATCAACAAAAGAATGTGTATTGTGTTGCAGTATTAATACAACCAAAGAACGCCGATATACCAAAAAACCAAAAAGAGCAGGCAAGAGACATGACTATAATCAAGTTGCTTGCTCTATTCATTTTTAAAGGAGAATTTATGGAACTTGCTGGAAAAATTGAAAAAGTTGTACAAAGTTTACCTGTGAAATTGACACAAGAGGAAATCGGTAATATTGCACCGGATATTTTTGCAGGTATATCCACGCTAGACATACCAAAAGACATATCGGACAAACTCACACAACCTGTAAAAATGGAAGATATTGAAATCAAGCCCACGGGGGAGATATATCTAAGCCATGTTAGATACCGAAAGATGCTTAATGATGCCTTTGGTATGGGGAATTGGTCGTTGCGCCCGCTGGGGGGTTTTGTAAAAACTGGTAGCGTGGTATGTCGCGAATACGCCTTGTATATCAAAGGGAAATACGCTGCATCGGCTATCGGCGAGCAGAATTACATTGAATCTAATGCACAAATGACCTGGAGTGATGCTTGTGAAGCTACTAAATCTAATGTTATTATGCGATGTTGTAAAGATTTGGGAATCGGCCTTGAAATGTGGGACAAAAAATTTGTAGTCAAATTTCAAAAAGAATTTTGTGTTCAGGTATGGCGCAAACCAAAACAGGGAAAAGAAAATAAACCTCAATGGCGTTTGAAAGAATCAGAACCATTTTTTGACGAAACTGGAATCGTTGATCCTAATAAAAAACAAGTTCCGGCATCGACAGGAGCATATTCTCCCAAACAAGAACAACCAGCAACATTACCACACCTAGAAGAACCATGTATTTCAGCAGGAGCAATTGGTATGATTACTGGAATACGTAAAGAGACTAAAACTAATCGTAAAACAAAACAAGAGTTTGTCGTATTCCATATTAAATTAGATAATAACATTGAATACACAGCTAGCGGGGCAGATGCTGAATCTACAATGAATTTTGCTAATGATGCCAGGAAAAACGGATTAAAGGTAACTCTGAAAACTAAGGGAGATACTTATAATACTATCACAGAAATTGATACCGTTGAACCCGATTTTAGCGATCCAGTAAAAGAGGCAAGAAACAACGAAATGATAGAAGACGATATTAATAGCGAGCCTTTACCATTTTAACTAAGCGGAAGGGATCGGAAATGAAAGAAATACAGCTTACGAAAAACAAGGTAGCCCTTCCCGCATTATCTTTGGCTTGTAGTTTAACTAATTAGTATGGAAAAACATTAAAGGTTAAAGATATTATCGTATAATGCTTAGCCTTTAAAGATGCGGGTTCGACCCCCGCCTAGCCAGCTTATTAGGTGTGCAGGTAATGTGTACGTAAGTGCGAACAAGAAAACCAGCAGGCAACCCAACAAAGGTGGAAGACCTATTAAGGGTGACAGATAAAATAAGCCTGTAAATAACTTGTATGTGTTTTTTTGGCCACCTGCACACCTGTAAATTTAGAAAGGAGAATTTATGACAATGGAGGATTTTGTAAAGATGCTTGCTGCGATACGAGATGACAAGATAGTATTGATACCTTATCAATTACATTGTGACGGACACCTGCGGGAACTTATAAAATCGCTAGGGGGTACATCGGAAGCGGTTAATTATTTTGAAAAAATATCTGAGGCGGAAGCTCCAATGATTGCAGAAAGAGAAAAGGAGAATGTATGATTGAATCAATTGAAAGAGAAGGGACAAAAGTTGTAATCAGAATCAATACAGGCTTAAACATAGAAAAACCTATCTTAAGTTTTTACTGGGAATGTCAAGATGAATACGTAGCGGAACTTTTGAAATATCAATTGCGGAATCAGTTTGATGAATTTAAAAAGGAGATTGCAAAACAACCATATTTATATCTTAAACCAAAAGAACTTAGTGAACTCAAATCGAAACTTGTACACGGATGGAACGGCAGCAAGCACTGCTGGAAATGATATGAAAGATTATGAATGGAAGCAAAGAGTAAAAGGCAATTGGAGATTGCGCTATATAAACAGATTAATCAGTTTGGGGTATGAAAAAAAAGATGCTATAGAAACTTATAATGCAATGGATGATATAGACTATAATATTGAACCAGAATCAAGCGCAGAGGATGAATATAGTTATTGGGATTAGGAGCTATTGGTAATTTCAGTGATTGTGAAAGGGAATTGAATGGAAAGGAGAAATCATGAAAATTAATATATCGTGGTTGAGAGAAAGGAAAGCTTGCATAGAAGGAATCAATTGGTTCTTGGAAAAATATTCTGAACAATTGGAGGGTGTAGAGTATCAATCCGTACTCGATGCTTTGGCAAGAGAAAATAAGAGTGAATGGGCAGGATGGTTGATGACAAAAGCAGGGAGCACAAACGAGGTGCTCGAAATAGAAGGGGACTTAGTCTGCGAACATAGCCTGTTTTTTGCAGGCTTTATAAAAGTTTCAAAAAATATTTCTGTGGTGGGGGATGTGAAAGCCGGATGGTCTGTGACAGCCGGAGGGGATGTGAAAGCCGGAGGGGATGTGAAAGCCGGAGTGGATGTGACAGCCGGAGGGGATGTGAAAGCCGGAGGGTCTGTGAAAGCCGGATGGGATTACGGAATATATGTTGGTTTGTCGGTGAAGGTGTCTCTAAAATCGCAATATGCGATCGTATGCTCCAAAATTAAGCCTAGCAATTTGCTTCTCGGAGAATGGAAAGAGAATAAAGCATGAGGAGAATTCTCGAATTATGTCAATCACAACAGGAGATGAAGGGATAAATGAAAATAAAACAGAGTGAATCAGATGTTATGAAGGCTGTGCGAAAACTGCTTGAGTTTGAAGGATACGAAGTATATCGTATTAACAATGGAGGCACAAAAAGAGAAGATAAAAAAGGGAAGGAGTTTTATACTTTCAATGGAACTCCTGGTGTATTTGACCTGTATTGTGTTAAATCGGGGCTTAAAGATATGTGGATTGAGACCAAAGCTATAGGAAAGAAACCGTCAGAAGCACAACTTAAATTTATGAACCTTGTAAATTCGGTTCCAGGCCGATATGCTTTTTGGTGTGATTCCTTTGATATGTTTGTGCCTATTTATAACGACATTAAAAATGGATATGGATTGCCAAAACATTAAATCCGGCAGCGGGCGACTCTTTAAGTCCTTCTCCTTTCAAGTTGTCCGTTGCTGGAGGTTTGAATTTTAGGGGTGTTAGGATGTATGGATTATCGGCGGACTGTAAATCCGTTACCTTCGTGTTAAAGAAAGGATTTAGTATGGCGAATCAAGTATGTCCTGATTGTAAAGGCACTGGATGGGTCGGGGATAATGGGGCTGGCATAAAAGGGAACACAGAGATCGCCCCTTGCGATTGTGGCTTGGTGAAACCTATGTTAGGCGCTCCAACAAGAAAGGTATCAGATTTACCTATTTCCGAATTTACAGATCTAATCCTGTGGTGTCTCGATAACCATGAGAAAATCAAACAGGATATGGCAGTCGCAGAATGGAAACGATTGCAGAAAGAGAAAGGATAGATTATGAAAAGTCCAAGCTATCTAAATAGTACCTTGAGTAAATCAGAAGTGCAAGAATTTTTGTATAAATATAATCGTCCTGATGAAAGGAGATGTGTTTCATGCCCAGGCAAATTCCAGTCTGAGGGCGCACACAATAGGAAATGTCCTCGATGTAAAGCCCGCCAAAAACTCAACGAAAATAACCAGATAAGATTTGATATGCCTGTTCATAAAATGTCGGGCAAGTTTAGACCGCATCATCATTTCTGTGGAGAAATTGAATGAAACTGAGAAATCGCAGAGGGTTTTACATTTCAAACAGCCGTAACAATGCTACATTGTTTCAAAAAGGAGAGGACAACCTAGAAGATTGCTTCTGGTTTGAATGTCCTAAAGAAATATCAAAAGATAGATACAAGGAATACATGAATGATTTACAAATCCTTCAGACAGTCCAGCGTGTATAGAGCGATGCAATCAATCCAAAGGGCGCGGCGGGCAAATGGCGAAGAAATTAACCAAGTTTTGAGGGTATGTTAGGTTGATGCTTGATATAAGAAACTGTGATTGCATGGATTTGATGAAGGAATATCCAGATAAGCATTTTGAATTGGCGATTGTTGACCCGCCTTATGGGATTGGATTTGACAGAGAAAATCCATCAATGGTATTAAATCACAGTATCCGATGGAAAAACAAAAGACTTACAGGCTATAAAATTAAGCAATGGGACAAAAACAAACCAACTAAAGAATATTTTGAAGAATTATTCAGGGTAAGCAAGAATCAAATAATATGGGGTGGTAATTATTTTGAGTTGCCCGTTTCTGGTGGTTGGATTGTTTGGGATAAAAAAAGACCAGACAGCTTTAGTTTGTCGCAAGCGGAATTGGCATGGGTTTCCAATTCTGGAAGAATTGCAATATTTAGGTATCTTTGGAATGGATTTCAAAAAGAAGAACAAATAAAACGCATACATCCCACAGAGAAGCCTTCTGCCTTATACGAGTGGCTACTTACCAAATACACCAAAAAGGGCGATAAAATACTTGATACTCACATGGGGAGCGGGAGTATCGCTATTGCTTGCCATAATCTCGGATTTGATTTAACGGCATGTGAACTTGATAAGGATTACTACGAGGCAGCTATGAAACGAATTACTTTCCATCAGGCGCAGAAGCGTTTATTTTAAACTCCAAATTCTTTATCGCATTCACAAAAAAGGCTATTATTTCATCATAAAAAATTGAATATTAAGGAGTTCGTATGAAAATTGCAATAGCAATAATTCTATTTTTTATTGTTGTGGTGTTGCATAATATAGATATGAATTTTAAAAAATTTGTTAAAGCGTATCTTTATGTTCATTCTCATACTGGTATAACGCTTGAATGAAGAAAAAGCCAGTATCAGATCAGATAAATCTTAATGTTAAGGATTGTTATAAGGATAAGCCCGACAAAGAGAATAAATCCGTAGATACAAAGATATGTCTTTGCTTCTCGTTCCGGGCTGTCACTACAGAAAGCCCATTTGATGAATAGGATCGCCAGACCGTATAAGCACATTATTAACCCTCAGGTAATTCCTATTTTCTGCAATATCCTCTCAATAACTACTGTTAAAATCATGTAGTAAGGTTTTTTGTCAGATTTAGAACCACTACAATTTGCCTTATGCCCAGATACCGCCTTATCAACGTTTTTTATACATAACTTATCTAAATCATCTTTTAATTTCTCATCGTATCTATTGATTGCCTTAGTTACGGATAATTCAATATGTTCGTTATCTTTCAATACTTCGTTGATGGCAACCTTAACATCATTAATTGTTAATGCATCGCTCATAATGCCAATATCCTTTCAATTTGTTGTGTTGGACTTAGTGGTCATTATTTTGTCACCACCGTTAGATCTAAGGCTTTTTGGTTTCATAATTTAAAAGGCAAGCCATATAATAAAGAAACAGACTGCTGCAAGGTAAAAAAGCCAGAACAAGCGAGTATAAATTTTATCTCTAAACGGCTTGACCTCTATTTCCATGATTAATGTCGCGATAAGGTAAACACTTTTACAATTAAATTTTTAATCTTACCGAACAGCATTTGCCCTTTTCTCCTGTACCAACTCGAACATTCTATATAAATCTTCTAATGAAATCTCACTAAGACAAATGGGTTGCGTCCAGGAATGCCGGATATAGATTTTACCACTTTTATGTATGTCGAAAAAATCAAGGAGTTCTTCGTCTTTCACGACTTCCTTTTCTTTCTTCTAACTATAAGCGTCGAAATTCCACCACCGATAATACTAATACCTCCTATAATCGCTCCGATAGTAGTGCCTAGTCCTGGTGAAAAGACATCGGCAATAGGAGGTACGGCAACTGATGCTGTATCTAATGCCCTTGTAAATACGGCACAACCACAAAAGGACAATAATATTATTAGCAAATATTTCATTAATCTGGCAAATCCTCTGGCATTGGTTTTGTCGACAAATATTTACCAATACTAACAACAACAGACGCACCTACCACAGACAATAATTTACCTAGCCCTTCACCAAAGTTAAAGGTATCGTGCGCAACCAATGTCGTTGATAGTGCCACAGTTCCGCCGCTTATACCAGCATGAAGCAACCCTTTTAACCATACTTTCCAATCATTTAAACTTAACATAATTCACTCCTTATAAAATTAGTGTGCTGGCTAGTTGAGAAAGGAGAAAAGCCTAACCAGCACACACTTTCCCCGCCTGTCGGGAACCGGCGGCTAAATAACTTTCCTTTTGTCAATCGTTTTAATGAATTATTTTAACAGGTTAATGGCAATAACCCTAGACTGTTCTCCGGCTTGCCAAGTTACATTTTCCGACGCACTTGCAAGGGTATAGCTCATCACTAAATCCTTATCGTTAATAGTTGCGCTTCCTATAGTCACAAGGCCTTCCTGTAATTCAAGGAATCCCTTGAATGTAGAAGAGCAAAGTAAATCCCCAGGGACAAGATCTGACCCCATATTAACTACCTTTCCAAGGCACGTCCCATTACTTGCAACAATATCTACTCCGTTAGGTTTTGTTCCTGTATAGACTCCCCATGCTGATTTACTTTTTGCTGTAGAACATATTCTTGATGTTACTAATTGATTTTTTGGGCTTTGTCCAGAAATCTTATAATCTGATTTCACAAGTTTATTTACCTTTTTAAATTTTTGTTTTTGGACAGTTCTAGTGCCTGCAATGACAGAATCATAAATAGGGCTTCCCGAAATATCTAATTCTGGCTCACTAATTTCAATCCAAACTAATTTTGATAATTGATTCCATGCTCCTATCACATCCCCTTCTTGCTCCAAAACATCTAAGGAGGATAAACCTGTTTTATCAGAAATATAAGTATAATGTGTATCCAAACTCGCATTATAAGATACAACATTTGCTACACCAGAGCAAGCAATACTACCTTGTTCTGTTCCGGCATTGTCCCTGAAAGAAACAAACACGTCTGAGGTAGCGTCTATTGCTCCATTAATCTGTATAATCTGTGCTACTTGGTTATTTACCCCCAATACATGCGCTGGAGCTACAGGGGTTGTTGTTCCAAATCCTTGATAAGCCGTTGTTCCTGTGGCCATTATGATACTTGAGCTTCCAAATTGATGTGTTACGAGGCCTGTGTCAGGGTTAGATGTAATATTCATTATAGGCGTAGTTGTGTTTGGAACAATACAACGAAGACTATTTTGTATATCATTATAGGCCTGTGTCGGAGGAGTAAAATTTGAAACATATCTTGCGGTATGAGTAATTAATACCTCATCTTCCCAACCAGTAAAACTCTGATCTCCTCCTGTATAAGAAGATTTACCAATTCTCCACACGACTGAATTATCTATAGCAACCGCAGAAGATGTCGCTGTTCCACCTTGTACCCCATCGAGAAACCCTCTTATAGTGCTTCCCTGTCGTGATACCGCATAGTGATGCGCTGTGTTCAAGGTAAAAGCACCAAACGAAAAGTTGGCTATATCCCACGAAGAACCATTACTACTCATCACTACGTTTATATTACCAGCATTATTATGTGCTATACTGATTGGGCCGTACCCACTGGCATCAGCAGTAACTTTGCCAAAAATTGTCGTGGAATATGAGGGGTCTCCAATTACTGTAGAATAAGCCCAACCTTCGAGTGTGAAATCGCCACTGCCTATTTCTAAATCGGCAGCATCAGGAATCTCGGCGTAATCTCCTGTTGCAAGTCCCAAGCCACCACTTCCAAACTTTGCAGAAGTTGTTCCGATTGCCCCGCCAGCTAAGGTTATTGTTCGATTAAAGCTAGACGAATCAACAGAGGTGGTCGTGCCAGGATGGTCGAACTGTAGTAATACTAATGCGGTAGTAGACGTTGCGATATTATGTATCAATCTTGCATTTGCACTTGTGCCCGCTATTGTGGTTAATGTACCAGGCATATTTATTATAGTGTTGTCTATCCATGTAGCAGACAATTGAGAATTACTTCCCGTATAAGGAATTTTATTGGCAGCGGGTGTTGTAGAGACATAGGAACTAGCGGTTGTCCCATTACCAGGGTCGCCCAATAAATCTGCCCAGTAGGTAGTTACAGAGTTTGCAGCTCCTTCCCAACTACCACCTATTTTTTTTGCAAACTGTCCTTCGGTTGCACTTCCCAAATTATAGGTGTCAGCAAAATCAGAAATACTCGAACTACCTATAGCAGCATCAACTCTTGTGTCAGTATAATATTTATTTGTCCCACCTTCGGAAATATTATCAGTTGTTCCGGTGGTATCTGTTCCTAACTCTATTACTCCTACAGTGGGAATATTAGTGCTTAACCACCCATCTGCAATTTTTCCTGTTCCATCGGACATTACAATTTTACTTGCTCCCGCAGTGCTTGTTCCACTTGCAGGATCTTGAACTACTTTAGAGTTGGCGTCAAGAGATGCAAGTCCGCTTGCAGATGCTTTGCTTGCAATAAATGTATCAATAATTGTGTGGATATTAGTTCCTGGATTAAGTAAATTAGCATGGTCAATTTTAACCGTATCTGTTCCACCGTGTGCATGATTAGTTATACTTCCAGTTGCAGTTGTTATTTGTGCCTGTAATTCACTTGTGGCATTATTAACTGTGGCATACTCCGCGGGTGTTATCACTAATCCATTAGCTCCAAAACTTGCCGAGATTGTGCCTGCTCCTGCAAGAGTGGGGGAATTAAAGGTATTATTTGTTCCAACGCCCCCAACGGCATCAAGTTTATCAGATAAGGCTCCTGAAGTACCTACCTGAGAACCTGCAACGTACACAGCATTAAAGCCATTGAAATTTGCGCTGAGACTGCCACCGCCATAAGTAAAATCAAGAGAAGGCTGGCCAGTAACATTCGTGCCATTAAGGACTCCTACCGTTCCAACTTGCGTTACTGTTTGTGTACCGATTCTAAACCGCACACCATTTGTACCATATTGACACCACATATCGCCAGTCATACGTCCACCGCCTATATCAACCCTGGCTGGTATGCGATAACCTGTTTGCGTTTGCGCATGAGTATTATATGCCGCTATAACGATCAAGCACATTGTTAATACTATCGTTTTTGTCTTCATATATTTAATTATCCTCAAAATTATGGAGTATATTGGAAAGTATGTGGTGTTATAATTAATCCCGCGCCAGGCATATCGCTACCAATTTGCGTTATAATAAACGTTTGAATATCGGTTGTCAAGAACGATGTTTGAGCACAGGCCACATAGCCCCATAGTTGCCCATCTGGCAATGTGAAAGTAACTGGCGTTCCGATTGCTACACCATTTTTGTAAACTTCGATAATTGCAGCACTCCCTAAAGGTGGATTGTTTGTAAATTCATAATGTAAACCAAAAAGTTTAGAGTTTACCGGATATTTATAACCATTACCAATAATCCGTCCGACTTCTAAATCGCCCATCAAGAAAGCAAGGCAATCATACCTTGTAATAAGCGGTGTTATTGCATACCAGGTTATCTCAGCAAACCAATTAGAGCCCGGCATTGCCGGTACTGTCGTCCATTTCAGCTTTGTAAATTCCCCGGCATCAACGGCAGTTGTAAGGGTGTTGTCTAGCGACCAGAGATTATTGACAGGGACTGTAATATTAATACTCTGATATGTCCCATCAACTGCAAGATCTGCTACAAGCGCACCGTCAGGGGCAGTGTTATCTGTATATAATCTGATTTTGGTAATAACAACATCGGGTGTAAATTTCAAGAATCCCCATTCTTGATTTAGTACGGGTTCTCCTATAAATATTTTTGTAGTAATCTGATATTTAGTATTTGGAGCGTTTAAAGCGCCGAGCTCATCTGCTATGATTTTGAAATTATGGTCAATCACCACCGGGTTGTCTACCGCGTTGACGGTTATAACCTTCAGGTTATAATCATAAAAATCAGTGAAAATCTGGAATGATACGGCTGTTTGGTTGCTACCCGCATAAGCCTCTAGGATTGTAGCTGTGGCACTTGTTGCTGATATAACGGTTACCGATACAATCGTATATTCAATCACATCGCCGTTGACTTTGAAGCGATTACCGGCAATAACGGATGTGAGATCGACACCGCTAAACGTTAGCGACTTGCTATCTTGTACTACATCTACAGTACCTGTATTTATCATAATTAATTATTCCTAGCAAACTCACCGAAGTATTTTTCTTCAGCTATACGATATGCTGAATCGGCATCACCTAGAACATTATAATAACCAAGATGCTTATTTTTAGCATTTATTCTCATTGTTACTTGAAATTTCCTAACTCCTTTATGCCAACAGACACCTTTTATACCTAATTTATTATTCTTTCGTGGGTTTTTTTGATTAAACTGATTTTGTTGATGTGTGCATAATCTTAAATTTTCTTTACGTCGGTTATCCTTTAAATTTCTTGACATTATAGTAATTTTAGTGTAAGAATACTATAACTTTTTAAAACTTTTTTAGGAGAATTAGTCATGAAAAAGTATTTGTTGCTAAGTAGCGTATTATTTGTAATTTTATTTTCTGCATACAATTTTTGCGAAGCCAAAGAAAAAATATACGCTGAAAGACTAGGCGATGTTTTTACTTCTGGGACAATAGAATCTGATAATACTATAGTACAAAGTGAAGAATTTGTAATTGAAAATAAAAAAGGCATCTGGTTTATTTCTGGAAATATCAAATCTGATAAATTTACCCC
>ERZ1292637.1171-Hain-H14-01um-R3-1171-length-11710-cov-4_pt1 | contig 11710 bp, 15 predicted proteins | sample MGYA00564405_ERZ1292637 | MGnify/ENA primary metagenome ERZ1292637 (study PRJEB36523, sample SAMEA6512645) | groundwater metagenome | collected 2019-01-09 | study: AquaDiva: Metagenomics assemblies of 32 groundwater samples | reverse complement strand
TTTTAAGCGTTGAAGTCAATAGTGGCAATGCTTTTTGGACCGCCGCTACGGATTTAACGAATATGGACAGAGCCTATGTTAATATGACCGATTCAGGACGTTCTGTTTCAACTTGGTGGTGTGAGATGCCAAGAAACCTTAATGCTACTCCGGCTTGGGGTGTAGACATTCTTTCTCAGGCTGTTGCCGGAGGTTCTGCGGGCGGTTTTATAGTTTTGAATGTTGACGGCATGAGTGCCACAGTTGGAGAGTCTGCAAACACTTTGGCAGCCTCTACAATTCAATTGGTTGTGGCTACGAGCTTTCGACTTAATACTGCAAATATCCTTAGTATTTCTACTCTTACTGCAACTAACTTTGATGCAGCCCTGGCAACTTCAGCAACAGATTACGTCAAGATCAAGATTACTCGTCAAGGAAATGCCGACACTCTCAATTCAGATTGGTGGATTTACAATGTTAAGGCTAATGTAACGGTGAATACATGAGGAAAAGGTGATATTTGTCTCGGAGTTTTGATAAAATCGATGATGTTATAGACTGCGGAAGTGGGAGTTCTCTAGATAATTTGGGTCCTCTTACTTATATTTTGTCCGTAAATCCATTATCAGCTGGAGAAAATAATGTTGGGAGATTTTTAGACAAGGCTAATATCTTATTTACTATTCGGACAGGGGCTGTTCCTACTTCAACTTTAGCTCTTCTTTTTGAGGTTGTCGGATCAACTACTCTTGATCGACTTACCCTTGATGATTTTGTAATTCTAAATGAATGGCACTCTTATGCTGTGACATGGACGGGATCAATGACTGACGCTACAACAGTAAAAATGTACAGAGACGAGGTAGAAGCTAGTTCTTATGCGGTGACTGCTAATGGAGCGACAAGAACCAGTGATGCTGCGTCTTCGCAACTTATAGGGGCTAACGCTGCGGGAAGTGCAACTACTGATGGATTAATTGCATATGTTCATATATTTAATAGAGTTTTGGATATCAATGAAATGAGACAGATTAGAAGATTTCCAGGTTCTATAACTCGTGGTTTGGTAGGATTTTGGCCATTTTGGGGAGGATCTCCAGAGCCAGATTATTCTGGAAATAAAAATAATGGTACTGTAACTGGAGCTTTATTAAGCACGAATAATCCTCCAATTAATGGAGTTTTCCAAGTTCCAAGACCAGAACTTAGTTATGCCTTCTAAATGGAATGGAAAGGAACGAAGAATGTTTGATAAAGATTTTTATGAAAAAATGGTTGAGATGCACTCTGACGTTAAGCATGTAGTTAAGTGGCTTGAAGCACATGATAAAGAAGATGATGCTCGGTTTGAAACTACGAATAAAAAGGTAGAGTTCGTGACAAAGACTGTTTACATGGGTATTGGTGGTCTTGTAGTTATTCAAATATTAATTACTTTAATTAAATAGGAGGAAATATGAATGACATTATTGATGCTTTAAAAGGTAAGAAAACTTATTTAATCTCTGCATTTATTGCGTTCTGTGTATTTGCAAACCAGGTAGGATGGATCGATAAAGATACTTTTACTTCAATTAGCGTTCTTTTAACAGGAGCTGGATTTGCAGCCCTTCGCGCAGGTGTAAAATGAAGAAGATTCTATTTATTTCATTAATTGTTCTGTCACTTACAGGTTGTGCATTTCTTCAGAGTCAAAAAGCCAACTTTGATGCGTGTATGGCAGATATAGATTGTAAGGCTCAAGCTGAGTCATGGCAGGATCGAGTTGAGACTGCCTCTGTAGTGATCGCTTCAGGGATTCCAGTTCCGGGCGCGGCGGCAGCTCCAAAGGTCTTAGGTTATCTCGCTCTTGGAATTGCCGGACTTATTGGAGGTTCTGTGCTTCGTAAGAAGAAAAAAGAGGAGGCTTCAAATGTCATTTCATGAATTTGCCAGGAAAATAACGCAGGGAGAAGGATTAAAGGATGAGGTTAATATTGCTCAGGTTAAAGAAATTCTTGCAGTCATTAACCGAATAATCCCGTTTAATCTTTTCTATACTCTGATTAAACTTATTCCGAAATAAGGTGAAAAGTGTCAAAAACTACAACTGAAATACCGTATACAGAAATTGTAGAAAGAGTCATGTCTCTTGGGCGTGTAAATCCCAATGCCATAGAAAAGGTAAGGGGTATTATTCAAGATATCTACACGAGAGACATTCCTACTAAGCATGATTGGACATTTCTTTTTGTGTCTTCTGCTATAACAACTATAGGAGAGTTTAAAACCGGAAATGCTACAGTTACAACTGACGGAAGAATTGTGTCCTTTTCCTCCGATGCAGTAATGATTGATTCCATGAATGGAAGGAAGATTAAGTTTGCAGGTAATGAAGTTGTCTATGATGTAACAAGTTTTATGGCTGTAAATTCTCTCCAGATTCTTCCTTCTTTTCAAGGTGATGTTAATATTACCAATGGCAGTTACACCGTTTTTCAGCCAACTTATGCTCTAGCTCCTGATTTTGACCGTTTTCCTAAAGACGGAGGAATTTATAAATGGAATGGAGGAAATAAAGAGATTCTTAGTGAAGCCCCATACCAAGAATATGCTGAGGATTATGCAAGCCAGCCTTCAACGCCTGAAAAGGTAAGGCTTGTTGGCGTGGATACAGCGGGTAATCAGCTTGTAGAATTCAGTCCGGCTCCAAATAATGTTAGGAACTATTCTTATGACTATATTATGCGTCTTCAACCTATGCAGGAGACTTCAACAAATCTTGTAAGGGGCGTATCTTCCAAGTCATTATCTGTAGCATTTATTGGAACAACTCAGTTTGCTGAGATTATGACAGATTCAAAGACTATTAATTTCTTTAGAGCCAGAGACTTTGGAACAGGTCAGGACTCCCAATGGTATCCAATCTTAAGCTACACCGGAGATTCTTCTCTAACGCTCAGAACTGTTTTTGCATCTTCTGCAGTTACAAGCTCTGCAAACTACAATATAAGCCAGGCTCCTAAAATGCCAACTATGCTTCATCCGGCAATTCTCTATGGAGCTCTTGCCCATATCATGGCAGACCAAAATGACCCGAATGCTATTTTATATCTTGGAAGATACGCTCAAGTTTTATCAGACTCTAAACGTTTATTTGTGACTCGTGTTTATTCTCAGGATATTCATGGAGTACAGGAAGATTGGGATTATCGCAGATGATTGCTGGATTCGGTTATGGAAAAAGAACTGTTTGGATTGACACTGATACGAATTCGAAAAGAGTATTCTGTTCAAATCCTGAATCTTATATGGATATTCAAGAAGGATTCATAGAAGATATTTTTAAAGAAAAAGAGAATGTGTTCATTAAAACAGATAAAGAGAAATTAAAACTTAAACTTTTAGATGAACCACCTTACTTAGAGTTATTAAATGCTTAAAGATGTAGTTGACCTCACATCTCAAGACTTTTCAAAAGCAGTAAATACTATTCCTGATATTTTTAAATTAGGGAAGGATGAAACTCCGAATGCCATGAACGTTAAGTTTAACTTTGACGGTTCTATGCAGAAAAGATTTGGGACAAATACTAAGAATACAGTTTCTCTTTCCCAATCTTCCGGGACTATTGGTGTTACTACTGCAGGCTGGGCATCCTTTGACTTTTGGGCTGGAAATTCAGCTCCACGCTGGTACATGGTAGCGGCAGGAACTGCAGTTTGGGCATCTTCTGACTTAGGCGTTAGTTTTGTCAGAGTTGCAACTGGGCGTACCCAAACTTACCAATATTTTGAACGGTCTAAGAATATTTTGGTTATGACCACAGATGCTCAAGATCCTGTTCTTTATTGGCCTGGGTCAGCGGGTACTTTTGCGTCTCTTTTAAATATCTCAGCTCCCCTTGCAAAATACTGCGTTAATTTCCAAGGATTTAATATTCTTCTTAATACCGATACTCGTAAAAGAGGATTTTTTTATGAAGATGAAAATTCTCAGCTTACTGGTGATTGGGGCGATAGTTTTGATATTCCATCTTCCGCTGATGATGAAGTGACTAATCCTTTAATTTTATCGAACAAATTATTTGTATCTACACGTTATAAAACTTATGCCATTTCTTTCGTTGGCGGAAACCCAGATTGGGCATTTAGGGAAGTGAAATCTTGGGGATTTGTTCCGCGTGCCGTTGATAAAATTAATTATGGTGAATTAGGAGAAATTGCAGTTGGTCTTGATTGGTTTAGAAGGATTAGGATTTTTGATGGTTTAGAAGACAGGATTATTTCAGATAATGTCGAGAATGATAACGGAATGTGTGATTTTGCGACTAATAAAATAAGTTATGCTGGGTCTGGGCTTATTGTGTCATTCGGAAAGACTGATGAAAGAGAGCTTGTTTTTAAGCTTGGAGTTGCAATAGGTGAGAATTCTTCTCAAGTAACTCATTTTCTTTGTTTAAATGGAAGGACTAAAGCTCTTTATCCATATGATTATATTCGATCTGGACTTATGACTATGTGCATGGCGGAGTCTGGAAACCGCCGTTATTTAATGGCTGTTGATCAATCAGGTTGGATTCATATGATGGATTCTGGAAACTTAGATCGTAACACATTTGCTGTGGACGATGTATTAGATAGTCCACTTCTTTATGAAAAATCACCTTCACAGTCATCTAAATCCAGTAAAATTGATATGTTTTTTTCAGTAAATTCAGCCGGAAGAGTTGTTTATCAAGATAGAGTTGATTTTTCAAATGCTTTTACTACACGTCAAAATATCCAAATTACAAGTGGCGGTAAAATACAGCATTATGAGTCAATTGATATTCCAAGCACTCAGAATACTTATCAGTATCGTTTAACGTCTTCTTCAGCAACTACTATTCCTTGGCAATTAAATAGGGTGGATTATTTTTTACAAGGACTTGGTATTGGAAGAGAGCAGCTGAGGTGATTCATTAAGGTTGATGATTACGTACTAAGAGGTGTAAACCGAAACGTCCGTGACTTTATAGACCAAGCTACCATTATATTTAATTATGGAAAGTATTCGGCTCAGACTCTAACAGTTGCCCCAACATGGGTAGCTCGTAATGGAGAGTTTGCGTTCTTTCAAAGCTCTACTACAAGTGGTAATAGGCTCTATTTTTATGCCAATAATCAATGGAACTGGATGTCTGGAAGTGCTACTGGTGGTGGTTCTCCTCCTGGGGGAGATGACACTCAGGTCCAGGTTAATTCTCAGGACCTGACTTTTTATGCAGATTCTGGTTATACTTATATTGCTTCTTCAGCAGTTACGATTGGCCGAGATATGCTCATGATTCTTAATAATAATAGTGGTTCAAACACTTACTATCTTTATCGTTCCTCAAATACTTATATGGAATTCTATATTAATGGAGAACTGAGGCTGCAGATATGAGCCATGTTCCTATGCGATTTCATGATAGAAGGGATGGAGCTTATCAGGTTATTTTTATGGAACCTGGAACTGATGCTACACAAGACTTTATATATAATTTTGGAACTTTCGTATTTAAAGGTTTTTATTCTAGTGTTTCTGGTCCAGCAGAAGGAGGAGGAGCTATAACATCATCTACTACTACTCCAAATACTGGACCAAGATGTATTAGATGTGATTCTGAAGGAAATTTACTTTCTAAACTTATAACTTACGACTTTGGAGTAAATCTTAAAACTGGGGGTAGAGTTAGTTATTATTTTAAAATAGGAAATGCTTTCCCTGCTGCAGAAACACAGATTTTAATTCTTGATAGAGTTGCTGTTGATTCCGTATTCTTTTTTAAACTTGGAACTGACGGAAAGATAAGAGCTTATATTGTAAACGGAATAGATGGTCTTCCTACAATTTTAGTAGGTACTTCTAGTAATTCTGTACTTCAGAATACTTGGCAAAGAATTTGTGTTGCAGTTCGTATAATAAACAATGAAATAAATGAATGCCGAGTTTATTTAGATGGATTATTAGAAATAACAATTAGCAATATTTTTTTTGAAATCACAGGCAGTTTTGGTCGTATACATTATGGATGGGTTAGTGCAGGAGCCGGAACAGATAGATTAATGTTTTTGGATGATTTATATGTTGATAACAATGATACTTTAGAAGATTGTGGAAACATAAGAGTAACCGCTAAACTTCCAGCATCAAATAATACGAATAATTTTGCGACAGCTATAGGTAATAATCCTGCTAATAGATGGGAAAATGTAAGTGAGCGTCCAGTAACTTTAACAAATGGTTGGAGGGAAAATTCAGGAGGTCCCTATCCTATTGATGAAAATTATGGGATTCAAAGTGCATCAGCAGGAGATGTTGATATAAGTGGATATTCTGGAACTTATCCAAGTCTTAATCCTGGTATAGGACTAAGAACATCAACAACAGAAGGATGTGATTTATGGGATTGTGGGGTTGTTGTTGCTTTTTCTGATACTACAAATTCGATAGTTGGTTTTATGTCTTGGGTTCTTGCTGGGACTGTTACTGGTACAGGAAGCAATGATATTGATATTTGGTCAAATGGTGCTTTATTTGATACTGATCGTCAAGTATCTAATAGTGCAGTAACTAAAGTAATTTATTTTTCAAAAAATACCATTACTGCAGTTCCTAAACCTATGATATTTCATTCAGTTAGTGATAACCAACCCTTTATTTTTTCTACGAGGGATTGATGGCTGAGATCATGAGGCTTTACAATACATTTCTTGCTCCAGCCTCAGATACTCTTCTGGATCTTGGGGCTTCTACAGCAAGATGGAATAATTTTTACGTAAAGGGGACAAATAGTGCTTCTGTAGTTTCTGCAAGTTCTGTAAATGTTACGATACTAACAGTAAATTCTTCTTTTATGGTTGGGGCTTCTGCAACTGGAATGACAATTAACAGTGCAACTATCACTGTTTTAACAGCAACAAGTGATACAACGACCAGTTTTAGATTTACAAAATCAGTAGGTTCTTCACTTGTTTTAAGTAATAGCGCAAATTCTTCTTTAAACATGTCTATTTTGACGCACAACGCTGCAAGTTTTACGAGCGGAGATGTTTACCTTTTTTCAAGTTCTAATCGTGTTTATATAGCTATTGGAAGTAGAGGAGCTACTTATTTTGTGGCAATGGATACATGAACGCTATAGACCTCATGAAGATTATGGGTAAGATGGGAACAATGTTCTCCGCTAAATCTATCGAGGAGATTATCGATTACTGCGCTCTTATGCTCAACGATGACCGGGTTATCATGATTTCAGAGGACAGTAATCCGATATCATTTATCTTTTACTCAATTACTGATGAGCCAGAGAAGTATCTTGAGAAGGAAAAATATCAATATCTTACTCATGATAAGTCTGGAAAATTCGTTTATGTCGAGAAACTTATATCATTTCATTGGAACAAATACCTCAGAATTATTTTTGAGAGACTGATTACAAGTAAGTACCCTCAAATTGAATCCGGTGTATGGCATAGACAGGCCAGGTGGGGCGACCGGAGAGTAATATCTAAAAGGAGATTTCAAAATGTATGAGATAAAAGTTTTAAGTAGGAATGAATTTGATCATGTCTCAAAATCTGATCCGAGATATAGTTATGTTGATGATACTAATTTTGGATTTGCAGATAGGCTTAAAGGCAAGGCTTATATTATAGATACTAAGGTTCATGATCTTAATAAATATCTTATTAACCATGAGCTTGAGGAGCTTGAAAAGGATAAATCGACTCACGAAGACCCTAATGGTATTAGGCATAAGAAAGGGCCAAAGATATTTAAGGATATTCTTCTCCCATTATCTACTGGTGGATTATTTGGCGGGAAGGGAGGAGGGTTTTTATCAAGTCTTTTTGGCGGAGGCGGTAATCAGCAGCCTCAACAGCAACAACAGCAACAGACTTCAGGATCTTACGATCCCCTTCAGGGGTTAGCAGATATTTCAGGTGGTTTTGGAGGTAATTCTCTCTCTAATATATTTCCTACTTCTGGTAGTTATCCAGCATCTGACAGACTTCCTGAATCTGTAAGTGGAAGTATTCAACCTTCAATTTCTTTAGGTGGAAACAATAGTCAGTTACCTCCAGATTTACTACAGAGACTCGCCGGAACATACTCAGGAAGGCTGGTGTTCTAATGGGATTCTTAAGTAATATATTCAAATCTTTGGCTCCTGTTGCCGGAAGTGCTATTGGTAGTATATTTGGAGGCCCAGTAGGTGGGGCGTTAGGTAATTTCTTGGGTGGTAGTTTATCTGGAGGTCTTAGTCCTGGCGATTCAGGGTATGGTCAATTATCTGGAAGTCAGCTTGGTTTTCAGAATCTGTTGAATGGAATTGGAGGTGGTGGAGGAATTGGTGGATTTTTAGGAAACTTGTTTGGTGGTGGCTCTGGTGGAAGTGGTGGAAGTGGAGGTGGAGGAGGATTTTTAAGTAATTTATTTGGGAATCTTAGACAAGGAGTTGGTAGTTCATTAAAATCGTTATCGTCTCCTCAAACACTTTTAGGATCTGGATTTTTAACAGGAAGTCTCATGAAAGGTCTTCCAAAGGTTCCTCCATTACCAGATAGTGTAAACCAACTCAAGAGTCAGGTTCAAGCTGGAGGAAGTCCATTGGGCCAACTTGCTCAAGGAAAGCTTACTCAACAGTTAGGTCAAGAATATAATCCATTACAACAACCTGAGATTGATGCGGCATTGCGAGAACTTGAGCGGAATCAAGTGATTGAAGAAGATAAGGTCAGGGACTTGTATCGTAATCTTAGACCCGGAACTGATCCCAGTACAGATTCTACGTTTCAGAAAGACTTAAATACTGTAGGAGATCAGTTTTCTCGCGCTAAGGCTGATACATTGGCTACAAGAACTCGTGATACAAAGGCTATCTTTGACCAACAGCAATCTCAAGCCATTCAACAATCTCTTGGTGCAAGTGACAGCCAGATGCAACAACTTGCATCCTTAGCTCAGCTTGATGTAAACCAAATCATGACTCAGCTTGGTCTTGATTTGCAACAAGCTATGTACTTTAAGCAGACCTTTGGCAACCTCGGAGGCCAGCTTTTACTTACAGGCTTAAACTCTCGAAGCCCATTTACTAACTTTCAGGCTGGAGGTGTTTAATGGGAAATAGTAAGTTTGATATTAAGTCTAACTTTAAAGTTCCACAAATGAAGGCTCCTAATTTTGGAGGGAGTAGTGGCAATCCAAACGCTTTGGCAGAACGTATATTTATACAAAATATGCTTTTACAAAATCAGTTAGATGCTGAAAAGAGAAAGCCTGGTCTTGCCGGAGAAACAACTGAAGCACAACAGCAAGCAAAGCTTAGAACTAGAGAACTATCGCAGGATGAAAGATCAGACCTTCAAGTTTTCGATACAGTAAATAAGTATGCAACTGAACTTGAATCTATGATGGATACTAATCCTAATAGATTTCAGGAAGCGTTTGCAAAAGCTAATATGCCTTTTGATAAGTTAGTTTCTATGGGAGATCAAGATGCTATTAATATAAATAGATCATTAGGAGATTGGGCTGATCTTGTATTGAGAGCCCGGTCAAAGTCTCAAACTACTGAAAAAGAGTTTGGAAGAATAAGAAGTTTTGGTGTTCCTTCCTTAAGAGATCTTACAGTTACTCAAGATCCAACTACTGGAGAAACATTTCCGACTATTCGTAGAATGTTAAAACAGGTAAAAGAAATTACTAACAATAACAAACAACGTATTATTCAAGGAATAGGCTATGAAACTAACAGTTCTCCTATTCCTGGAATGGATGACCAAAATAATGACCCGTTAGGATTATTCTCGTAATGGCTACTTCTGCGAGAGATGCTCAAACATTTTTAATCAAGGTAAAAGAGAAGTATCCTCAGTATAAGGATTATGATGATGCTACTCTATTCTCTGCTATTCAGAAGAAATATCCTCAGTATCGTGATGTCCAGATGGGCACTATTCCCAATGTTAACAAATTAATTGATAGTGCTATTCCAAAAAATCCATTACCATTTTTTAGAGGTTCTGATGTTCCAAAAGTAGCATTTCAAGGAGCGCAAGGAGCAGTTGGAAATGCACCTCAAAATATTGTTGAAAATCCAATGATGACAGCAATGGGAGGATTACCAAGTACGCAGTTTAAGTCAGGAGCTCAAGGGATTACAGGGCTTAAATCCTTATTTCTTGGCGGAGATAAGATAGAGCCGGAATCTACTGAATTTTCAGAGCAATATTTAGAGCCTGAAACTGTCGGTGGGAAAATAGCTGGAACTGTAGCTAATATTGCTGGAGGAGGTTTTATCCCTGGAATGTTTGCTGCTAAAGGAGTTTTAAAGACTCTTTTTGGAAAACAGATGGCTAGAAAGGGATTACCGAAAGCTACGGCTAACTTATCAGAATCACTTCAAAAAGTGATATTAAAATCCTCTGCTGATCCTAATAAATTAGGAGTTCCTAAAAATGAAGTTATTAAAGTCTTAGAAGAAGGACTTTCTAAGTCAAAAGCTCCTCATGGAGAACAAAAAGCAACATTTCAGAGATGGATCAGCGTTCTTAAATCAGATAAGTTTAAAAGTAAGAATATGCTAGATGCTGATGATATAAGCCAAATTGAAACAGCCTTTGGAAAAGCTGCAAAATATGGAAAAACTGTAAATGATCCAATTCTTCAGCAAAGCGCAAAAGGAGTAAATCGATATGCTTCTCAGCGGTTAGATTTAATTTCTGAAAAGGCTGGAGTTCCAGAATTCATATCAAGAAGTGCTGAAAAAAGTAAATTACTTAGAGCTTCTAAAGCAAAGCCAAATTATTTACAGGGATTAATAAGAAAAGTTGTAGAACTTGGAGCAGCCGGAATAGTCGGTGGAGCTATTGGTTCTAAACTTGTTCCTAAATAATAGGATGTTTATAAATAGTTCTTTACAAAATATAACTTATAATATATAAGTTCCATTCGTGGACACAGCACCCATCCTCGAATGGCTTCAAGCCACCCCGCAGTTCCACATAATCCTCATTTCGATTCTTCATGTAATAACTTGGGCTTACTGTCTTACTCTTAAGGGCTGGGTATCGGACGATATTCAGGGCATTGCTGCCTTCTCAGACCGCTTAATCAATGACAAAAAGATTGATTCTTATGAAATAGAGTTAGGTGGTAAGAAGCTTCAGATTAAGAATACAGCATGGAATAAGGCTCTTCCATTTCCATCAAACTTTATGCGCTGGAGCCGTCTTAACTGGGGAAAGAGCTTTAGAAGTCTTGGGAAAGATTCAAAGGGTCACACAATCTACGGCTGGGTTCAGGATGCTAAGAAGCACCACGCCCTTAACATTGTAGTCCAGTGGTGTAATTTAATCCTTGGGTATAATATTCTTAGTCATTTTTTTGGGCCCAGCCTTGCTTTCTTTTCTATGCTTCTTTTCGCAGTTCATCCTTGTGGTGTTCAAACTGTGGGTTGGATTAGCGGAGTTAATTATTGCTTAAGTCTTCTCGGCACACTTCTTACTTTAAATGCGGCATTATATATCAATAATGTCTATATTCTATTCCCTGTCATAGCAATAACTTCCATTATTTCTTGCATGACACTTTTACCTGGATGCTTCAACTTTGTGATCCTTCTCTATCTTGGTTATCACAATGCCGCAATCATGGCGGGGATCGTAGGAGCCTACTTTCTTTATCGTCTAGGAATAGAAACTGTAAATTACCGTGT
>ERZ1292637.1169-Hain-H14-01um-R3-1169-length-11726-cov-5_pt1 | contig 11726 bp, 21 predicted proteins | sample MGYA00564405_ERZ1292637 | MGnify/ENA primary metagenome ERZ1292637 (study PRJEB36523, sample SAMEA6512645) | groundwater metagenome | collected 2019-01-09 | study: AquaDiva: Metagenomics assemblies of 32 groundwater samples | reverse complement strand
TAGGGGTACTTAATTTCAATCACATGAGCGTCTGAAAACTCACGGTAGACCCGGCCCCGAAGAGTGAAGAACTGTCCATCCACTCTAATCTCTTTTATTTCTTCCGGGAGAGCTTCCTCAAATTCTTTGATGGATTCCTCGGACAAGATTGCGTTACCTGAAATATCAAACTTATTGTCACGCATCTGCGCAAAGAATACTTCGATGCGCTTGCTATCCGCTTTATCAACGAGCTCAGTCTTCATCCAGGCTTCCGTAAGCGGGGTAAATGTGATGACTTCATAGCCTCTCCGATCAACAAGACCTCTGACAAGCCCTTCTCTTTTTCTCTGATCCTGAGGCTCATCTTCCCACACAAAGTCCCAGTCTGCGGATTCATAGGCTGAGTCATCCATTTCAAGGGTGAGAACTACTGCAAAAGAACCATCCTTACAATCAATCCGGTGCGCATACCCGGCTTTTCTCCTGATTTTGTAGTAGTCCGAAGGGAGAAACTGTTTAATCTTGGGCTCAATAACATTTGCAATCTTATCAAAGGAGTCTACGGAAATTGCGCACTTGACTGGACCTTGGAACCTTCGCGCATAAGGAAACCAAGAAGGATATTTTTTCGTGAGATGCCAGCAGAGTTCCAGAACTCCAAAAGTGCTCTTGCCAATTCTGTTCGCCCCGCACAAAAGAATTGTTCTTGCAAGACTTTGATGCGCTCTCATCTGCACCGCATTCGGAATATAATAATCCATCCCTGAATTCTTTTTACGATCTTCAGAAATCCTAGAGAGTTTAGAAAGCTTCGCCTCTAACTGCGTCTCAACAATTCTTAAATATTCCTTGTTCGGAACTTCTTCTTTCACAACAATCATTATTGCCCTTCTCCTAAAAATGATTCCTGAATGAGTCCCTTAAAGAGACTCCCTATTTTTTCACCTGAATAAAAATCCTTAACCACTTTTAAAGAGACTCCTTGTTAAACATGGAGTGGCATGCATACAGACAGGGAGAGACGGGGATATATTAATCTTAATCTTTCGTAGGTTCCTTAATCCAACAGGGTGGCTATATCCTATGCTATCCTCCGCCTGTATCAGTCCTGTAACACTCACCGTATACCCCTCCTTAATTCACTTTATCTATATAATTAATAATTACACTTCTAGGATTCTATTATTACTAGAATATTTTCTAGTATGTATCCCCCCCCTTACTACTAATCATCTATCCATCTTACGCGCTGCCCGGAGTATTAATACTATCTAAGGGTCCTATTATAATTATATCAGGAATATAATAGGCATATTACATTTCGGGATTGTATAGGGAAAAAATAGTGTTACGTTATAAATTAGGGGCTGATTCTTGCATAAAAATAGAAGAGATTATTATAGGACTAAACATTATAGGACGGACGCGCTTTATCTTCTCACAAGCACAAGCAAAAGCTGGCTTTTAATAAAGAAGGCAAAAATAATTCTAAAGCCGGTCCCAAAATAGTCGATAAATAATCCAAGATAGGCATTGACAAGGCATTGACACCGTGATATTCTTTGAGTGTAGCAAGTAAGACTAACAGCGCGAAAGCGCAGAAAGAAGGACAACATGGAAACTAAAAACGTGAATATCCAAGAGGTAAAGAAAATAGACTGGGTGCTGAGTAACTTGAAACGCATTGCCAGAAGCATTCACCATCTGGACGAATGCGCCTGTAATTATGAATTAAGCAAGCGGCAGGAATCAAGGCGTACAAACTTGCTCAAGGTCGCCAATGAATGGGCCGGACACCTTGGAGCAAAGGTATTTCACCAAGGCGATCCAAGAGGTTGCAGTTTGTATCTTGTGCCTATGGATTTTAATAATGAAGGGGATTATACCTCAAATGGAATGGCAATAGCCTAACCTTAACATAACCGAAAGGCTCGGGGACTATGAAATTATCATGCAAAGAGCTCCAAGTAATAACGGAAGGGCTTAGAGATTGCATTAAAGAACGTCAGGCATTGCTTAATTTACCGGATGCCGTTTACCCTGAAATTAAGGCGGCAGATTCTAGCATTATTGCTACCGCTCAAACCTTGTTAAAGAGAATTGAGAAAGAGATACCCAAACAGTCTGAAAGAGAATGGCAAACAGTCTAACGCTACATAACCGAAAGAGAGAATAATTATGAAAGCAAAGTGCGACCATAGACCGCGACTTAATAACCAGGTCTTTATAATATGCTCTAAGTGCGGGTCCGGCTCGAGCGAGCAAAGATACTGCGAGCTATGCAATAAAAGGTACTGCGTTTTTTGTTTCACGGGCAAAGATATCAGCCAATACTTTAAAAAATCAGAAGCTACGCATAATGCGGAGAAGGAGTAGTTATGCTTATCAAAGCAAAGCCTAAGCTTGGACTTAAATTATTTGAATTACTCCACCAAAGCGAAGAGTGTATTACTTACTATAAAGATGGAACATATTCAGTTAGCAAAAAACTAGGAACGAAAGCAATAAAGAAGAAATTAGCACTTAATACAGGGGAGGAATAGAGTATGAGTAAGCCGACAAAGGAAGAATTAAACATCCTGAAAAGAGCTGAGGGTGATGACGAAAGTTATCACGGCAAATTTGATGATTTGATTGAAGCAAAACTAATGCAATTAGATGCGGAATAGATGAAGAAAATGCAAAAAGTCTATGACAAAAGCAATATGAGTCGTTGGTGTGCCTAAGACTTTTACTTAGTTTATTGTAAGTATTCTTCTTGAAATCGAGTAGTGGAATGGTATAATACGCGGCATGGTAGTAATAAAAAGATGCAGTTTTAGAATATTTTTCCCTTTATAAATTTTCCCGGCTAGCAGTGTGTACTACCATGTCCACATGAAGCGCAATGCTTCTCCTGCATCGGATTGCTAGTCCGGGGTTTACTTCCCAGAAGGTTGTTAAGTGTCAAAGATCGTAACAGGTGAACAGCTTTCCCTTGACTTCCGCAATCTTAAAATTACACGGACACCGCTCATTGATGAACTGCTTTTTGAAAGAGATATTTTTATGATAAGTGCGGATGCCGGGGCAGGTAAAAGTATATTTGCGCTGAATCTTATTGGAGCATTGTCATTTCATTCCACTAACCTATTTCTTGGATGCAAGGTCTTTAAGTCGGTCAATATTCTTTACATTCAGCTAGAGGGAGACTATGAAGAGACTATAGAAAGACTTCGTTTTATGCAAGATGGCGGCATGATAGTTGATCCGCATAAACTCTGCATCATGGAAGAAAAAACCTTGAATGTTATGGATGATAGTAGCGTAGCTGGACTCTTTAGAAGACTGAATAATAGCGGGTTTATTCCAGAAGTCGTTATTATTGATCCGATCTATAAACTAGCGCATGGTGATCCAAGTAAAGGTGAGGTAGCTCTCGCCATTATCCGCTTTTCAGACCTTCTCTATAATAAGTTTAATTGTACGAATGTCCTTATACATCATAACCTTAAAGACTCCTACGATACTACTGGCAATAAAATAGACAAGTCAGACTCTTTTTATGGTCACTCATTCATAAAAAACCATGTAAGGACTAGCTATGCAATGAAAGTAACTGGCGAAGATAACCGCCTACTAGAGCGCAAAAAAGGGCGAGGATCTGATACTAAAGCAAGAATTAAAATGGTTTATGATCCCGAAACATGCCTTCTTTCACTTGATGAGAGTGACCACAAAAGATCAGCCGGCGGTGCTCTCGACCGCCTCGTACGATTCATTGAGGAGTGCAAAGAAAATGATAAGACCACTACTGCCAAAGAAGTCTGCCAACAAATTGATATATCCTATGACCGCCTTCGCCATATTAAATCAGACCCGGAAATTTTGAAACGAGTTGACTTCAAAAAAGTGCAGCCAAAAAATCGGGAAATTTGGTGTCCGATTTGAATAGCTTGGTGTTGTGTTGTGTGTTTTTTTTTATTTATTATATAAAGGGTAAAGCACAACGGAATGTAGCACATTTGAGCTAAGTCTATATACCATATAGGCTATATTGTTGTGCTATGAGTGTCAGTTGTGTCACACGTCAAAGTTAAAAATAAGAGAAAAACATGACCAAAAAAACAGCTAAAAAAGTAACTTGTATTAGGTGCAAAAAACCATTCAAATTTATAGAAGATTGTCAAAATATGTGCGATTCGTGTTGGGATGCAGATATACAAGAATTTGAAGGCGAAATAATGAGCAAAGATTTTAAAGAAGAATAATTAAACTATTTCTCTATGGTGTTTTTGTATGTGTATAGTTATTTTTATTTTGTTTTACACAAAACTCCTCAATAGGCCGTAGAAATAGGTTGACAAGTATTGATAATGCAATTACAATAGAGGGTATTATGAATAATAGAAAGTACATAATGATACAGTCGGATGAGAAGGACAAGGAGCTTTATAAGTGGGGATCTGCAAGGCGCGGGTTTAAGGCAGTATCGCATTGGTTTAGAGCATTGGCATTCAAGGATCTTAGCCGCTTGAGGAAGGAAGAAAGAGATGAAAGAGCTTAGGATACTGCTTATTCTACTGTTTACCGGGATTCCCGGTGTTACTGCACAAGCCCCTGATCCCGGTAAACTATGCAAAGCTATATATTTTGCTGAAGGAGGTGCGCAGACTCGGCATCCCTATGGGATTATGACCAAATTTAAGCATACAAGCCCGCATCAGGCATGTTTGAACACGGTACGCCATAAGTATTCAGATTGGCAGAAGAGTGGCTCTAATAGCCAATTCTTGACATATCTAGCTTCTAAATATTGCCCTGTGAGCTCTGATACAGATAATGGAACATGTCAGTATTGGGAAAACAATGTAAGGAGACTCTATGCAAATTCCATTCAAAACAAGGGTATGGGCAATGTCTAAAGTGGCAGATGCGTACTGGTATGACATACTTCTGATGAGGGCGGAGAAGATGGGCCATGACTTTGATCCGAAGTGGAGGCCAAGAGAGTGCAGACATTGCGGGTTAGCAATAGAGTGGTGCGAGGATAATAGGTGTAGGCACAATGAACACTACCCTGATGAAGGATGGCAGGAGGAGGCATAGTCATGCAATACCAAGCTTGGTGTAAGGACTGTCAATCGGGGCCGCAATGCCAAAGATGCTCAGACAGAGAGGCTAAGATAGATGCGTACTATGAGAGAGAGGTTCAAGCTATGACATATCTTGGAAGGGTGCTGGATCGGATGCTTCCAATGGAGGGATGCTGTGGAACCCCAAGTTACCTGTAATGACTGTGGTAAAGCAATTAAGGATGGAGAAGGTCATTATAACTATCCTAGAGTTCGGTGCGAGAAATGTGGTGACCGTATGATGGCAAGTGATTTTACGCATTATGGAGAGCAGTTATGAAGCTAGTTAAGAACACCTTTAACCGCTATTTCCTTGAAACTAACGATGTAGAAGTGATTAGTCTGCATAAGACGTTTTACGGGCAATATAAGGGGGCGACAATTCCGATCTCTCCTAAACTGATTAAAAATAGCCCGACTCCGGTGCTGGAGGATATATTTGCAGAGATTAGTGCGGAACTTCAGGAAAGAGATAGGCAAGAAATTGAGAGGCATCTTTAAATGCCAAGAGTTACGGAAGTCATTGATTATCTTAAGGAGCCTGAACTTGTGAAATGGATGCTTAGGACTTCAGAGAAGAAGAGAAAGCAGATTGAGGATGATTCTTTAAGAGTAGGATCAAGGGTTGACCTTTTAGTCCAGCAAGATTTGAGAGATGGAGGATACTTGCTGCCAGAAGACGATTCGGAAGTTATGAGTTGTATGACGGCTTGGGAAAAGTTTAAAAAGAGTAGACCAGATATTGTGGAAGCTATTCAACTAGAGGAAATGCAAAGAGAGCTTAGCATGAGGATGCCAGATGGCGAGGTTGTTTTTGGACACCCGGATTTACCAATCCTGCAAAAAGATAGGTGGGGAATTCTTGATATCAAGTCAAGTAAGAATATATGGCCCAAGCATTTTACGCAAGATGCAGTTTATACAGAGATGAAGAGGGTTATGGATGGGATGAGTCTTCCAAGGTTTATTGGAATTCTTAGGCTTGATAAGGCGTCTGAGCTACCGTTTTACCAAGAGATTACAGACGAAAGTTATATTCAGTATGAGGTAAGTGTTTTTAATGCTTACTACCTGGCATTTAATCATAATCGTAATAACAGAGAAACCATAAGAATGATCTTTGAAGATCTGAAAGCTTAGGAGGCAAGATGTTTTATCATGTGGGATTGTTTGGTCAGCCAGGAAGTAGTAAATCGACTGTGGGCCTAAGTTTTCCAGGAGTTGAGCAGAATGTTTTTGGGTCGAGTGAGGAGCTGACAGCAGCTAATTTTAGCCAGCGTTCAGATATTCTGAAACCGATAAAGTTAGACTGGATGGACTTTCTTCTGCCGGAAGAACGTGTCAAGTTTTTCAAGGAAGAGACTTCTGAGCAAGAGATGGATCTTCTTAAGCGTTCTGGGATTGCAAGGATGGTTAAAAAGTATAGACGTTATATCTTACAAACTAAGGAAGATTTAAAGGCAGGAAAGCGTCCAGAGCTTAAGACTCTTTTCTTGGATAATGCTACTCCATTTCTTGACTACTATAGAGACTGGATGGACTTTTACTATGAGACAAAGTTTAGAACTAAAGAAGGAAATTATGATTCCATTAAAGCATCCATTGAGTACGCAGTTCAAGCTCTTGACTTCATCGAACTATTTAACTCTCTTGAGTGTCATACGGTCATGAGCTTTCATGTGAAGATGACGGTAGATGAGGAGACAGCTGCTAAAGTTGACTTCATGAATGACTCAAAGAAGGGAATTAAGTATCCCAAGGAGTTTAACCCATTAGTTACTGGCAGTCTTAAATATCAGCTGGCAGGAAAGTTTGATTTTGCGTTCTTTCTTCAGACTGAGGAAAATCCTGGATTGCCAAATAAATATATTGCAAAGTTAGAGGCAGATGCCGCGAATATAGGCATTGCTAAGGGTCGTATCCAGCCGTTCGAGAAGGGCGGTAGGATAGAACTTCCAAAGGGGACTTTCTTCGACCTCTTGGATGGAGCTGTAAAGAAGAAATTCGCTGGCAATCAAGTCAGCAAGTAACCTTAAAAGGAGCATTAAAGATGAATCCGTACACAGATCAAGAAGACGATGTGCAGTTCAGTGAGCCGATCCTAGCGCAAAAAGGCGTACGCCTTAAAGTCATGTTCGTTGAGAAGAATCCTTGGAAGAACAAGGTTGACGATCAGAATTATGACGCAATTAAGCTGACTTTTCAGATTGATAATCCGAGTTCTGTGAGAACAGAACACGCAGATGCTAAGCCGCGCCTCACAATCGAGGATCAGTTCAATATCGTGCAGTATCCCTATAAGGATAAAAAGACCGGAGAGATCAAGAAACTTGGCCGGTCGAAACTGTATCAGCTTGAACAGGTTTTTGGCTTCGACCCAGTGTTTAAGGTCAATGGAGGCGTAGTAGCTCCTTTCATTACCAAAACCGGGAACAAGGTTGCTCCCAAGGTCGAGGGAGTGAAGCGGTCTCTTAACGAAGACTTCTTCAATGCCTACTTCTCAGGGCTTGGCCAGCCGAATGTTGATAATTGGGTAGATAAGATTATCTATGCAGATATTAATGTTGAGACCTCTGAGCAGTTTGGATCAAAGAATGTGGTTGATCGGTACGTCAAGGCTCCAGCAATTTGATTCAAATTCTTTGTGATACCAGGGAAAAGAATCCCTTGATATTTCCATCCTGCGAGGGTGTCGAGATTATAACTTCCACCCTCCAGGTTGGGGATTATGAGTGTAAATTTAAGAATGGAACTATGGCTGGAACGGTGTGGGAGCGTAAGAGTCTAGCTGATCTCTACTCAAGTTTTTCAAGTGGCTATGAGAGTGAAAAGAAGAAGATTGAAAAGGCCAAGAGCTTGGGGCTTAAATATATCCTTGGAATTGAAGCAACGGTATTTGAAGTGCGCGAAGGTAGTCATTATCATAAAGATGGAGAAACTAAGTGGTCAAAAAAGAATGGGGTTAGTCAAATCCGGCAACTTATGACAATGTACGCCAAGGAATACTTTGACCTATGGTTCTTCTCTTCCCGCGCAGAAATGGCCTTTACGATTCAGGAGTATTTTCTAGCAGAAGCAAGGATTAGAACCTAACAGCCCCATCCGGGGAGAGAGGAAGGTATATGAGAGAAATTTTAAAGGTAATTCTTGTAATGCTTTTAATAGCAGTTTTGGTAAGCGGTTTTATATGGTTGTATAGTCAGGTAGATATGGTTGTTTTTCCAATTTCGAATGGAAGCTCTGAATCGTCTGGAGAAACAATTGTTGCTCCGCAGACTACGGTTAGAAGTGAAGTTAAGAGTGCGTCATCTAAACCATCATTGTCTTCTGCATGGTCTGGGATTTTTAAAAGCTCTTCTAGCGGTTGGAGTTCTCCTTCCAGCTCTAGCTCAAGTAGTTACAGCCCAAGCTCGTCTTATTCAAGCGGAAGTAGCTATAGCCCGTCTTCGAGTTATTCGAGTGGTGGCGGTTGGGGAAGCGGAAGCAGTTATAATTCATCAGGAAGTTACTCAAGCGATTCATCATCAAGCTCAGGAGGCTGGGATTAAAATGACAACGATTGAAAATTTAGAAAAAGATCAAGTGATTGTGATTGATGGTAAAGAACACTCGGTTAAGTTTTCCGCAACTCTCCATAGCCTTGTTCAGATGGATGGTCAGGGGGCATGGGTTAGAAGCGGGAAATCTTATCGGGCCATCTATGCTGGTGGTGTGTGGTTTATGTCTCTACCGCTAAAGGAAGGTGGAAAAACAAGGTGGTTCAGAATGGAGCTAAAGGAAGAAGGTTCTGGGCTTGGAGGCTTTTTTCTTGGTTCTAAAGAAGATCCAGGGCCAGGAAGAAAGTTTGCAAAAACCCAGGAGCGCGGTGAAGTCAGGTTTGATTTATTTAAAGAGTCTTGGCTTATGACCGATATTGGAACATTTGATGTGGAAGCTGACGGCTTTTCTGAAATTATGAAGAACGGTGATCGGCTCTACTACCTAGTTTCAACTCAGGGTGAAGAAAGAATCTTTCTTTACCTTGATGCAAGACCAAAAGAGGCGCAAGGAATTGGGGCCGCTTTTGTTGGCGTAGCGTTTAATCCTGAAACCGAAATCGAATCAATACTTTAAAAGGAGAACTTATGAAACTTGAATCTTTAGATCGCAGACTGACGTTTGGAATGTTTGTTAAGGGTATTGGGGAAAAATTAAAAGGCATTATGGCGAAGTCAATCACGCCAGAAGAAAAGCTCCGACTGATTCAGGAAGAAATGGAAAAAGATGTTCAGGACAAGCGGTCTACAGCAAGAAATATTCGTGTGAAGATGACAGCTTTGAGTGATCCTGACACGGCTGAAATGGAGCCGATTGAGAGATTGAAAATTCGGCGCGAGAAGCTTGTGAACTTAGGCAAAAAGGCGTTGGCAGAAAAAGGAGAACCGGAAGCGGTTAAGGTAGCTAAAGAAATAAAAGCTCTTGATGCTTCCTTATCTTCTTTGGAATCTACTTACGAGACTCTGAAAGATGCCTACGCTGTTGCGCTTGAGAGTTACAAAACAGCAAATGCCGCACTTGAACACGTCAAGATTAATGGGCAGAGTATTTTGTTCGCAATTAAGGCACATAAGGACGCCCTTGAAACAAAAGATCAGTCTCGCACAGGAAAGAAAGTGGATGCGTCTTTCTTAGATGATTTGAGTGCTGAATTAGAAAATTCTCAGAGAGAACTTAAAGCAGACGGTGATTTGGCAACAGAAGAAGAAAAAGAAAAATCCATTTTGGATGAAGAAGAATCTGGGGAAGTGGATCAAAAAATCATGGATGAGTTTAAATAACCGGAGCCGCAAGATGAAGAAAAGGATAGTGAAGGCGTGGATGATGTTGACGATGAAGTATGAGCTTAGATTTTTTTTAAACTATCCTCTTTGTCTAGATAATCCTGAGATGAATACGGCTTTTGAGCCAAAGAAAGTAACTTTTACCCTTCCCCAACCAAAGAAGAAACGGAGGAAGTGAGATGGAGCACTGTCCTAAAATTACTTTAAAAAGCATGATTTGTAATTGCCACGGTTTACCTGTCGGCCTGGAGCCGGAGCCTAAACGTAATCCTGATATGGTTGATGTGTCCGAACCGTCTAAGTGGAGTGAGCCTAAGCCACAGGAGAAGGGCTGGTGTGAGCATATTGAAAAAGGATATTTTTACGATTTCCAGAAATTACCGTTAAATAGTTATGTTTCAGAAAAAGTTTGGTCATGTGTTGAATTTAAGGTATGTCCCATCTGCGCCGCCCCAAGGCCCGAAGAGGTGGGGATCGAAGAGGAAATTAAGACTGTTATCAAAAAATCAATCGGCGGTTACGGAAACTTTGTTTTTGAAAGAGATGCAAAGCATATTTCAAAGCAAGTTATCGAGTTCTTAAAAAGCCGGGGTTGGAAAAGTGGGTAGCTTCTACTGCGAACATTGCGGGACAGCGATTATTGACGGTCCGGGCGGCTATGTTTCAGGTTGTGAACATTATCCGTTGAAGTAACCAAAGAAAGGTGGTGGGTGATGTGCGATTGTTGGAATCACCATGAAGAAACTGAAGGATTTACTTGTAGCTGTCCTTGCCACATTGCAACCTCCTCAAAGGAGAGTGAGGAATGAAGATCGTTTGTGTGATTTTATTTATTTACCTTTCCATGTGTATTTTGTCATGGGCTACCGGATGGACTTTGGATATGCCTTTAAGGGAACAGCTTTGCGTTTTAACAGGTGGTCATAAGATGATAAAAAATGAGGAAGCAATTAAGCAAGACGCTGAATGGTCAACGCCAGGATGGTGCAAAGATAACTTTTACTGCGTTAAGTGTAAAAGAATATTTGATCTTACTCCAGCTCATGAGAGCGGTGGGATGATTCGATTTACAAGTTGTCCTGAGAGCGGAACAACTAGAGCTGGATATACACCAGAATATTTTCATAAGTCTTAACCCCCAACCCGCGAGGATGAGTGTGAAGGATAGGATAATTCTTGATCTGTGCGGCGGGACAGGAGCTTGGAGTAGGCCGTACAAAGAGGCAGGGTATGATGTGCGGCTTGTGACGTTCCCGGATCAAGACGTGAGGTTACTTGTGACGCCAGATCAGGTTTACGGAGTGCTTGCAGCGCCGCCATGTACCGAGTTTAGTTTTGCGAAACATTTCCACGGAAAAGGAAAGTACAAACACGATCACTTGCAGGGACTTTCTGTTGTTGATGCTTGCTTGCGAATTATCATGGTTACAAAGCCTAAGTTTTGGGCGTTAGAAAACCCGAAAGGTTATCTCACCCGCTGGCTTGGTGATCCGGTATTCATGTTTGAGCCGTATTATTACGGAGATAAATATCAAAAGCGTACCTGTCTTTGGGGAGAATTTAAAGTGCCAATGCCCAAAACTCTTGAAGGTCAAGGATTGATTAAATTTTCAATGCTTAAGAGCCGCGAAATTCATCCTGAGTATTTCGGGAAGCTAGACAGGACGCAGCGGAGAGCAATAACACCAGCAGGTTTCGCCAAAGCCTTCTTTGAAGCCAATAGATAAGGACGCCTGAAATTGTACAAGCACAAAGTCTTTGGGATGAGTGTTAAGCTTAGCAAGCGCGTTCCCAAAGGAAGCGTATCTCT
>ERZ1292637.1165-Hain-H14-01um-R3-1165-length-11796-cov-6_pt1 | contig 11796 bp, 10 predicted proteins | sample MGYA00564405_ERZ1292637 | MGnify/ENA primary metagenome ERZ1292637 (study PRJEB36523, sample SAMEA6512645) | groundwater metagenome | collected 2019-01-09 | study: AquaDiva: Metagenomics assemblies of 32 groundwater samples | reverse complement strand
GAGCTCCTTCACCGTCCGGATGGCGTCCTCAACGAAGTCGTTGAACGCACCTGAAGCGATGGATTGATCGATGAACTTGGCGAACGTGTTGACGGCGCCGGCGAGCGCCTTGTTGAGGCGCTCGACGAAGGGCAATCCCGCGTCAACGACGTTGAGTATCGAGCGTGCCAGTGACTGAAACGACGGTGCAATGACGTCGATGAGCCTAGCCGTTGCAGCAAGCAGTCGGTTAAAGATTCCGATGCTCTTCGGCTCCGCGAACAGATCAAGGAGGTTCCCAACGGCACGACCCGCGGCACCTGCGACTCTCGACAGGCCACTCTGCAGCGTCGGCAGTAGCCGCTTAACCAAGACGTCGATCGAGTTCACGAGAGGTGCGAAGAAGGACTGCTGCACGACGCGCTGGAGCCGCTCAAGCACCGGCAGAGCGGCCTGAAAGTCACGTGCCACGGCACGCGCTGCGGGTGATAGTCGCTTCAGCGCCTCAGTGATCTTATCCGGGTCCTTGGAGATGATCGCGCTAATCGCGTCTCCGAAACCGATGAACGCAATGCCCACTGCAGCAACTGCGACCGTCAGCGCACCAAGGGCAGCGGGCATGACACCGATGAGGCCAATGAGGTCAGCAAGTGCGCCAGTCAGTACAACGAGGGGTCCTAATGCCGCACCGATTAACGCGATCGCAGCGGCAATGGCGACTAGTCCAGCGGGTGTCGGCGCCGACGCACCGAGCCCTACAAGTGCGGAGCCAAGTGAGACGACCGTCTCACCAGCCTTCGCCGCTGCCCGCTGGATGCCGCCTAGGTTAGCCGAGACACCGTCCCCCGCGTCGCGTGCAGCCCGCTCGATCTGGCGTGACTCACGGCGAGCGACGCGACTTGCCTCCTTGAACGCATCTTCAATGCGCTCACCGGCACGCTCGAAGTCGTCAGCGACCTCATCAGCGGCGTTGTCCATCGTCTTCTGGATCGTCTTACCACTGAACTCCGCGGTTGCAGCCATAGCCTCGAAGGAGTGCTCCACGTCGTTGCCAAGCTCATCGAACGATCGTTCAACGAACTTAGTGATCTTCGTGGTCGTGGCCTCGAGTTTCTTGTAAGCCGCGCCGGTGTCACGCTGCAGCTCACGGCTGAAGTCCCGCGTGTCCGGCGAGATCTCGACGAACACTTCCTCAAGCGGCTGCGTCACCGGTCACCTCCCTTGCCATCCCTTCAGAGTCCACGCTTGGCTCTGTGCGGTTGACATCGTGTCTCCGTCCTCGGTCCACCAGCTCGGCATTGGAATGCCTCGCTCGTCCACTCGAGTGAGTGAACCCGTTCGAGCACCTGTGAGCTGCTCATCCAGCCGGTTGCGGTCCTCCTCCTTCTCCACGATCTGGCGAAGGTAGAAGTGCACGAGGTCGAAGAACCTGGGAGTGGTCAGCTCGAGGGGATCGACTCCTCGGGCTGCGCACCAGCCGTCGAAGAGGTGCCAGCGTCTTCCGCCTCCGTCTGTGAGCCAGGCAAAGATGTCGCAGACGGCGGCGTAGGGCGTTGGGTGTACTCCTCCGCGAGCCACGTCACGATGTCGATCATCTGCGTAAACCCAAGAACGTTTTTCGAGTCCTTCGTCAGTCGTGCCTTGACCTTCTCCGCCTCGACGGGTGTCATCACGATGTCGAAGATCCCCGACACGACGTTCATATCCGTCTTGAGATCGGGGTGCTTCATCAGCGCCACGAGCTCCTGCACCGACTCGGGTGGAAGAGCGGGCAGGCAGATGTGCGTCTCGCCGTCGGCAGTGAAGTCCAGCTGCCGGTGCCGGCGACTGAAATCACGGGTACGAACTTCCTCAGCCATGGTGCTCCTTGTTCACGGGAGTGAAATCTACGATCAACCGTACTAGATCGCACCACCAAGTCGTGCTGCGGGAAGAGCCTTCACGAGGAATGGGTTGCCTCGCATGCCCTTCACCTCCAACGCGTACACGTAACGCTGAGTTCCCTTCACCTTGAAGCGTAGGAACCGCTTCGTCTTGGGTGTGATAGGCCGCGCGTTCTTGCCGTAGATGCCCGTGCCCTCGTGAACGTAGATCGCGTACGTGACGTTTGTGCCAACGCGAACGGCGAGGCCCTTAGGTCCTCGGCGCAACTCAACCGCGATCGACGCTCGTAGTCGTCCCGTGTCGACGCGCTTCGGTCCGCTGCCGGTGCCGCCACCGAGGTTCTTGCGCGCCTGCGCCTGCACCCTGTAACCACGCACCAGCAGTGCCTTCGCGACGGGGCCGTCGCGCGACGTGAGGATGCGTTCGAGCTCCTGCTTGTTCAGCTTCCTCGTGATCTTAACGGGCACCACACCACCGCCTAGATCACCTGCACGAGGAAGGGAATGGACACCTCACCGCAAGCACCGTTGATCGCGTACGCTGAGCCACCAACGCGCCAGTCATCAATGATTCCAGCCGCCATCATGTCCGGCAGGCAGCACAGCAGCGCTTGCCGCATGTAGTACTGCTCGATCTGCTGAAGCCGCAGTGCCTCCCGCTGCTGGATCATCGTAGGTGGCGGCTTCTGCGTCGCGGGATTGGCTGTGGGGTGGTACTGGCAGCGTGTCAGCGATGCGATCAGCGGGGTCGCGGTGACACCGAGGAAGCAGCTACTGGACTCGGGAGTGTCCGCGTTCTCCGCTGGAAAGCGTGTTGACGGGAACGGTCCGCGCACGATCGTCACCGCGATCTGGCCACACTCACAGCCGTCCCACGCGATGTCCGGCGACGGCGTTCCGCCGACCCGACCGGGTCGACCCAGCGTGCCGTCGGCAACGTGATCCTCCAGCGCCTGCGCGATGCACTCGGCGGCACCTGTGACGACGATGAAGTATGAAAGGGGAGTGAGCACTACGTAATCACCGTTCCGGTTACGCGCGACGTCGGCGCGTCGAGGTCGTACGTGAAGGGGCGGGCCTGCAGCTGATTCGGGTTGTACGTCTTGATGAACCGATCAACGTACTTAAGTCCGTAGAAGCCACTCTCCAGCGCCTCCTGCACCGTCTCAAACGTCATTGTGACGCCCTGTCGAGTGAGGTCTGTGACGCCTGGTGGCAGGTTGCAGTCACCGCCGAGGATGTCAGTGGTGATCTCGCAAAGCAGCTCACCTACGGCGAGCTTGCCCAGGGTTGGCAGAGGCAGGCCGAAGAACGCGGTCACGGACCACGTGCCCGCCTCCGTGATGCCCTTGTTGAGGTCGTTGCACCACGGCCAGTCGAGCCCTCCAAGCCTCACGAGCTTGCGGTAGTCATCCAGCCGGTAGTCTACGTCGGGAGTCAGTACGACGCCGTCTACGACGACCTGGACGATCTCTCGCACCGGTCCGGGAAGCCACACCTCAGAGAGCGGGGTGCAGGAGCAGGTGTCGCCGCAGGCGCCACACGTGATGTTGTACCACTGGCCCTTGATGAGCGCTGGCATGGGACCGCCACCCCAGTAGCCCCACTCACTCCAGCCGTTGATCACACCACCCCACGTCCAGTCGGAGCACACCCGCCGGCAGGGGCGAAGCGACACCTGGCAGGTGTCGAACCGCTGGGCGGTCGCGTAGTAGACGATCTCACTGGCAGCCTGAAGCGCGTAGCCCGTCACGCCCACTGCCTCGATGGGCAGTGTGCACATAGATACGTACTCGTACGGTCGGCACGGCCCCGGCGCGTAGAAGTCGTCGGCCATAGATCCTCCCGTGATGGAAGAGAGCTCGAGTTCGAGCGCACCAAGATTAATCATAACTGAGCCGAAGGTAGTGCGCTCACCCTCCACTTGCAAGTCCAGCGCGCCTAGGTCGAACTGAATCGATCCCGTGACGGTAACGCCACTCAGGTCGAGGATCTCGATGCCGGCCATCACCCAGTTCTGCGGTGCCGGTGCGGTCATGCCGATCGTGTACGCGCCAGCTACACCAACGTCGCTGGGCCCAACTGCGTACGCCGAGTACATGACTGAGTTGCTGCCGACGTGGCCGTCGTAAATGCCACTCTGAATGCCGTTAAGACGGTAAGCGGCAGTAGCGGGATCTAGGCTGTTCTCGTCGACGATGCAGAAGCTAAGCGCCGAGTTGTCGGCGACGGTGTTGATGACGGCGGCCGGCGCGCTGGAGGCGTTGTTCACGGTCGCGTTCGTCGCTGGCACAGGTGCCAGGTCAGCGGCAGTCCAGTGCTGCACAACCATAAAGTGGCGACAGCTGGTGCTCGGTGCCGCCTGGGAGACGGTCATTGCGCCGGGTGAACCGGTGATCTTCGCGGTGTCGATGCGGCAGTACCCGGTGAACCCACCGATGTCAACGGTCTTAGGCTGAGCGTAGGTCTGGCCACCACCGGAGATTGCTCCGGGTATGTTACCCGTGAACCAGCTCATAGAGTGAACGACGAGAATGTCGCCGTTAGCCGGAGTGAAACTCGGTGTCGTCAACACGTTGCTGTTGTTGCCACCGGAGTCGACCGCGTAAGCTGCAACGAGTGAGGCCACGGTTCACCTAGCTTGCCAGTGGCAGGGCGGCAATGACCTGAGCGACGGGCACGGAGAAGTTGTCACCTGCGACCACGGGATTGGCGACGGCGGCGCCCGAGCCGCCGAACACCCCACCCGCCGCGAGTGTCCACGCACTCACGTGTGTGTACTGCTCGCTACCCGCGACGTTCATCCAGGACACCAGCACGTTTGACAGCTTCGTGCCGCCTGAGGCCGCGGCCATGGCAGCGGCTAGTGACTGCCGTGTAGTCTCAACCGCAGGATTGCTCGTTCCAGCAGCGCCCGGTGCGCCGATGTGCAACTGAACCCACGGGTACGTCGCAATGAAGGTATCCAGCGCGCTGTTCGCCGCCGCTGGACCCCAGCCATCCGCCATGAAAACCTCCTAGCGCTAACGTAACACGACGGCCGATCGGTGCCCACTCCCAGACACCAACCGGCCGCCGTCCCCCGTGCCCAGGCCGCCGAGCCTGAGGTTCTTACGTCAGCAGCACGGCGCCGCACGTGGGCGTCGGTGGTGCCGTGGTCGTGACGCTGTACGCGAAGTGTTCGTCGGTCTGGATCGTCTCACCTGACGGCAGCCACGGCCCGGCGGAGCCGGGGCCGTTGCCCCACAGCGGTCCAGCGGCCTCCGTCTCGGAAGTCGTGCTGAACTGCAGTGGCGCGTTCTCGAAGGAGAAGTCGTTGACGATCGTGTTGCCGACGTTCGGGAACGGCCAGTACACGTATTGCTGGTTGCCACCCGCGTCACAGGCAGCACGGCCGGCGACCTTCTGCCAGACCTCCAGCGAGAACCGTGCGGTGATGAGGCCCTCGCCGAACGCGACGCCGACACCGGTCGTAGCATCGGAGAGCAGTCGCTCACCGGTGATGATGATGATCGCGTCGGGATCGAGCACGCACCAGTTGATGCCCAGCACCACGCGGGCGAGCTCGGGCTCGTCCTTCTCGTTGACGCAGAAGGCGCCCGACGCCTTGCGGACCTGCTGGACCTCGCCCTCCTCGTACTGCGGCGAGGGGTTGATCTGGATGAACCCGTCGGTGACGACTTCGGCGCTCTCGGCTCCCGTGACGGGGTTGCCGCAGCTGTCCACCTTGACGAGGCGCATCACGGTGCCCTTAATGGGCGATACGCAACGTGCAGCCATTACTACTCCCCGTTCACTTACGTGGCCGAGTTCGGCAAGCCGGTGATGATGCCGCCGTACGACACCGCGACCCCGAACTGGCAGCAGTCCCAGCCAAGCACGTAGGTGCGCTCGGCGATGACCTTGAGTGTGTTCACACTACGATCGAAGTGCTCGATCTTCGTGCCGTTGAGCTTGATGCCCGAGCGGTAGCCGAACACAGCACCAGTGATGTACATCCAGTTAACGCCGTAGGCTGGCGCCGAGCCGTCCGGAGCGGTGCCTGGGTAGCCGCCGCCCGGCACGACCCAGTTGCCCTTCGCGGTCTGCCAGCGGGCACCGGACTTAGTCAGCAGATACTGGCTGATCATCATTTCGAAGACGGGGATCGTCACGTGAACGATACCCACGCCGCCGTAGCAGTTCTCCAGCGCGTACTCGAGAGCGCCCAGCGCCTCGACGACGTCCAGTGTTCCGGTGACCGGCACCGTCATCGCGGGTTGCATGAGAACCTGAGTATAGCCGTCCTCAACGAGAACGACCTCGGTGTTCTCCGCAAGGTGCGGCTTGATGAGCTCGGCGATGCCCGCTGCGGTGCCCGTCCACAGGACGGACTCCAGGGTCGTCGACTCCATGCGGGTGAGGATGCCGCGGACGTTGTCCTCAGCGCTGTCCCAGAACCCGACCGGCGAGCAGTCGATCTCTGCGAGGATCGTGAACGGCATTGCACCACGAGTCTCGAGCGCGGCGGTCGCCGACTTCGTGGGATTCTCCTGGTCACCGCCGGTGATCACGCACCAGTCGATCGTCGTGCTGGTGTCGCCGCAGACCTGCTGCCACGTGATGCCAGCCTGCCAGTGAGGATCCGGATCATCCCGCCACTGGACGTAGTCCAGCAGTGTGTACGCGGAGGGGGTGACCGCTGGTGCGGACACTAGCTTTCGCCTCATCGGTCACCCCTCACTCGTGTGCTCATTCACGTCGTCGCGCTCGTCGTTAGACGTGCGCGGCACCCGTGATGTCGGCAATGCCGGTCCGGCCGTTGGCGCCGATGTCAACGGTGACGAGGCGGGACTCGTGGCCCTGCTTGCCGACGAACCAGCACTCCTCCATCCAGGCAGCGGTGTAGTCGTTGGTCTCGTTCAGCGTCGAGTCGCGCACGACACCGAGATCCAGGTTCATGCCGTTGCCCCGGAAGAACGTGCCCGCCGGGTAGGTGAGGAACTGCAGCGTGGTCGGCCACGCGGTCGACGGCGTGCCGTTACCCGGCTTGCCAGTGGCCCGCACCTGCCAGTCGGCGACGAACTGGGCGCGAATGTTCCGCATGTCCAGCCAGTCAGCGAGCGTGTCGTTGGACACGGCCATCGCGTCCGAAACGCCGGTGACGTACTTCATGTCCTCGCGCATGACGTCCAGCGCCCAGCGCGGGTAGATGTTCTCGATCACGGCGTCACCACACATCGAGTACTTCTCGATGTAGTCACGGCGCTGGAGCGCCGCGGAGCCAAGCACGACCTTCGCCGCCGGCTCGTCGGTACCGATGGTGCCGACCGCCGTCGAGTTGGCCGCCGAGATGAGCTGGGCGATGACCCGCGAGTTCACGTAGTGCGCGTGGATCGCCTCGACGAGGCGGAGGTGGTTCGCGATCAGCTCCGGGAACGCGTCGTTGGTCAGGTTGCCGACGGTGACGCACATGCCGTCGCAATCCGCGGTGCCGTTGACGTAATCCGGGCAGGGAACGCGAACGCACGGCTTCACGCCGGACTGCGCGGTGCCGGTGGCAGCCGCGATGTCCATCGTGTTCGTCCAGGTCCAGACGACGCCCGGCAGCGCGGAGATGTCGCCGAACGACGGCGACACCGGCCAGGAGAGCGAGCCGCGGTTGAGGCCGACGGTCGGCAGGTCCACCAGGCCGTCGATGCAGACGATGTTGTAGAAGTCGTACGAGATCTCGCCCGGCGCGCACCAGCCACCCGCGGCGATCAGTGCCTGCGGGTTGGTGGCCAGTTCGAGCAGGGCCGACATCTCGTCGAGGTCCATCGTCTTGTCGAACGTGTGCGTGTAATTCCGCTGGAGCTGCGCGACGTGCTGCCGTTGGCCGTTGCCTCGCGAGACCGGCAGCGTCTTCGCCTTGGCCTGCATCGCCCGGACGAGCTGCTGCATGCTGTGGATCTGACCACCCTGGACGTAGCCCGGGATGTCGGCGGACGCGACCAGCACCGAGGAGCGACGCTCCTCGGCCTCGGAGACCTTCGCGAACGACTGCGCCTTCGCGAGGTCGATGCCCATGTCGGTGTTCGTCGGCACGGCCTGCTGTCCACGCAGCGACGCGTTGAGGTTTCGCTTCGGGCCAGCCAGACCACCAAGCTCGCGCAGCGCCGTCTTCACGCCACCCTGCGGCTTCGCCGGCGCGGCAGCGGCGGTAGCGGACGTGTCCGCGGCTGCGGCAACCTCAGCCTTCGGTCGCACCGCGGCGAGGACTTCCTCGCGCTCGGTGGCCAGCGCCGCCTGCTCGGCGACCCGGCGGTTCGCCTCGTTGCGCACTCGGCCGATCTCGCTGGCGAGGTGCTTGCCTCGGTCGACCGCGTCACGGGTGACCACGTCGGCCTCGCCCAGCGTGTCGAGTTCCGTCATGGCGCCGGATTCGTAAGCCTGCAGGTCCTGATCGCTGAGGCTCTGAATCTCATCACCATCAGGCAGAACCAGTTCGTTCTCTTCCACCTTGTCTACCTCTTCACGATCAGTTGAGCAGTTGATCTGTAACGTACCACAACATCAGGATGAAGCCGCGTGAGCTAACCGCGACGCACCCGTGACGTATTCGAGATCGAGTTGGCGGCGGACTGCTGCGCTGCAGCCTGCGTCGCCGGGTCGACCTCCGGCGCGGTTTGCGCGCTAGTCTGTTGGTTGGACTTGTTCTTACGGCAGTTGCACGCCACGGCGCGCTCCTCTCACGGGGTTCGCACCTGCTGCAGAATCGCGGCGAGTGCGCGGCGGTTGTCGGTTGCGGGTGGCTGCACCTGCAGCCTGAGTTCCTCCAGCTGCCGGCGAAACTGCGTCGCCTTCGGCTTCGGCAGCTCGGAGATGTGACGAATTGGAACGGCGCTGGCGACCACGACGCCGTTCTCGACGCGAACGCGCGCAGTCTGCGTGGAGCGCGCGAACCCAGGAACCGGAACGGCGAGCACCGCAGCCAGCTCCTGCCAGCCGTGACGCTCACGGTGAAGTCCCCAGTCACCAGACAGCTGGCAACCCATGAACCGCTGGAAGTCCGCGGCGGACATGGGCATCAACGCGCCCGCGATCCACGGCGCACCGAGGCGCTTGGACTCACCGATCGTCGCCACCGCTGCAATGGAGCACATGTTGTCGTAGTGCTTCATACGCTCGTACGCGTCCACGGAGGCGTACGGCGACTCGTGCCCGCAGTTCATGGTCACAACACCAGTCGCGACTCGGTCGCCACCCTGCACGATTGTGGGCCGGTTCATCCAGCGGGTGTAGTCCACCTTGCCCATTGGGATGGTGACGCGCTTGTTCTTGAACGCGCGGTGCGCGACGTCCGACGGGCCGACGATGCCGAAGAACTGCCCCTCATCAGTTACCCACACCGCACCGATGGGGGGCAGGGACTCGGGTTCGTCGAACCACTCCGCGGGCGGCAGGTCCGGGATCACGATCGTGTGGCCAGCGGCAATCAACGGCTGTGGCTGCTCGGCGTCAACGTCCAGCGCCTTGATCTTCGGTCGCTGACTGCACGGCACGCACTCCTCGTCATCGACCTCGGCAGCCGCGGTCAGCGACGCCGCGTTGATGAGGTCAATGTACGCCTCCACGAACGCCGGAACGTTGACTAGCGTCGTGCCACGAATGCGAGCGTTGTGGAACACGGTGAGTTCCGGCGCGGCGAAAAGCGACTGGAGCAGCTCGTCCTCGGTAGCGTCCTCACCCACCTCGGGGAAGACGTACTCGACGTCGGAGTCCTTGACCGAGTCCGCGTCGATGGACACACCGCGCAGGTACTTGTCGCGAATCTTCGTCGCGGCCGCGCGGCCGTGCGGGTCCGTCATGTCGATGACACCCTCACCCATGATGAGGTTACCGTCCCGCCAGACCTTGTCGATCCGGCCGACGTTCACCGACTGGTCGGTGCCGCCGCCGTGGCTGGTTACCAGCTGGTACATCAGCGGCACCGGCAGCTGGGCCCACGACAGTGAGTTGGGCGCGAACATCCGGCCGTCGCCCGTCTCCACGTTCTCGACGGCCAGAACCCCGCGCCAGGGCTGCTCGGGCGCTGCAGTTAGCCCCAGGGCCAGCGCGCTGTCGTCCTGGTAGGTCTCTGAGGGCATCTCGGAATCGGACATACAGGTACCATCCGGCATCTCGTGCTGGTCGGGGGCGCACTTCTTGCTTCGAAGTGCCGCGCTTGGCTCGGAGGCGTACAGCGCGCGAAGTTGCGCCTCAGCCGACTCGCGAGTCGAGTGGCAGCCACTTAGCGCGCCTCCGTCCTTCTTCACGACGGCGAACGGCTCGCTGGCAGAGCACTTGCTCGAGTTGCTGACGATCTTCCACGGCATCAGGTCACCTCCGATCGATCTTCATCATACTACACACCCGCCTACTCGGTGAGTGTTTCCTCGTTGAGGGATTCACCGGGTTCGGTCGGCGCGTTCAGCAGCGCCCAGACCTCCGCGGGAGTGAAGCCCTCATCGTCATCGTCGCCGACGACTACGAACATCACATTGCTCTGATCGCTCAACGGCGACAGTGGTTCGGCCTCAGGTGTGGTCACTCCGGAACCACCTCCAATCGTACGAGTGTGCTATTGGGGTGGGTGGGTGAGGGCGGCAGCACTTCCTTGATGCGGTAGCGTAGTCCCTTATCAAGTATGAACTCGTTCTCACCTGGGTGATTACTAAACGGCTTCGCCCACACACCACGAGTACCTTTAGGAACGTCGATTTCAAGCCGGATCGCACCACTCCACGACGAACTTGGCGTCACTGCGGTACTGAGGAAGCCCGGCTCCTCCAGCGTCTTGCCGACCAGCGACTGCAACTCCGTGATGCTGCCGTGCTTGAGGCCGAAGCCGTCGTACCCCACACCACGCGCCACCTTGATGTCACGAGTAGTAGGTCGCATGCCCGCGCTCGCGTTCGCGTTGTACTTGTCGATCGCGGAGTCACACGGGCGGATCTTGCGAAGACAGCCGTTCATGACAACGTAGTAGCTACCTGTGTAGCCCTTTAGTGAGCTTCGCTGGTTTGGCGTCAGTGGGCCATACTGCTCGTCCATCTCCTTCTTCATGGCGTTAGCGCCCGTGACGCCGAGCACCTTGAAGTCGCCGTCGGCCTTCAGCGCCGCAGGTGAGTCGATGTACGCCACCGTTGAGGAGATCTTTGACGGCTTTGGCGGCGCGGTCGTACCCCCAACGCTGGACGTGCCCGAGGAGATCTTATTCTTGACTGCCGATGCGCCAAGAAGTGAGTAGGCGTGCTGCTTACCCTTCTTTGACCCGAGGTACTTCTGGATCTTATCCGTGAAGGGTGTTGGCGACGTCTTCGTCTTCGTGGTCTCGTCCATGATGGCGAGCACCTGCATCGACGTGAGGCCGTTCTCACTCATAGCCTTCAGCAGCGCTGGGTACATATCCGCGGAGTTGCTGTACCACTTAACGTCAGCTAGCGCGAACACGTTCTTAACGGACGTCTTTGTACCCGATGGGATCGCACTGATCGAGGCAGATGTAGGTACCGTCGGTGTGGGAGTCAGCGGTGGCGTAACCGTCATCATTCCAGCGGGTTGGAACTTGCTAAGCGGAACGATGCCGTCGGCGTTTTTCGGCTCAATCGTCTCCGTCTTCAAGCTCGAGTGCTTCAAGTCATTGAGCTTGGCGTTCCAGTCAGCCACGGTCTCGAACTTCTTATACGCCTGCCACTTCTTACCGAAGGCATCCCACGTCTCCTGAGAGATCTTCGCATCAGCGCCGTTGCCGTGAACCACGTAGCGTGAGATGAGATCACCGTTGGCTCCAGGTAGGTGAGCCTCCATGATGACCATGCCGTCGTAGTCACCCGACTTGATCTCGGGCCAGGCCTGCTGCGGCGACTTGATCTTTGGCGCGAGTGCGAGAGTGTCCACTACCTCAGTGATCTTGATGGTGGGCTTAGGTACG
>ERZ1292637.1163-Hain-H14-01um-R3-1163-length-11800-cov-4_pt1 | contig 11800 bp, 18 predicted proteins | sample MGYA00564405_ERZ1292637 | MGnify/ENA primary metagenome ERZ1292637 (study PRJEB36523, sample SAMEA6512645) | groundwater metagenome | collected 2019-01-09 | study: AquaDiva: Metagenomics assemblies of 32 groundwater samples | reverse complement strand
GAATCTCCAGTATGGCACGGACCAATCTTCTAAGCCAACTGTTTGTAAGAATCCTAAATTCTTGTCGTGATGCGTTATGTCTACAAAAGGGACATTAGCTACGCATCCAAAAATAGTAGCGTGCAATCTGCTGCTAACAACAGCATCTGAACTCGCTATAATATTTAGAGTTTGTTGGAAAGTAATTCTATCGTATATTACAACGTTTTTTTTCCAGAATTTACATCTTGATGCTAGCCAAGAGTTTGTAATTCTATCATCCCAAGGATCGCGTTGCCAAAATGGAATAAAAATAAAGCTCGCTGGGGTGCTATCAATGATATCTGCCAAATCGTTGGCGGTCTTCAAGAAATTGATATGATCTCTAGCTAGGCATCGATCTTCGCTAATTACTCCTAAATGAGCGTTATAGACGATGACGATGACTTTATTGTATAGATCATGCCGCTCTTGTTTGAACAGATCCCTAACAAATTGATGCCCTTCATTCCGATCTGCTTTTAACAAAAAGGCAGCATCAGGCATTAAGGTGGATTTGATGCCAAGTGTTTGTAATTCAGATTGAGATTTAATATCTCTGACTATGATCTGTTTGAAATTTTTCAACATTTCTATGGGAGAGCTTTTATTTGCGGTTACTGAGATGATAAATTTGTTATCAATGCCGTTGAGTTGTTTTAAAAAAGGTTTTTCAACAACTGCACCACCACCTAAAATAAAAGCATCGGAGACTCTATGGTCGTCTCCGATGCTGTCTGTAAATGTTAAATTATACTCTGGTAATAGCAAAGGAAACGAAGCCTTGTAGCTTTCATCACCGACGTTGCCGTGCCCATACCAGCCAAGAACGGTAATGTTTTTCACAAGGATTCCTTAGAATTCAATAAACCATTGAACAACACAGGTGTCTGTTTTTATATCAGCACAAAGGATAAATCCATCATTTGTTAATTTGGCTCCAACGACATTAATATCTCCACAACACACAGGAATTGCGTGATCATGTTCATCGATTGACAGCCAAATACGCTTGCCGCTTGCATTAGTTGGAACATTAACGACGTTGTGACCGTGTGAAAGTATAATTTCACCACCTTCAAAACCGCTTAAGCTCATCCAATTTTTGAAAAAATTCCATAAAAATCCGTCACGTCTAATAACTGCCACTTCACCCTCCTATTTTGTTATACAAGTATGATCCACGTTACTTTACATGGGACTGCATTAATGGTTCCCATTAACCAAACCCCTTCATCATTTCTATGTGCTGTAACCATGTTACATTGTTCAATGTCATCGGTTGATAAATCTCCAGGCTGAGAAACTTGAAGCCATACCTTTTCGGGGCTGAATTCCAATCTGTTCCAACCATCAGGCGTATCGATAAAATGATCAACACATCCGATTTCATTGAAAGTAACACTTCCGGTTATTACAGATAGTCTCTTTTTGAAAAAGCCACCTAAAAGCATCCAGAAACCACCCAGCCAATTGCTAAAAGTTGTTACTTGAACTGCATTTTTGACTTTTTCTTTTTTGTTATTTTTAAAAAGCATTTGTCTCCTTTTGCACTAATCACCGCGTTCGATTCTATAACTGTCTTCATCGAAGTGTTGCGTAGAAAATTCAAACACATCACTATCTTCAATTGCTATTATTCTATGTCTTAGACCACGATATATATGAAAACTCATTCCTGGTTCTAGAATAATTTCTTCTGCTTTAGTTAGGTCATCACCTTCTGAATATAGTAAACGAATAAGTCCAGATTGAACATAAAACGTTTCATCTTTTAGAATGTGATAGTGAAAACTAAGCTTTTTCCCCTTATCGAAATGAAGAAGTTTTCCACAATATTCTGGTTTATTCACGATCCATAACTCATAACCCCAACCCTTTGGCACTGTTTTCATATGTTTCTCCAACAGGTATCAACTATTTATAACGCTGCTCTATATAATTGAATGAGTAACTTGCAATTCAAAGAATGGTTATTTAGTGAATCTCAGAATCCAAAAATTCTGTTGCCTTATATCAATCACTTAAAAGATAGGCGTTTATCTCGTAATGATAAGCATTCAATACATGATGATCATTTAAAAATGGATTACGAAGCTGCCATGAAACAAATGTATGGTATTTTCTCAAATGAAAGTCAAGTTCCGGTGATGCTTAGAAAAGCAATGAGATGCTATGAAATTGCAAGAGATCGTATGCATGATAAAGCAAGACGAGAGAGCAACTATATGCTGTCTTACTCTGATACCGAACCAGATAATGATTTGTGGAGATTTGTTCGTGCCCTAGAAGATATTTCTCATGGCACTGCACCGAATTTGGAAGAATTGCTATGACATTTAAAGAATATCTTTCAGCACAAGATGCATCAGGATCAATCTCACCTCATCTGGCACTAATCAGCGCTAGTCGCAGTGATCGACCTGAATTGCTTAATCGCATACGACATATGGAGTTAAGTAGAGATATAGAGAAAATCAACGGTTGGCAGTATGTGCCTATTCAAGGCGTTTCTGTCGAGAGCAATGAAAAAACTGGCATGAAGATGCCAGTTATGGAGAAATCGTTTTTGGTAATGGCTGGAGCAACGACTACCACCAGCTTTATTGAGTATGTGGTTCAATGGCTTAACAAATACGAGCAAGAGTATGCTATTATTCGTTTCACCAACGAAGACACTGCATGGAAAATTTTGCCTTCTGGCAATCGCTTTATTTATGGTAGTTGGGAAGAGTTAGTTAAACCTAATCTACCGCTGTAGGAAGAAAGTTGCGAATCATTTCTTCAACAAATTGAAAGCCCGGTGTATCTTTTTCCATTATCTCTGGATGGTATTGCACACCACACGCTAACACCCCATTGAAGCGTACTGCTTCTATTTCTAGTTCTGGGACTGGCAGTTCTTCATTGTTGCCATTGAGATAAGTGTGGGACAAACGTGGAGAAGACCAACCAATTACTTCATCTGAAGATTTGGGTAGTACCATTTGATGATGAGATGAAGTAACAGCAAATTCCTTATCTTTTGTTTTCATTAAATGGCTTTGCCTAATATGACCTTCTACGTGCTGTATTAGTTTTCCGCCAGTCATTACAGTTAAAAACTGCAAACCTCGACATATGCCAAACATTGGTATTTTTAGTTTTGAAGCTTGATTTAAAATTGATGTTTCTTCCTTATCTCGATAAGGATCGGAATAAGTAGCTTTACCTGTTTTTTCTCCGTAATAGCCAGGAGTTACATCTGATCCACCAGTAAATACCACTAAGGCAATGCTTTTTGGATCTGAAAAAATTTTGCTTTTGTTTGTTATTTTGTTACCCACAAAAGCAAAAGGCAGATAATAACTTCTGCCCATGTCTGCTGTGTCATTGAGTACCAGAACGTTTCTGCGTTTCATTGAAAGTTCCTGCTGTGATCGTAATGAGGAGGATCAAATTCATCAGGCAATTTTGGATCAATCCAGTTGACCCCAAGTCCTTTATTGATTGCAGCAATATCGATGTTGCCTAGCAACCCTCTGGGGAATTGTGTATCGATATCTGAAACGATTCTATCAGAAGCTTCCCAAGTAAACAAGCTGTTGCAGTGGCAACATTGCCAACGATGACGTAATGTTTTCCAGCATTTTGTATCAAAACGAACAATTTGTGTTTGAAAAACATTAAGCCTGCACACCGGACAATGATCGGGCACAGGCATGTTGCTATAATCTTTTTTCTTCCAAAACATCCGAAAAGCTTACTGGATTTAATCCACGATTACAACTCCACCCATCGGATCTTCGGTGAGAAGGACTTCTTGTTGCTGCTCGCCTTCTTCATTGAGCTTTTTTTTCTTGGGATCATTGATTATAAACTCTACCTTGCCTGTGTTTGTGACTACAGGGGGTTGTTCAGTAATTAGTTTTTCCATAGGAGCATCCTTATCTTCAATAATACGAACCAATTTCAAATCATTGCTTCTTAGCAATTGGAGAAAATAGCTGTCACCAATAAACTCTTCGTTTTTGGCAATTTTACGAGTTTTGCCATCGATAGAAGGTTTAGGCAAATCTAGTTCGCCAGAGGTGTTGTTTTTGAACAAATACTTCCCAGCACCCGACATGGCTTGTTTGAGCTTTTCTTGTCGAATATTGGCTTTCTCGTATTTGGACAACTTCTTCAGCGATTTATGCATATGACCTCTCAGTTATTAACTCTATCTTAATGTAGTGGTTGATTATTGATTTTTAGCAAAAAAGTGGTTATAAGGTTAACTAACTCTTAAAAAAGGTATGTAAAAACATGGCAAAACTTAAAAAGTGGTGGGAGTGTTATCCTACGGGAACACAAGCTGGCGATGAAGAAAAGAGATTTTTTGTAGCGATTGCTCGGCATCCACAATACAAATATCGCAGTGTGGGTGCGATTGCACAAGAGGCAAATATAACTAAGACTCGATGCGAAGAGATTATCAATAAGTATTATCCAAAGGGAATGCTAATACAAAGCAGCAAGCATCCCGACCAATGGGGTTATTGGGAGACTCTTGGAGTTGATGCAGATACAGGGAATGCGCCTGCTGGCGTGTCAGATTCGGACAAAGATGGTAGAATAAAGAAGGCAATCACCAAGGCTTAAAGCAGAAAGGGCACGGCTCTAGCCGTGCCCTTTTTAAGTTACTTCATGCTTGGGTGGATTTGATCTAAAGCTTTGTGCTTAGAATGGAACGGATCATGCTTGCCCATCTTCTGAACAGCATCAGCCGCTCGTGGCATGAACCAACCGTCTGGGTAATGAGAACGAACATACAGATCAGGATACGCCCAATGAGCAAATCCTGCGCGTGCTGTCTTTTCGGTTACTGTTTTGTCACTCGCTTCTTGGTCCGTGACAATAGGTAATTCCAAATTTTTCTCTTCAGCCCATTGAAAAAATGATTTCATATCGTGTACCCCGTTGTTCTTATTAAAGATATTTAGACAGTCCATCTATTTTTTTATTACATTCCCTCTAGCACTATAATGCCAACAAGCGTAGAATGCCCACTTGGACTCAGCAGTATATAGATTTTAAGGTTAAAAATATGCCATACATTTTGATGCCAAACGCGACAAAAATTTTTGTACAGGAAGCTGGCTACTCTGAACCTGAAGTTTCTTTTTTACGTGTCATAAACGATTTGACCCTTCCTAACAACAATGTTGCGTCCAAAAGTATAGCTGCTCGCACATTGGGTTCATTGGGGGTCATGGCAGTAGATGCCATTTCCAACTTAGAAGATATCATTGTTGCGAACAATGATATGTCAGTAACCTACAGTTGTTTGAGTGCGCTAGAAAAAATTTCTTCAAAGCATAAAGAAGCATGCAATGGTAATACATTACAAGAACGTATAGACAAACTCAAAAAGTTCAAAGAAACTGTAGTAGAACCAACAAAGAAAAAGAAGGTTCAAATAGATATTGTCCAGGCAGAACATGGAGATCTGGACAATGGAGTGAACGTTTCAAGAAAATGTAATTTTTGTGAAAAAGAAACAATTGCCCAGCCTGAAATCCAGCGTCTGACAGAAAAGCTGTGTCATCCTAACAAATTCTACTGTAGTTTTTGTTTAAGAAATAACTTGAATACAAAAGACAATAAGCACATTTTGATGTTAACGTTCCGTGCAATTTTTGGTTATTTTTATTATGAGTTTTACCAACAGCCAAAAACTGTTCCTGCAATGTATCTTAGCGAAATACAAGATTACATTGATTCGCATCGCGATGTTGGCATGCATAATCCATTGTTCAATTATGATCCAGAAAGTTATGTTTGGTTCATAGATTTTAGACGAGTCGGCACAAGTAAAAAAAAGATTTCGATTGAAGATGTAAAGCAAACTGTTGTGAACATACTTGCATCTTTTAATTTGGCTTCGACTGTGCCTGGAATAACCATGAATAAGTTGTATCAAAAATATCAAGAAGCAATTGACGATTTTTATACTAAACGTTATCGCCCTGAAGGAAAGGCTTTGCTTTGTCCAACGTTAAAGAATTGCGGCAACATTGCTTGGGGTGGCATTACAACTCCAGCATGGCAGGCGAATCAACAATACCAACATCAGACACCACAGACGCAACAATCGCCAAAGATGACTCTTGAGGATATAAAAGGTTTCCTTCCTCATATTATAGACCCATCCAAATATTGGCAAAAGACTGCTCAATTGTGATTGACATGTTTGGGATAAAGAATTATAATCGTTAAATCAATTGAACAACAATAGTTGTCAAAACAAAATGAAAGAAGGATTTAAGAATGACAAGTACATTGAATGTCAAGGTTACTAAGCGTAAGTCAAATGGATCAGAATTGTGGGAAGGAACAGCTTCGATTAAGGGTGCCATTCCAACCAAGTTGACCAAGAGCAAGTCTAAGGAGACTGTGTTTAATACCGCAAGTGCAGTCAAGAAGGCGGCTGAAAAGTTCGCTGACAATCACGGTTATGTTGGCGTTAAGTTTGTAGAGCCAACCGTTGCTGCTAAGGTATCAAAGACCAACAAGTCTGCTACAAAGAAGAAGTCTTCTAAGAGTTCCTCTTCCAAGAAGAGCGAAACCGCTTGTAGCGCTCCAGTTAGTTCGATGTCAAACTAACTGTTTTTCGGCTCGTAGGTAACGAAATAAGCCACCTTTTGGTGGCTTATTTTTATTTCTTTTTCTTCTTATGCTTTTTCTTACCCTTGCCTTTTAACTTTGGGACTTGCCAAGGTGAAGCAGTACTGCGAGAATGTATAGAAGCATCCGGAATTGGTGGTTTTAAACCATTTGCGGCATCTTGTCGCAAGCGAGTAAATGCGCTAGATTCTACTTGGGCAGCAACCCAATCATTAAAGCTTATCATAGAAGTATATATCATCTTCCACAAAGATTTTCGTTAACTTTAACAATCAGTTCTTCCCAAGAACCCTCTCGTCTAAACAGTCTCATGCTTGGATACCAGGAAGTGTATGGTTTGTTTAAACCCCATCTCCAATCAGGAAATTTAGGCAAAAGAACCCAAACCTCTTTTCCCATAGCACCAGCCAAATGTGCTACAGCCGTGTCTACAGTAATGATTAAGTCCATTTTAGATATGATGTAAGCCGTATCCGCCCAATCCTTGATCATGATTCCCATATTCAAGAAGTCATCGCCATACTCGCCATGTTGCAAGCTCACTAATAAATGATTCGTCTTTAATTTCTTGAATATGTATGGCGAGATTGATCGTTCTGTGTCGTTTGAGTGTTTAGGATTTCCTTTCCAAACTATTCCAATGCTAGGCTTATTTACAAAGCTAAAGCATTTCAGATGTTCGTTTTGAGGTTCGGATGGCTTCAAGTAAACTTCAGCAGGGATGAAATTAGCAACATCAAAGTATCTTGGTGCTAACATAAGTGGACAATGTAGATCAAAATCTACGACCTCTCCATATTCAACGGTTTCATCGACGCCAGGACAGGCGCGAATCAATTCAGTTGTATTAGGGAGACACTCAACTATTGTGTGTCCACCACGTTCTTTAATTAACTTTGCATAACGAATGAATTGAAAAAAATCTCCAAACCCTTCATCGCAATATAAGAAGATTTTCTTGCCTTTTAACTGTTCTCCCATCCATAAAGGCTTGTTTATCCTTCGTCTGAACCAACCTTTTTGTGGTCCATAACGAGGATCATCGTACCATTCATATTTCGCCCAATACGATAGATCACCTTGAAGCATTTTCAAAAAAGATCTGCTCCAAAGTGCGGGTGCATAAAATGCATTCGATTTCAATGCTTCTTCGCATTGCTGAATTGCCAAATCAATGCTTCCGCTTTTAGCAATGTCTAGATAAACTGCTGAGGAAACACATTTTTTTGAATTCATTTCTTTAGCTCGTTCAGAACGCGGGATAAAACATCCTTCCATTGTTCGCCTCTCTTCTGCCTAAAAATTGTAATAGATGGATACCAAGGTGTTTGTGTGCCTTCTGCGCTCCATCGCCAATCAGGAAGAGCGGGCACTAACACCCAACACTTCTTCCCCATAGCACCAGCCAAGTGAGCTACAGCCGTGTCTACAGTAATGATCAAATCTAATTGATCGATGATTGCAGCCGTATGGTTAAAATCATGCATTAAATCAGACATATCCACCACTGCCATGTCGTCTGCACCTTCAGTTAAATCAACAACCCCTGAACCCACATGAAATCTTTTGCCAGTCTCTTTTTGTAAGCTGAATAATTTTATGTTTGATAATTTATTGATATCTGCAAATTCTTTAAGTTGGCAAGATCGCAAATGATCAGTAGCATGATAAGGACTTCCTGCCCAACAAATGCCAACTTTTAACTTGCCGTCATAATCTTTAAATTCTTTTTGATCCATTTTTCCAGTTGGTGTCAAATATGGAATTTTATTTGGGATATTTTCAAATGTGGTGCCGAATAAACGTGGCAGACTATTGATTGATGCAACATAATCAAAATCTTGCACCTTCATGCTACGTGCGACAACCACTTTGTCAACACCTTCACATTGACTGATTAAATCAAAGAGATTTGTAGGCACTTCCACAATAGTTTCATAACCCAAAGCTTTAACTTGCGGCAAATAACGAATCATTTGCAATAAATCACCGACACCTTGTTCGTTATAAAAAAGAACGCTTCCTTTGCCAGGAGTTGCGATCCAATCAGTCTTGCCGTGGAATCGCACTTTGATTTTCATCATATTGGTGAATTGACGAAATCTCCACTCGTTTTCATCAAAGCCTGTCTTGTATTGCTTGGTTAGCAACAATGTTAAGCTGCGATTCCAATGAGAAGGAGCATGAGATGGATCAAGATCTAAGGCGTTATTGTATTGTTCAATGGCTTTTTTGTAATCTCCATATTCGCTTAACGCTACGCCATAATGATAATAAAGGTCTGATGAGTTAGGAATCAAAAGTATAGCTTCATCGTATAATGCAAAAGCCTTCTCAAAATCGCCTTGTTCTTTGTATTGGATGGCTAAGTGATACCAAAAAGAATCTTTATTTGGATTAAGACGGATGCCTTCGCGTAGCAGTTTAACTGCTTCATCTCTTTTGCCAAGATTAGAATATGAATAAGCCAAATTGTTTATACCATCTAGATTCTCTGGTTCATGATCCAACAATTCAGAGTAAATGTCAACGGCATCTTCGTATTTGACTTGTTTGACAAGAGTTAAACCAAGTAACTCCATGACTTTTGTATTATTTGGAGCAACTCGTCTTGATTGCTTAAGTAAGCTTTCGGCATTCAACAAATGTTCATTGCTAATATATTCTTTACCCTTGACTATAGATTGCTCTACCAAATCGTCTATAACTTCTTGTGTGAACATGCCGATTTCTCCTTTGTTTTTTAAAATAGTTATTTAATGAGTTTTTATCAACCTTATCTCAGTAAATACTATAGACCATCTTTGGAGGAATCTCAAATGGCTTGTAATTGTAACTATAGTTGTGCTGCAACGAGCATGTCAATGATGGTCAAAAAAGCTTATGCGCAAAAAAGACATCAAATTATACACAATTTGCAAACAAAAGGAGTAGCATTCTCAATGCAAAAAAAAGAACCGGAAATAAAGAAAAATCAAATCAAATTCTTATAAGGAGTCAATATGGGATGCGGATGCAGTAGCGGCGGAAGCGGCAAAAGAGAGATAAAAAGTACTCCTGTAGTTCTTAATACGATGTCCTCAAACCGCAGGATTATATCATCACAAAATGCAAGTACAGCTTCTCCGGTATCGGAAAACCTGGGAACTCCTAACATTATGGACCAAGACAGACTTCGCATTGAACGATTACGTCGCGAAGCGTTTCGCAGATCGCTAGGAAGGTAGTTTAAGCAACATATCTGGCGATGTCGGGCTGCTTACTCAAAAACCAGCCGACTCTTAGCTTGAAATCCTGTGCAAAAAATGATTTTCTAGCGAACACATAGGCAGGAATTAATCCTTGCCTATGTTTATTTTAGGATTGATGTTAGGCATAATCCACATAGATGATGATATCTCTTTATTTACCGATACAGATCTTAAAGTTAAATTTAAACCAATGTTTTCTTCATACCATATCATTGTTATTTGTTTAGGAACCACATGACCATCTATGACTTGATGAGATTTGATTTCGCTTGCAGAAATTAGATCTCCTTTAAGAGTATAAATCGATCTCCCAATTATTGCTTTCTTTTTTGGGTCAACTATCACACAAGTAATGACGTTCTTTTCAGTACGGATGATTCGCCATGAGCCATTGTAATCATCTACATTAGCATCGGAATATTCGATTGGAGTGACTCCCAAAGAACCTAAAATCCATTTTGGATTAAAAGGTGATCCTAATTTCATTTTATCTACATCTTCGTGTTTTGCGTAATTGAGAGCGGCAGGTTCACTACGCTTAGACCAAAACCAAAAATAAGTTTCATTAGATCCAAGATCTAATTCTTTGCCAACAATTGAATTCATAGTCATACGAAATAAATTAGGCTTTGAATAATGCATATTACCAGTTAACCGAACTGAACGATCAAGTTTAGCGACAAGCTCAACATCGCCTTGCAATGTTGTGATATTTTTATTGGCAGCATTGATTTCCTCAAATAGAGGAATGCTCTGTTTTGGAGAAATCAAAGAACGTTGTTGTAGTTGCTTTTCGCTTTGAGCATTGAAGTCTTCGGTGTAGTTACACTGAGTGTTCCAAACTAAAAAAAGAAAAACAAGTCCCATTAATGCAAGTAATAATTGTCTCATTAGATTTATATAGATTTATTCAATTTAAACAGATACGCTAATTATGTTTTTACCGTTAAGCTCAACAGTAGCCTTGCGATTATTGAATTCAAGCACTCGCCATTGGCTTCTAGTTAACTTGTTTAAGAAATGATATGGTCCTACCAAGCTTATTAAGCTTGACTGAGAAATTTTTCTAAGAACTGGTGCGGCTATTGTTACTTCTGTACGAATAGTTGGCATAACAGCTATGTTTGGAGTCTCTTCTGGTTCTGATTCATAACCAACCGGCGTATCTCCAGGATAATAAATGTCTAACTTGCCTTGATGTTTTCCATCTGCCAGAATTGGCGTATAGGCAATATTAGGAGTCTCTTCAATTGTTTCATTTGGGATTAAAGCAACGTCATCTGGATATTGAATTGGTAATGAATATTGCTTAAAATCTGTTTCTATTATCGGTAGTTTTGGTATCTCAACATGTACAGTTGGATAAAAAGGACGAAATAAGTTCCAAACAATTCTGGTATTTTGACCATCTTTGTATATGGAAATTCTAATATCGCCTAATTCTGGATTGTTGTAACAATCAATTTCCCAATGATCAGCTTTGTCTAAAAGCAATATCGTAGCAGTGCCTTGCAATAAGCCAATTACTGCACTTTTTGATATGCCAACACCACCAGAACATAAATCTTGACGATCCTGCGTCAAAGTATCTTCAATACTAAGGAAATATGGAATGATATTGTAGAACCTTACTCCAGATTCAACACTTGTCTGCAAACCTCCTTCTGCTGCGTGTGCATAGTATCGACCATAGTCAATTGTTGACAAATCAAGACGAAGCCCACCAGTCGGCATATCGGCAACACGGAATATCTGCACATCCGCACTGCCGCCAAATGAAGCACCTCCTGTTGTCTCATAAATCGCTCCACCATCAAGCCGCATTCCTCCTGACGATACATAATAAAAAACAAAATCAGTTAAAAAGCTGCTGCCAAGTTGAG
>ERZ1292637.1062-Hain-H14-01um-R3-1062-length-12734-cov-5_pt1 | contig 11807 bp, 15 predicted proteins | sample MGYA00564405_ERZ1292637 | MGnify/ENA primary metagenome ERZ1292637 (study PRJEB36523, sample SAMEA6512645) | groundwater metagenome | collected 2019-01-09 | study: AquaDiva: Metagenomics assemblies of 32 groundwater samples | reverse complement strand
CCGCCACATTGCTGGACATGACGAACATGATAATGTCCCCGGCCAGGAATGCCTCGACCTCGTCGACTGGGATCGTCTCGTGGTCGAGGTCTCGTGCCAGCCGTTCCTGATAGCGAGACAGGTCGGGATGCTCCCGGCTGCCCATCGCGATGCCCCGATGTCCCTGCCTGGCGGAAACCGTGGGGGCCCTGGGAGTCTTGCCAAACCCCAATGCCCGACCGATCCTGCGAATGATGTCCCGTATGCTCGCCATTGGAAATCATCCTATGAGAAAAGCTATCTTAGTTCCCGTACAAACGTCTTTTGGGACCATCCTTGTTGAGGATTGCTTCCTTGAAGCCTTGCAAAAAGCAAGGGAGGATAACATCCCTTTGGTGGTTCCCACATTCAGCGACATCTTTCTATCCTTCCGATTTCCATGGCCAAGACTTCCATCCGGCGGTCCCTCGGTGGCGGATTTGAAAGCCATGACGGAAGTCTTTGGCGGGGCGAGGGTGATGACTCTCAACGACCCCGACGCGTCCTCTGAGAATGACGACAAATTCAAGGAGCAACTAGCTAGGGAAGGATCAGAAGAAATCCCTCTGTAGCCGCCGTCCGGTTCCCAGAGTCCAGGCGGGTCACGGCAAAGGCGTAATTACCGTAGGGTAGCCCGCTCGTGTCCTGGGAGTTGACCTGGACAGTCATGATCCCGATCCCCGAGTTGGTGATGTTCATTCCGGATGAGACGAGGAAGCCGGAGGCCATATTCTTGACGATCCGCCCGCTTACCCCCCCGAAGCGGTTCATCAGCTCGAATTGCCAGTTCTGCCCACCGATCGGGACAGCGGGGGTCAGCTGGACGACCAGGAGGCCATCTTCCATCCGAACCAGGGGGGCTTGGACCTGTATGGGCATTCCTCTGCTCCTATTTTATCCACTGAATTGCAACCAGATCATAACCGAGTTCGCACCCGAGGACCACTGGTTCAAAGAGAAGGTCGGGGCCGGGTCCGGGAGGGCGGCAGTGTCCCCAGGATAGGCGAAGGCTCTCGCACCAGCAGGCCGGTTACGGAGCGGCGCGATCCCGGAGAGCAAGGAGAAGCCCACCATCCTCGACAATGGCCAAGGGTCGTTCCCGAAGTCTGTTCCGACAAGTTCCGTGTTCGCTAATGCGTCTCCCACATACAATAAGACCCAATAAAGGCCGGGCGTGAACACGGCCCCGGAGAGGTTCGCCTCATACGGGACCTGGCTAATATTGGCGGTGTTAATCGCCCCCGACGTGCCAGTCAGCAAGGACCCTGGATATAGATCGGTCTGGCTATTGTTCCGGTGGATGGCGATGCGGAACTTCCCACTCGCTATATTGGCTCCACCAGTATGGATTGCCACTTTGTTCGCCGTCAAAGAATTGTCGATCAGGAAAGGCAGGGCATAAACAAATCCAGAAACAGGACCGAAGGCAAAAGTTAAAGGATTCGCGTATGGGGTTCCTGTCGCAAACCAACATTCCCCCCTCGTCCCCGACCCAGCCTGGGTGAAAGCATGCCAGTCCAGTCCGCCCCCGGCGTTCACTTGACTGGCCGTGAGCAGGCCCGAAGCGATGTCCCCGGAAGAGACCCCCCCGAAATCGATCAGTCCGGAACGGATCGCATCTACGGTAATATTGTACCAATCGACGGCTGGCCCGGAAGCCAAGTGCTTATTGAAGATGAATCCGGAGCAATCAATCCCAGAAAGAGAACATTGAGCAAAATGGAACCAAGACAAGGATCCGCTGGCGATCTTTCCAGACACAACTGCGTTGACGGAAAGATGTTGTGAGAATATGTATCCGGAGCAATCGATGCCTGAGAGGCTACACTGGGCGAAGTGCCACCATTGGAGGATGCCCGAGGCGATCTTCCCAGAGTTGACGGCTCCACTGGCCAGATGCTGGTTGAAGATATACCCCGAGCAGTTAATTCCGGATACCCCGCAGGCCACGAAATGGAACCACTGGAGAGTCCCGGACAGGACTGTTCCCCCACCCGTCAGGCCGGACCCGGCCACGTTGACGAGGTAGACGGGGGAGATCGGCCCGCTCAGGGAGAACCCGACGAACTGCCCGTCGTATCTCCTGCCAGAGATGACTGGGTCGTCGTTTCGCTCACGGACCCAAATTCGATCGGATGAGGGGAAAGCCCCCGTCGCTGGACTGTAGACACTGACTTCCCCGGAGTAGTGGACGATCCCACCCATCGTCTGCCCAGATGCGGAAAGCACTCTCACGGTCTGGGTTTGCGGGACGGACACGACCTCCTGAGTTCCACCCGAAGTATGAGCCCCAGGGAAGAACCATTGCATCTTCTCGGTTGTGACCAGGTTGGCCCCATAGACCGTGTGGGGCCGAATCTCAGTGACCGTAGAGACGTTATCATGCTCGACTTGGATCGTCCCATCAATCCACCGATAGACGATCCCGACCGCCAGCCCGCCGCTGGTCCCCTCGAATAGGATGTCCTCCCCATCAATCCGACCCTTCCATCGATTCTGCGTCGGGAGGTTATCCACCCCGAGCATGGTCGCCGTGAAGGAACCGGAGTCCAAGGTTTCCCCGAGGGTGACCGTGTGCCCCGAAATAGAATCCCGCCAAGTTTGGGGGACGGAGGGCCCCCCGACCCCCTGGATCACGTTGGAATACCCGCTCATGGCCGGGGCGGAATGCTGCATCTCCCGAACGGTCTGGTTCCATTCGGCCCGGAGGACTCGGGTCGCCGCCTGCCGGGCCCTGGCGGAGTAGGTCCATACGATGTCGTGGAAGCCCTCCGGGTTCCAGGCATAGGTCCCCGGGTAAACCTCGTCCAGGGCCATCCCGTCCTGCCAGGAGTAGTAGTCGTTCGCCAGTTGGAGGGCCAGGGCGTTGAGCCCGGATTGGTTGATCGGATCCCCCGTGACGGCCGTCTCGGTCTCGTAGAGGGCCTTGGCGGTGGTGTGGATGAAGTAGTCCCCTTGTCCGATCAGGCCGGACCCGAGGGGCGGGGCCCCGGAGGCGATGGGAATGTTGACGTTGTGGGTGTCCCCGTAGCTCTCCTCGTACCAGCAGGAAGGCCTCTGGTTCGCGTAACGGGCGTTCAGGTAGTGGGGGACCGGGTCGTTCCCCCGGACGTACTTGGGGAACGTGATCGTGACCGAGGAGGGGACGATGGCACTCCTTGCCCTGACGAGGCTCCCGACTGGCAGCCTGGACCCGGAGTTGAAGATGTCGCCCCCGGCGATCCTGGCGACGTTGTCGTTGGCTCTCCGGCTGGCAAGGGCGGTCGTCCGGGACTCGGCCGGGGTCATCAGGTCGTAAGCCCCCGCGACGGACCGGACGAAGACCCTGCCGACGTTGTGGGCGACGGCGTCGAGTAGGACCGCCGCCGACTCCTGGTTGGTCCACAGCTGGGAGTCAGGCTCGGGCTGCCCGTAGGCCGCCGAGATCGCGGTGTGGTTGATTATGATCCCGAGGGCGGTCCCCAGCTGGGAGATAAGGGACGCCCAGGTCGTGTCCTTGCTGATCTTGAGGGAGACTGGGTCCCCCTGCCAGTACCATCGCTCGTCGACGAGGGTGACAAGGTAGAGCCCGTCGAACGCCCCGCCGTGCTCCCCGATCGGCCGCGGGGGGAGCATGAAGAGGTAGGATTCCAGAGTGTAGAGGGCCTCGTCGTCGGTCGGGTTGTCCGGGGAAATGGGATTGGCCTTCATCCGGAACAGGGCGGAGGCCGAGCCCTGGGTCACGGCGAGCATCGCCCTGACCATCGCAGAGGTCGCCAAGCCCCGGAACACCGACCAGCGGCTAGCCCCGGTCGGGTAGAACCAGTCCCCGATGCGGACCTGGGGATTCGGCATCGGTCCCTGGTCGTCAGTGTAGGCGATCGCCCCCAGGTTCCGTCCCGGATTGCGGTTCGGCCCCTTGAAGTCGTTGAGGTACTTGAAGGGGAGGATCCGATCGATCTCGTCCACTAGATCGGCCAGGGGCTGGTGCTTGCGGGGCGGGAGCTGGTCCTTGGGCGTGCCGGGGGCATCGTCCGTCTCCCCCTGTCCATGAACGGGGAGCCGGACTACCTTGGCCACGTCAATTAGAAATGGCGTCCCTGCAAATTCTAAGAGGTACTCAAGCGACATCCTTTTCCTTCCCTCCCCCTACGGCTATCCACGTCCCCAAAGCATGGCCCAGAGCCGCCGGAATGATGGCGGAGTAATGATCCAGGCAGACCAACACAGACAGAAATCCGAGCACGGTGACACAAGACGAATAGATGCAGGCGGGGGTTCGTCGTCGCTCGGTAACGGCGAGGATCCATCGGCTATAGACAAAATCGATACCTACTGCAAAGATGAAGGCCAGGAGCCACCACAACACAATCATGGCAACCTCCTAGGCAATTAGTGCGTCGCTCACAGTCGGTGAGGCCGCAGATGGAAGTAACAACTCGCTACTAATCATGTCTGGGAAAAGTCTGGCCATCAAAGTCTGCCAGGTGTCCAACGTCCCCGCCGCCCCCCGACTGTTCGTTACGACCACCGTCCCCAGGTCTCCAACCTCGAACGGGATGGAACCGGCATGCGCAGCCACGTAGGGACCGGACGTATAACTCCGAGTCATCGTCCCCAGGGAAGCCTTGTCAAAATATACACTCCGCCCGTTCGTCAGGGCGGTGCTAAGCCTCATGCGGAGATAGATCGTAGCCGGCAGGATGGAGGGCGTTCGGAAGATTCCAGTCTTGCTAACGTAACTCGTGGTCAGGGTCGTCAAGTCTATCGTGAAGCTGTTGGCGACTCCGTTCTCGTCGTTGACGACGGAGCTGCCGTCGAACAGGTCCACGGTCAGGACTCCGGCAGCCGGGGCCACACCATCTCGCCGGGCGAAGACGTTGAAGCTGTACTGGGTCGCTATCGACAAGGTTCCGGCCGTCCCTGCCGATAGATTGAATTGCTGGCGAATCTGGGTGAGCGTTCCACCCGCGTCCCCCAGAATCCGGAGGGCGGCAGCTCCGTCGAACACTAAGGTGACTTCCTGGAAGATGTTCGTCCCGGCCACCCCGGTCTGAAGACTCCAATTATTCGGGACGTTGGACGTGAAGGTGTTGAAGCCGGAATTGGTCAGGATGTTCCCGGCCGAATTGTCTGAATTGCCGTCGATGGCGTTCAAGGCGGTAGAAGCGTTAGACCCCAAGGGCCAGTTGAAGGCGAAGACATTAGACTCCCGACCGGTCCCGGAAATCGAGAAGCCCTCGTTGCCCGCGTTGGCCCCACCCGCATAGGAGTCGCTGGAGCAGACCAGGCGGATCGTCTCGGCGAAGGAGTTCTCCAGGACTAGACCGTCTGAGGGCCGACGAACTGAGGAGTTGATAACCCCGTCCCCGGTCCCCGTGAAGGCGGCCGGCGTTGCCGTCACGGTCATGGCTAGAACTGAAGCCCCAATGGCCTTCATCTGCCGGATGACTTCCTTGAGGGAGGCGAGCGTGTTCTGGCTCTCCAGAGTCTGCGAAAGAAGGGGGTTGTCCCGGAACACCATGCGATTGACCGTGGACGCCGCGATGGTCTGGGAGAAGCTCCCGACGTTCCCCGCCGAGTTGAGGAGGCTGATGTACTGGGAGCCCATCATTGCCTGGATATCGGACTCGCCGTTAAACTCGGCCACAACCCCGGTCGAGGTATTGGTCATGTTCGAGAACTGGGAATCCTGATAGGATCTCATTTGCTCTACGAGGGCCCCGATTGAACCGAGCCTATTGAAGATATTGCCGGTAGCACTTGTGAAGCTCAAAGCCATGATTTACTCCCGAATCTCTATTAACCCGTCCACCACCGACCCCTCAGCCACCCGCCGCTGGATACCGGCCGAGTCGAGCCAAGGAGGCCTCGGGTACTCCACGTCATCGAACACATCGTCAGACGGGCTCTTGTGCCCGTAAATGTAGGTCCCGGTGATTCGATACAGGGGGGACACCCCATCCGGTCCCACGACTACATTCCTGACTTCGGGAATACGGTCGAGCAGGATCCAATTCTGGTTCGCCAAGGAAGTAGGCTTGGGGATCTCTGGTTGGCTCCCCAATCTGGCGGCAGTCCAATCCGCGACCCAGAGCAGAGTATTGGAGGCCAATTTGAAGAAAGCCGCCTTGTTCCCCTGGAACCCTCCAGGACTCGTGATGCCCGCCATATAGACGTGCCCGTCGTTCTCGTAACGATGAACGATCCTGTAGTCGGTGAACACGCCAGCCGCGTCGGGGGCCTCAATAAACTTGGCAAGGTTGTCGTCCTCTGGTACGGGAGCGACGACAACTTGGGCGACTGGGGTGGCATAGGTCTGGGCGACCGGGTTATCTTGGGAGAACGGGAGAGTCATATTCCTAGGACTCCTTGATCAAACCGGCCTGTCCAACTTCGAGGCCCGCCGACAGCTGAACGCCGTTGGCAACCCTGGTTGCGACCAGACTCGGGTCGTAATAGGCCGCCGCCTGAAGGAGGAATGATGCTGTCCCACCAATCGGGTATTGAGGCTGCGGGGCGGGGCCTCCGGCCCCAGGATCTGTGAACGGGGTGGTCGTTACCGTCCTTCGGATGCCTTGGATTCCTCGGAATCTTATCTTGTTTGCCGGGAATAACACTTTGATCCTACAGTCCACCCAATTCTCGTACATCCCAACGGACAGTGTAGTGAACTCAATACGAGCCTGTTGGTCAGCGGGACCGACCAAGAAAGCCCCAGCTAACTTTAGCTTAGACGAGCATACTGAGGCCGCAGTCAGAACCAGTTGGGCCTGATCCACAGTCTTGCTCCCCTTCAACTTGACATGGACCTCCCCATACCTCATGGCATCGCACATCGTACTGCTCTCAGTATATTCTCCTTCCGCTTCATAGGCCGGGAAGGGGGGCAACTTGAAAACCTCCTGGTCTTCCACCCGATACATGAGCGAGAGCCCACTCGGGTCCACCGTATAGCGGGACGACTTCCGCAGAAATCCTGGGGGGAGTCCGACCACAGCCATCTGGGTACGGATTTGATCGGCGATCTTCCCCTGGTTGTTATCCGAGCGGATAACGAATTTGCCCTCACGAATCCGGGTCGAATAATTGCAATTGTCGATCTCGATGCTCTCCGACCAGCGGTTATAGAGGACGTTATTCCAGACGCGGTTCCGGACAATGAGGTCTTGGGCGGCCGCCGGGGTGACGATGTTGTTCTCCCAATAGTGGGCGATCACGTGCCATAGGATGAGGAAATTCGTCGTATTCAATTGCGTAATCGAGCAGAATTGGGGCCGGGGGCCGTTCTGAGCGTCCACCGTCCACGCACTGCCAAGATTCGCCGTCGCCTCGGGGATCAGCTCTACCCCGTTCATCTGCACGGACAGGGTCCGACGGGGCTGCATCAGGGATTGGTAGACCGCCCGCATGATGACCGCCGCATTATCCGTCTTCCCCACCAAACTTGGCAGGAGCAGAGGGAGGTAGTCCGCATTGACGATCGCTTCCACCTGAATGTCGAACTTCGTGCAGAACCAATCAGTGTCACTCTCGTCATACCTCGACTCCTGACGGAATTGGGTCGTATATGCGTAGGGGAGAGTGATGCCATTATAAATGATAGCCGACATCTAAAATCTCCTCGGCCTGCCGAATGACGCCAAACCCTCACGCTCGGCTTGCTCCCCCACCGCACCCATCCATCCACCCAAGCCCATTTTCGCCTTAGTATCCCCAGTGAATCTGTTGGCGAGACCTGTCATCCCGGTATTCAAGGTGTCCAGGACTTTGCCGAGGCCGGTCACTTGCTTACCGAATTTCACGATCCCTGCCACCCCTGAGGAGATGCCCGCAGAAGTCAAGTTCTTGACTTGCCCCCAGGTGTCCTCGAAGATGCTTAATTCCTTGTTCATCCGATGCTTCTGCTGGGCCTGAAGCTCGGCTGTACCCGCCCTCCGCTCCCCCCGCTCCCGACTCAGTTCAATGTCCCGGACCAACTGCCTCGCTCCGACTGCGGCCATCGAAGCGGAGAACTCGGAGAACCTGAGATTGCCCTCATGGATCTGCTCGTTCCACTTCTTGAGCTTGTCCACCGACTTGACGACCGTTTCCCCCAGCTTCAGGAAGGCCGAGATGGGCTTGCCGACCCCCGGTATATCTTTCGTCGCCTCCGCGCCCCCACCCATGAGGTCCCCGATACCGCCCAGCTCGGATTGGTTCTGAAGGGCCTTGACCCCGTAACCGGCCGTGGCCTGGGCCCCGCCCAGGAAGCCTTTCCGCTTCCGTCCTGCCTCAATCATCTTTCCTTCTGGATCGTCGAGGGCCTCCAATCCTCCCCTCGCATAGTTGAATGAGGCGGCCGCGTACTCGCCGAAAGACCTTTGTTTCTTCTTGGGCTTGGGGGGAGGCGGCGCCTCCGGGGCCAATTCGGCCCCTTCCCCTTCGGGGGTCGATCGAAGGCGGGAGAACATTTCAGAGGCCGAGGACTTGGGTTTGGCTGATCCTTCAACAGGCGGGGGGGAGGCGGAACTCCCGCCTGCACCCCCCGCTGCGAGGAGGGAACCCATGCCGGACTTTCCGCCACCCTTGGCTCCGCCCTTGGCGCCGCCACCTTTGGACAGAATCGAAAGCAGCTTCTTCAATGTCTGGGAGTTAATCGCCACTGGCTTGTTCCCTCGACGCAGCGTCGTGCCGGGCCTTCAAAATCCTGGCCTCCGTATCTCCGTCCGCTTGAGCGTCCCAAAACTCGCTGCCCGGAATTATCGAGCCGTAGGCGACGCCGACTCCGAAGGCCACGGCCCCGGCCCGACGGAAGTAGGTTCGCCTTCGGCAGAGCCAGAGTCCAAAGAACTCAACGTATCCAGGGCGTCCGTCGAAGAACCGCTCAAGCCCCCCGTAGGCGTCAATAACATCGGCGAGGGGGGCGAATCTTTTTTTAGGCTGTCACTGTATTCCAGGAAGTGGTAGAGCAGGTCTTCCACCTCCGAATCCGTGAGGCCCCCCGCATCAAAGGACTTCACGTCGAAGATCCACCGCATATGATTGACGGCCCTCTCATGGGCCGGGATAGTGTCCTTGTCCCCGAGGAGCTGGGAAGTGGCCACCTTGAGGTCGGTAGACAGCTCCGGCCAGACCTGCCGCTGCTTTTTGAACAGGACCAGGGGATCGGCGTGCCTCGTCGTTTTGCCGTCGAAGTAGTGGTAGATCAGCCGTTCTCTCGGGGCATAGATCACCGCTCCCTGGAAGCAGAATCCGCCCTCCGACTCCAGGGGGGACTCGGCCCCCATCCAAGTCATAATCTTTCGGGCCAGCCAGGATAGGCCAGTCCAGATAAGTAAGAATCGAAACATTTCCCTCTCCTCTCTCGTGTAAGGAATATTACTACGGATTCCTTACATCATGTGTCGAGCGTTCTGTCGAAGTACACAGTCCCCAAAGCTCCTGCCCCCGCGTTCCAGGGATCGACTGTGTAGGGCACGACCTCCCAGTTCAAGGACACATGCGACCGGCGAGTGCCGATAGGCCAGGTGAATGGCGGATTCGTTAAGCGGGCGAAGTAGAACCGCCAGGGCTTGGACTGGACGGGGCTTGTCAAGTTGAGCCCGATATAGTTGTTGCCGGCCGCGAACCGGACGGCCCCACCACCCATCCTAGCCCCGGCCCGTGGGAGGGTGCCGATGGCCGCAGCCCCGGCCTGGGAGAGTTTGATGCACTCCTCGATCACGTCCTGGTCGAAGTGGACCAGAGTCATACTCACATTGACGCCCGCCAAGAAGAATTGCTCTTCAGGAGACGCGTCCCCCCAGGCATCCACGGGAATGCCCTCATGGATGAAGTTGGGGGTGATGGTCACAATCCCATCCCGGTCGGTCAACCCGAGATTAGTCAGGGCGGCGATGGCGGACCCGACCTTCCCCTTCACTTGCACCATCACCTCGCCGTTGATTTGATAATCACGAGCCATTGGTTAAATTCCTTCTCTTATAGATCTTGATGATCCCAAAGCACCACGCCCGAGGAGCTGATTTCCTTCCCGGACGTAAAAACGATCCCATCTATCAGAAGCCCGCCGCTGGACAACGACCCCCCGGACATTAACTGGACGGTCGTGTAGGGGATCGCCCGCCAACTGAGGCGGACGTGGCTCCTCCTGGTGCTCAGGGGAATCTCCAGGGGCGGCCCCTCCAGGACGCAGGACAGAAACCGCCAGGGGAAGTTCGTCGCCGCCGACGACAAGAATAACCGAATGTAATGGTTTCCGCTGGCGAACATTGGCTTGAAACGACCGAACGTCTGACCAGCAGGTGCCAGGGTCCCTGCTTGGAATCCGAGGGCGAGGCTGGCGTCCGCCCCCCCACCCATAGCTTCCCCTATACATTGGTCGAGAACGTCCCGATCGTAATGGACCAACGTCATTCCGATTCGGGCCTCAGCCATTTGCCACTGCAACTCGGCCGGGATATTCGGCCCATAATCATCGACCTTCACATCATGGTGGACCCAGGTCGGGGTGATCTTGACGACCCCCTCCCGGTCCGTCAAGCCCAATTGCGAGAGGTCGAAGATCCCACCGGACAGATGCGCCCCGCCCTGAACCTCCACCAAGCATTCGCCGTTAATAAAAGTAGTTACGAGCCATGCCCGCACCCCACTTTCCTTCTATTGATGTAGTTGCGTGCCACTCAGTTAACTCCTCACGGGAGCTTACTTTGGGATCGGTCAGCAGGAGTCTTTTGGAGTCGGCTTCGGGGTCGCCGGCTTCTGGTCGGGCAGACCGCAACCGGCCATTAGGAGCAAGGACGCTGCCAGGCAACAACAAATCATGATTTGTATCATGGTCAATCCTCCGGAATAAAATCTTGCATCAGGAACTCTTTCATCTCCTCCAGTGTTTGAAAGGTGAAGAGATGGGAGGTTCTGCCAATCGTCCTAACATGCGCGTAATTCCCCGGCAGCTTATCATACTTTTCAAATTTGCATCCCTCGGGCAGGATGACGAGCTTGGGGGCCTTTTCCCCATCCTGCTCCCAAATGTCCTCCCATTCCTTCTTGATCCCCTCCACCTCGTTCATCGAAAGTTGACTGTCCATGCTCAACGCGAAAATGCACCCGTCCATCTTTCCCCTCTCCTTTTCTAGACCGGTGGATCCACCCGTAGGCAGGCCAAGTCGATCTCGTTCCCGAACAACTTCACGTCGATGACCGTAGTGGCCTCCGGCTGCCACCACCATCCCGCCTCCCTCCCCTGCAACTGCTCTATCCGATCCAGGGGGTTGAGATAATTGATTCCGACCCTCTCCAGTTCAGTCCGGGGGATATGCCAGACCGTCGTATGGTCCGATACCATGTCCCCCTGAATAGTCTCGCCCGTCTTCGCAATCTGGCTTCGCCGGCAGCGGAAGAGAATGTAGGTCGTCACCGTCCCCTGCTGCTGGTTGTCGTTCCGCTTAAGGATTCGGACCTTCTCCGTGATCCCCGCATATGTCTTGCGGGAGAAGCGACGAGTATTATTCCTCCGAAGGGGCATCTTCACCCTCCATTGGAAACTCTGTCTCCTCTCCAGTTCCCAGGTCAATCCTAGAAAGTGGGATCAACCCATGCGTCTTCATGTGATCGGTGATGATGGCCTCCATATGCTCCATTGTCCTCGCCTGCCCTTTCCAGTCGCAAAGGCAACACCAGATTGATCCGTCCGCCTCGTACCATCAGCCGATGCCCTCGTCCTGGGTGTTCACAGGATGATAAGTCTTCAGGGGAAGGGGTTCCCACCGGAGGAGCCAAAGAGCCAGATAGAACCCCAGGACGAAGCAACCCACGCCTAGGACGAA
>ERZ1292637.683-Hain-H14-01um-R3-683-length-17523-cov-10_pt2 | contig 11820 bp, 4 predicted proteins | sample MGYA00564405_ERZ1292637 | MGnify/ENA primary metagenome ERZ1292637 (study PRJEB36523, sample SAMEA6512645) | groundwater metagenome | collected 2019-01-09 | study: AquaDiva: Metagenomics assemblies of 32 groundwater samples | reverse complement strand
ACCACTGATGCCGCCGCTGGACTACAGAGTGATCCAAATTCCGCTCGGCGGCGGCGTCGATCTGAAACGCGACGCAAAGCAAGTCAAGCCTGACAAGGCGTTGACGCTGGAGAACGCGACGCTCCAGCAGATCGACACGGCCACGAAGCGGCACGGGTATACGGCGCTCTCGCGGACGGTGCTGGAGTCGGCCGGCGGGCGCACGGTTAAGACGGGGCACACGTTGGCGGCGTTCGACGGCGCCCTCGTGGCCGCCGGCAAGCAGGAGTACGCGACCGCCGACGGCACGAACGGCCCGTCCGTCGTTGCGCAGTCTGCTGGCTCGAATGCATGGGTGGACGCGGGCGACCTCACGCCGATGTCCATCTCGCTCGCGGATGTGCTGGCGACCAACGCCAACGTCCACGACATGAGCCACATCGACGTGGCGGCGTCCGAGCGCTACGCCTGCTACGTCTACTGCCGGATGGGGTCCTCGCCACGCGAGACACGGGCGACGGTGATCGACCTCTCGGACGGCACCGTTGTCCTTCGCGATGTGCAGCTACAAACGGGTACGAACCAGCAGCGTGCCCGCGTGGTCTACCTCGGAACGTCGTTCATTGTGTACGTGTCGATCCAGGCTGGGACGACGATCAACCGCTACATCCTCGATACGGCAAGCATCGCCGCCGGGTTCTCTGCGGCGACGGCGCAGTTCACGAATGTGGTCACGGATGGAACAACCAACCTCGTCATGTGGGACTTCGCTCGGTTGGATGAGAACACGGGCATTCTCGCCTATGAGCAGACCGGCACGCTTGATATTCGGGTGCTCTCCATCAGCAGCGCCGGGACCGCGACGGAACTTGTCGTGCTGGCGGTCACCCCGGTCCACTGCCTCGCGGTGTTCAAGGCGGATGATGCAGGTACTACGAGAATCGTGGTCGCGTACATGGCGGCCGCGGCCGGCGTCCGGTACTACGTCCTGACGACGGCCGGCGGAGCAGTGTCCGGCCCGACGCTCGTTACCGCCAGCCCGGCCGCAGAGACGGTCGTGTCGATTACCGGAGTGGAGGAGACCGAGAAGGGCGGGATCCGTTTCTGCGTTGGCGTGGGTGTATCCACGACGGGCTACCTCAACCACACCTACGCCATCCGCGGCACGTTCGCCGGGGCGGTTGCTGGGGCAGAGTTCAACATGCGCGGCGTGCTTCCGTGCTCGAAGGCGTGGGCGTACAACGGGCGTGCCTACGTCAACGCGTACTTTGCGATTGGTATCGTCAACGCCGTGCGCTACGAGACGCAGGGCACGTACTTCGTCATGTCCGTGCGGCTAGACGGGGCAGCCGAGGACTCCGTCACGGATGCGAAGATTCTGTACGGCCAGTCAGGCGAAGTGACCGTTGTTGGCGGTCGCGTGATTCACCCGTCTGCGGTGGCGGCGCTCGGCGATGGTCGGTTTCTCCTCGCTGTGCAGCGTGTGGACACGGCGCTGGTAGGCAACCGCACGCTCGCCGGGCTGACGCTTGACATGTCTCCTCCTCCGCTCGCTGCGGTGGAGCACGGGCAAGCGTTGCATGTCGGCGGCGGCGCCGTGACCAAGTACGACGGGCGCCACCAAGAGGACGGCTTTCATGTTGGGCCAGAGGGACTGACGCTCGCGGAGTCAAACACCGCAGACGGCGCCATCGCCAATGGCACATATCTCTACAGGGCCATCTACGAGCGGACCACCGACCGCGGAGAGGTGGAGCGCTCGACGCCAAGCGCCGCGCAGACCATTACCACAACCGGCGCGAACGACACGGTAACGATCACGGTGCCGTCGCTCAAGCAAACGGACGGGACCAGGGCCGCACAGGTTCGCGTGAAGGTCTACAGGACAGCGGCCAGCGGAACGACCTACTACCACGTCGGCGGGACCGGAGCAGGAACAGCAAACAGCAAGACCGCCGACACAGTGAGCATCACCGACAAGATTGTCGATTCGGACCTGATTGACAATCCGCAACTCTACACCAACGGCGGGGTGCTGGACGACACGGCCCCGCCCGCGTCCGACATCGTTGCCGCCGGCAAGAACAGGCTGTGGGTGGTCCCGTCCGAGGATCCGACACTCATCTGGTACTCGAAAGAGAAACTGCTCGACGAAGGCGCGAGGTTCAGCGAGTCGCTCACGAAACGCGTCTCCTCTGGCGGCGATATCACCGCACTAGGCTTCTGGCAGGACGCGGCAATCGTCTTCCAGGAGCGCTCGATCCGGTTCTTCACCGGACCCGGCCCGAACGACCTCGGACTGCCGGCTGACGGCTTCTCCGAGGACTACCTGCTCTCGCTCGACGTGGGATGCACGGACAGGCCGTCGCTCGTCGCCTGTGACCGCGGGCTCATCTTCAAGAGCCATCGAGGCTTCTACATCACCGGAGGCCCGGGTTCGCAGCCACAGTACATCGGTGCCGACGTGGAGGCGTACAACCGCTACACCGTGACCTCGGGGGTCCTCGTGGAGTCCGCGCATCAGGTGCGCTTCGGGCTCAAGGACGGGCCGACGCTCGTCTACGACTACTTCGTTGGCCAGTGGTCCACGTTCACGAACATGCCGAGCGTGTCGGCGTGTCTCTGGCAAGGCAAGTACGCTTGGCTCGGAGCGGACGGGACGGTCCACGTCGAGAACGACGGCTACTATGACGGGGATGCGCCGATCAAGCTCAAGTGGGGCACGGGCTGGATCAGGGTCGGCGGGCTCCAAGGTTACGAGAGCGTGCGCCGCGCGTTCATCCTCGGCAGCTTCAAGAGCCACCACAAGCTCATCCTCTCCGTGTTCGTCGAGGCGGATGGCTACGATCCCTCAGTGGCGGTAGAACATGTTACACTGAATACGCAGGGCGCATCGGTCATGTCGCTCTACAGGCTGGAGCACGCGCTGTCGGTGATGAAGGCGCAGGCGTACCGATTCGAGATCGAGGACGCGGAGCCGAAGGAGTCTGGCGAATCGTTCTCGATCTCGGGGTTGGCGCTGGAAGTCGGGCTCCTTCCCGGGGTCCAGCGGGGTAGGGTGGCGAGGGCGTTCTAGGGCGGCGGGTAGGAGGCGGCGATGGCTGACCAGTGGGACAACGCAGGCGACTACGCGCTCCGAGGGGCTGGCACCGGCGCCGCGATTGGGACCGTCCTGGCCCCGGGTGTCGGTACGGCGATTGGGGCTGGCGCTGGCGCTCTGGCTGGCGGCATCTACGGCTACTTGACCGGCGATGACGAGGAGGACAAGAAGCGGCTCGCCGCCATGGCCGCCGAGGAGCAAGCGCGGGCTACTCGGCAGTACGCCGCGCCGATGATGGACCCGGCGCTCTATGACCGCCAGTATGGTAGGCAGAACAGCTACCTCGACATGGCCGAAGCGGCGGCGAGGGGGACCGTTCCTTCTGCGGCCGAGATCATGCTGCGCGGCGCGATGGACCGGAACGCAGCCGGGTACAACTCTATGGCGTCGAGCGGGCGCGGCGGCGTGTCTCCGGCGCTCCTCTCACGGATGGCCATGGACCAGACTGCCGAGTCGAATCAGCGCGGCATGCAAGATCTGGCCATTCTCCGCGCCAGGGAACAAGAAGCGGCTCGCAACGCCTACGGAAGCGCTATCTACGGCGCCCGCGGGCAGGATATCGGCGTCGCCGGGGCCAATCAGGGTTCGCAAATGTCCACGAACGCGCTCAATCAGCGCGGGTTCGAGTACGGGTACGGTGCCGGGCAGGATGTGAAGACCGCGCAGATTGCCCAGGACCAGAAGGACAGGGACGCGCGGGACGCGAGCCTGCGCGCGAGCGGTGAAGTGATCATGAAGGGAGTTGCGCTCAATGGCGGTGCGCCCCAGAATCCTAGCGCCGGCACTGGGCTTCCGCCTGGCTATGAGCCTATGCTGCCCAATGAGCCATACCAAACCACGGCCTACGTGCCGCCGGCCCCATACTCGACCGGAGGCAATCCGATCAGCGGATATGCGCCAACGCAGGGACCGGCCTTCGGTGATGGCGGGTTCGTGAGCCAGCCGACGCAAGCGATCGTTGGCGACAAGGGGCCGGAAGCCATCGTGCCCATCCGGGGACCCGAGGACGCGGCGCTCGCCGCGCAGATGATCGAGCGGGCGCGGCAGAAGCAGGCTGCCGGAGACTACGGGGCGCGCATGGGCGACCTCGCGGTGCAGATGACCGGCGGCGCGGCCCCGGTGAACGCCGCCGCCCCGGCTCCACTTTCTCCAAGCGCTCTTCTGAGAGCCAAACAGCTTCAAGACGCAAGGGACCGAGCGACGCGGTTCGGGCAACTGGCTGTGCAGATGACGGGCGGGCGGTAGGCCATGGGGCGGCGACTCTACAGATACGGCGGCGACGGCACCAATACGCTGTACGCCATGGACGATGGCGGAGGTGGCTTCATTCCCGTGAGCCCGGCAACGCTCCCAGAGGGTGCGGCGGCGTCCGCAGCGCCGCTCCCTGGGTACGACCCGCCAGCCACCGTGCCCGCCGGGTTCGGCTCAGACCTTGGCGGTCCTAGCGAGGCGGACATTGTAGGCTCGATTGGCATCGCAAGCGGACAGCCATCGATGGAGCAGCGCGTCATGTCCGCGCTCATGGCCCCAGCGCCGCCGCCAGACCCGTCGCCCGAAGAGGCGCAGTACGCGAAGGATACGCAGGAGTGGCAACGGTCGAAGGCTGCCGCCGAGCGCGCTGGTGTGCCATGGAAGGCGCCGCAGGAGCCGGCGCGGCCCGTTACGCTGACGCCCGAGGAGTCCGAACGTCTGCGTATCGAGAAATTGAGGGCGGCGGTCACCAGTGCAGGGCTTGACCCGTCCAAGTTTCCAGAACTGGCAACGAAAGCCACCGCTACAGAGACCGTCCCCGCGAAACCGAAGGAGGGACCGATCGTCCCGGCCGCCCCTCCGAACACCGGAGGCTCGGCAGGCTTCCTCGTTGGCGTGCCGATTGGCGACCTGCGCACGGCAGTGGCGAACATTCGCGGCGGCGAGGCGCGCATCCAGGGTGAGATCGACGCAGCGGACATCGCCGGGCAAGCGGCTATCGAGGAGAGGCGGAAGTACGACACCGACTACGCGGTGTCTCTCGCTGGCAAGCTGCACGCGCAGAACGAGGCCGTCGATGCGGCGGCAGGCGCTCGGGCTGCGAAGGTCGCCGCGTTCAATCAATACTACGACACCGAGATGGGTAAGCTGGACCGCCTGTCCAGTGAGGCGGCGAGCGCCCGCACCGACTTCTGGCAGAACAAGTCCACGGGCGACAAGGTTGTTGCCGCCATCGCCATGGCCCTCGGGACCGCCGGAGCGCGTTCGGGCGTGGAGAATCCAGCACTCAAGGTTCTGGACCAGGCCATTGAGGACGAAGTGAACGACAAGCGGGCGGCAGTGGTCGGGCAGAAGAGCTACCTCGCCGAGCTGCGCACCAAGTTCGACAACGAGGCCCAGCAGGACGAGGCTGTGCGCATCGCGGCAATCTCTCGCGCCGAGATGGACCTGAAAGAGATGGCGGCAGGCAGCGGCGGGCAGGAGGCGGCGGTCCGGGCGCAGGAAGCGCTCGCCATGCTCGCCGCGAAGAAGGCGGCGGCGACTGAGAGCTACACGACGCCGATGGTCAAGGAGTTCAACGACCTCTACACGACCGAGATGCAACTCTCGGTTCAGGCGCAGGGCTTCAACGCGCAGAACCAGCCGGCGGCGCCTTACGACTGGAGCCAGCACGGGCTCCAGAGGATCGGGCAGGGGCCGCTCGAACCGGAAGTGGCCAAGAAAGCCATCGAGGGCAAGGCCGGCGCGGAGGAGATTCGCTCCGCTCTGCGCAAGCTACTCGCCCTGCGGAAAGACCTCGGGACGCTGGCGATGATCGGCGTCGATCAGAGCGCCAGCGCGAAGGCCGCGCCCATTCTGGCCGACCTCCAGGCTGGCTACACGCACTGGAAAACCCTTGGCGCATACGACAAGGGAACGCAGGCCCTCATGGAGAAGATGACCACCGACAAGATCAACGACTGGGGCTTTGTCTCCGATCGCCTGACATCCTTCATGGGCCAGGTGGACGACGGCACAAAGGCCAAGCTGCGCACCTACGGCTTCCTGGAACTCCCCTCGCGCGTCGAGTAGGCAGACATGGGTCTCGTCCTTCGGAACATCGAAACCGGGCAGGACGAGGACATCCCCGCAGAGGCTGTCCCGCACACCATCCTATCCGGCAAATATGGTGCCCCGGCAGGGACCAGGATCCCGGTTCAGTTCGCAGACGGCGGGTTCGGCGAAGTCCCGATTGAGCACGTCTACGAGCAGTTCAGGCGCGGCGCTGAGTACGACCCACCCGAGGCGCAGGCAGAGCGCGCTCGCGAGAGGGAGTTTGGTGGGCGCGGCGCAGAGGCGTTTGGCCTTGGCGTTGGAAGCGCGGTCGGCTTGCCCTGGTTCCTTAAACAGACCGGCATGGTCCAGCCGAGAACCATGGCCGGCATCGTCGAGAAGAACCCGCTGGCGCACACACTGGGCGAGGTCGCCGGCTGGGTTGGCCCGGTTCTCGCCACCGGCGGCACGTCCACGCTCGCCAAAGGGGCGGCCGAGGTTGCCGGAAAGGTCGCCGCAAGGAGTGGCGTGCGAGGTGCACTAGCCCTCACCCCGCCAGCGCTCGTAGCGAAGGCGGGCCGCGCAGTCGAGGGGGCGGCGGAGCACCTTCTGTCACCCTTGGGCAAGGCGGCCGAGGGCGGCCTCGCACGCCACGTTGCCGCGCAAATCGTACCCAAGATGGCCGGCGGCGCCGCGGAGGGGTGGGCGTTCGGAGGGGCGCAGGCGCTTGATGAAAGCGCGCTGGGGGATACGGACCTCGTAGGCGAGCAGTTTCTGGCCAACGCGAACAAGATGGCGCTGTACGGCGCGGCTGGTGTCGGAGCGCTTGCTGGCGGCGCGAAGCTGGTGGGCAACGCCCTGCGGCCGGTCCTGACAAGGGCTACCGAGCGATTCGACTCGGCCACCATCGGCAAGTGGTTTAAGGACGCGGCGGGCGACCTCTCGCTCGGCTCGCTCATGGGCCGCCGCAAGGGCGAGATCAAGAAGTTGCTCAACAACCCGGAGCGTGAAGCCGCGCTCAAGGCGATGGCGCGAGATGAAGTGCTGCCGCGCGTTGGCAAGACGGCCGATATCTCCGAGTTGGCCGAAGGTGCCCAGAAGAACGTGGCCGATTACGGCGAGAAACTCGGCAAGATGTACGACGACCTCGACGCGATGGCCACTCCGGAGGGGCTCGTCTACCGCAAGAAAGTCCCGGTCGGCGACCTCAAGGACATTGTGGCCGAGCCTTTCGACCCGCAGAGGACGGCGGCGGTCAACGCCGCCTTTGATGCCGGGGAGGCCCTGCCGCCTATCCGCGTAGTCATTCGAGAGGATGGCGCCCGCGTACTGGAGGACGGCCAGCATAGGCTCGCGCAGGCGCGGGCGCGTGGACTGAAAGAGATCGAGGTTGAGTGGCGCGATACCCGCCCGATCGGCCAGAACCGCGTCAATACCTACGAGGTGGCCCAGGATCTGCGGCGGCAGGCGGCGGAAGCGGCGAAGCTCTCTGGCGCCGACGCGCAGTCAAAGGCCAGGTTTCTGCGCGGCCAGGCCGACACCGTGGAAGGGCTCGGCGGGGTCGCGCCAACAGCTAAGGAACTGCGCGCAGCGAAGGAGGCGGTCGCCCACTACAAGGAGGCGGCGGCCAGCGCGACAGAGGCCGCCAGGAAGGCGCGGACGCTCGCGGCAGGCGAATATGCGAGCGTCAAGGAACTCGCAGCCGCCGACAAGGCCGAGGCGGGCGCCGCGAAACTGTGGGAGCGCGTCTCGCGCGAGGACGACGCGCTTGCTTCGCTTGAAGCCAGACAGCAGGCCGTCCGCAACAACACGATCTCGTTCCGCGAGTACCAGGCCCAGCGGGCAAGCGCCGCTCCGCCAAACAGCAAATACAACATCGCCGAGCCATCGTGGAGCGTCGAGGGCAAGACCGACGTGGCGAGCACATGGAACCGCCTTGCCGATGCGAAGGCCGAGCCCCTGGCGAAGGCGGCCGGCATGGAGCAGTCATTTCGCGAACTGCGGAGGAAGTACAGCCTCGCCAGCCAGCTCAACGAGTTTGCCCAGGACAGGCTAGCCGCCGCGACAGGCAACCGCCGATTCCCCCTTACCAGCGTCCTTTCTGGCATCGGCGGCGCGGCTGCCGGCAACGCTGGTGCCGCCGCGAGCGCCGCGCAAGGACTGGTGACCGCGGAGGCAACCCGCTGGGTATTGGCGCGTGGGCAACTCATGGCAGCGAAGGCCGCCGATGCGGTGGCCGAGAAGCTCGCGAAGCTGCGCGTGATTCAAGTCCAGGCTGGCAAGACCGCGAAGCGGACATCCGATGCGGTGGACTCCTTCCTCGATGCCGCGAAGCGCGCGCCGAGGGCGGCCGTTCCGGTCTCCGTGCACGTGCTGTCGGAGTCAAGGCTTGAGGGCGGGCCGAAGATCAAGAACAGGGCAGAGGCATACGCGGCGAGGACCGCCGAAGTAAGGGTCCTCGCCAGCAACGAACCGCTACTGGCCCAGCGCATGGCCCACGGCTTCGCTCACATGAACGACGCCGCCCCGAAAATCAGCGCGCGGGCGCAGATGAGTGCTGCCGCCAATATGGCGTACCTTTCAAGCCTCATCTACAAGAACCCACACTCGGACAATCAGCTCCTCGCGCACCTAGATCCACCGGCAACGCCCGAATGGGCGCAAGCGGAGTGGATGCGCGTCTACGCCGCCTTTGACGATCCGGCGAAGGTGCTGGAGGAATGGGCCGGCGGCACGTTCAATCCAGAGGGCTACGCCTATCTGGAGCGGTTCTATCCTGCGGTGATTGCCGACTTCAAGCTCAAGCTGACCGAGAAGCTGGTGACGTTGGAGAAGCCGCTGGACTACCGGTTCCGGCTCCGGTTGACGCAGATTGGCATTCTTGCGGACCCAACGGCCCGCCCGGACGTGTACGGGGCCGTCCAGGCGTCGTTTGTAGCGCCGCAGGCGCAGGGTGGCGGCGGCGGTAGGCCGGCGGGGCGTTCGGCGCAAGGCGAGGCAGCAAGGACGCACGTAGACAGGCTGGCGGTCGGCGGACGATAGGTGTAGAATCGCGGTACAGCGCAGTGAATCAAGGGCGGCGGCGTGGAGGTGGGTTATGCGGGCGGCGTGGTGGTTGGCGGGACTCACTTTTGCGCTATTGGCCGGGCCAGCGCTGGCCTACAACACCACATCAAACGGGACCAGCGCGGACGGCTCCGACAAGCGACAGACCGGGACGGTAGGGTCCGCTGTCGCTGCATGTGCGCTCTCTGGCGACCTCGTTTACCTCACGGTCACCGGCAAGGCCGTTGTCGGCGTTGACGTGAGCGGTACATGGGCCGCCACGCTACTTGTGCAGGGGACCATCGACGGGACCGCGTGGACCTCGCTCAAGTGGTGGTCTACCGGAACCGGCGCCGAGACTTCGGCGTCTAGCGTCACATCCAACGGGCTCTACCGGGTTGAAACGGCCGGCTTCCGCACCATCTGCGTCCGGGCGACTCCGTACACCAGCGGCACGGCCACGGTGACACTCAACGCCACCGACGACGGGGCGCTCATGATCCCGCGCGATGCCTCCGGCAATATCCCGGTGGCTTTCGCCTCGGGCTCGGACGTGGAGGTGACAAAACTCGGAACGGCCGCGACGGTGAATACCGCGCAGACCGGCAAGACGGCTGACACCACCATCATCGCTGCCGTGGCCAGCACGCGGCTGCTCTCCTATGGGTGCGCGGAGACCGCGGCTGTAGCGGCGGCGGCAACGGTCATTCTGCGCCACGGCGTTGTCGCCGGGACGTGTACCGGGAACGTCATCGACGAGATCGAGCTGGCCCCGAACGAGTCCCGCAACGAAACGAGCGCGTGCGGGGCGAGGGGGTGCGCGATTGCGTCCGGCGCGTGCATGGACGTGACCGCCGGGACCGTCGATTGCTGGACCTCCTCGCTGGTCGAGGCTGCTCCCTAGCGATGCGACAGGCCATGCATTGGAACATTATATACCGAAAGGAGCGCGTCGTGAAACGGGTACACGTTCTCATCGTCGTTCTTGTTCTATCTGCCGCAGCGCTCGGCGGCAGTAGTGGCGAAAGATTCGTCACGCTCTGGACCACGCAGGCCAGCATCGACGGCGCGAAGACGTGGATCCGCGAGCAGGCTGTCACGGACAATTCGCAGACCTACGGAACGCTGGCGGCGGACGCCGGCATTGGTGGTGCGACGATCACGTCGGCGGCGTCGGCGGCGGGAACGATCTACGTCAACATCCCAGTCAACTGGGACGCGACGCAGACGAACGTCGTATTCCTTGACGCGCTCGCAAGCTCAACGAACATCGTGGCCGGAACGGGCGGCTCGACCACCGCCGTGACGGTCGCGGCCGGATGGTCGCCAGCTACCTTGAAATGCACTAACGCCGGAGGTATAGCAGCCGCGTGCGGCGGGACCGCGGCTTTCGTCGCCGGTGTCGGTCCGGGGAAACAAGCCAATCTCGCGGTGGACACGAACGTCCTCCTGGTGAACGGGCTCACCAACCGCGTCGGCGTGAACACCACGCAGCCGACCGCCGCGCTGGACGTGACCGGAGCGATCCTCGCGTCCACCACCATCACCTCGACCGGTGACCTCACCGCGAACGGCGAGGACCTATTCCTCGGGACCGGGACCGCGCCGGCGATCAAGAGCAACAACGCCGGGACCACCACGCTGGCCATGAGCAACATCGGCGCGGGGGTGATGGATGTGTCGATGGACGGCGATCTGGCCATTAACGGCGGCAACATCACCAGCGCCCTGACATGCGATTCCTCGCTGACCACGACGGGCACGCTGACCCCGAACGGCAATCTTGATCTCGCTGGCGCATCGAGCGCGATCCTCAACTCTGGCGCAAACAACGGCGGTAGCGTGCCGTTCTCTGACGCCTTGCGCTCGCTCTCCACCACGCAAATGCTCTTCGAGTCTTCGACCACTGCGACCGGTGGCGTGGACATCGCTTATCGCTTCACGCCTGCCACTACATTTACAACGGCTGGCGATACGCTAGCACTCTTCGAGGATTCGAGCGGCGCGGACGCGCTGTTATTGCGAACTAATGGAAGCCTAATTTTTGCTGGGTCGAGTCTTATAAGATTCTCCAACCCGCGAAGCAGCTCTGGGTCGGAAATAACGATTGACGCATCCTGTAATGCATCCGGCGAGCGTTGTGTGCTACTCGGGTCGGACGTTGCGAATATAGGAGCCACGGCACCTACTACAGAAATACTTAACGCATGCGTCGATTGTTCAGGTTCTATCGTCTACCCATTCGTCGTCTATTCGGGCGGCGGGATCCTAATTAACGGAGGTATCGCCGCGCCCACTTCGGTTTCCGTTGGCAACGGCACTGCTGCCGTCGCGACGGTCACCGCGACCGGCCAGGCTGGTGGCGCAGCGACGACTGCGACCGGCACCGTCGCCGGCGGCACTGGTGGCGGCGCTGCGACCACCCTCGGCGCTGGCGGCGCTACTTCCGGCGCGGCTACGACGAATAACGCCGGTGCTGGCGGCGGGTGGGCATGGACATCGGGGGCTGGCGGGAATGCGACGAACGCGACTACGAACAACGGTGGAGCGCCTGGCGGGTTTTCGTTCACGCAAGGAATCGTAGGCACCGGCAGTTCGGCGAATGGCGTACCTCCCCCCGTGCTGTTTCTTGATACTACCGCGGCCGTCGTAGCCAACACCACCCTGTTCTCTGTTCGGGATGCGACGGTGGA
>ERZ1292637.1156-Hain-H14-01um-R3-1156-length-11826-cov-36_pt1 | contig 11826 bp, 11 predicted proteins | sample MGYA00564405_ERZ1292637 | MGnify/ENA primary metagenome ERZ1292637 (study PRJEB36523, sample SAMEA6512645) | groundwater metagenome | collected 2019-01-09 | study: AquaDiva: Metagenomics assemblies of 32 groundwater samples | reverse complement strand
ATCTTCAACAAAGCGTTTGATGCCACCGTGACGATCTCCGTGTGGCAGATCCAGCAACTCGTACTGGCGAACGGCGTCAGTGAAGTCGTGGTCTCCAATACGCTCATCAGTGCGCCAGGGATCATCTTTGCCACAGCCACCTCCACGTGCAGGATCAATTATTCTGGCCACGTCAGTTATGTGTCAGCGGCAAGCGCGGGGTGGGTCTTCAAGGATGCGTGGATTCACATGGGGAGTGGAATCCCAAGTATAACAGGGGTACATTTTAGTAATTCTAGCGGCGATAGCGCGACCATCACCCTGGCGATAGGGGCATAATTGAGATGGCACGTCATCGTGATCCCGCCGCTTCCCTGCGAGCACTCGCCCAGGCGCTCCCCGCCATGGCTGAACACGCCATGGAAATCACCATGCGCGAGGCTGAGGACCAGGGCAAGCGCACGACGGCGTTTCACAACGTCACCGGGCGGTTACGGCGCTCGATCCGGGCGGGACTGACCAAGCACACGCGCGAGCGCATTGCCGGGGCGCTGACGGCTGGGGATAACGATGCCGAGCCGGGGCGCGCTGGGTGGGAAACGCCATCGTATGAATACGCGCCGATGATCGAACTCGGTACGTCACGGCGCAGTCCGCATCCCTACATCTGGCCCACGATGCTCTACATCGCGGCGCAGAACGTACTTGGACGGGCACTTAAGGCGCAGTTCAGGAGCTGGCGTCCGTAAATTAGGGGAGATGCTTCCAGTTTTTACGAGTCACGATATGGCGAATGTTCTGACGTGTTACCCCAAATTCTTGAGCGAGATCGGTGGATGTTTCTCCAGCTGCAGATTTGGTACGAATAGATATGACTTGTTCCTCATTCAGTTTTGCATGAGGACTTTCGCTGCCGCGTCTTGGTGCCGGGTACCGCATGCGACCTGCACGCTTGGCATCCTGCATGTTTTCTAACTGGGTGCCTTGATAGAGATGGCGAGGATTGACGCATGCAGGGACATGACAAGTATGGTTGACATTAAGATATGGAACAAGCTCTCCATGATGGATAAGATACGAAAAACGATGCGTTGTATAGGAAACTTGCAAAATAGTGATAGTTCCATATCCGAATCGGTGTCCTCCTGCTGTCCACAACCAGCACGCATCTGGATCATCAGACTTTTCGACATGCTGCCAAAAATAGATGATGGCAGCATCAAGGGTTACTTGGTGACCACAACTGCGAGAGCAAAAACGGCCTTTGCCACGGGTGATCTCCGACTCTTTTACAAGAAAATCTGTTCCGCAATATTCACAGACACGTTGAATCAAGGGCTTGGCAATGCCCCGAGTTCTTACATACCCCTTATACGCACAGAGGGGAGAGCAAAACTTTCCTCCGCCCCTGCGAGCCTCAGAGGGATCGGCCAAAAATTGAATGCCGCAATACTGACACATCTTGTTAATACGAGGAGCAGACCGCCTGTAACGGGCATGGGGGCGTGTATCACGGCAATGTGGTGAGCAGAAGCGTCCCCGTGTACGACTGCGAGGGCTATGTCGACTTACAAAAGATCTTTGACAGGTTTCACAAATACGTATGAATGGCATATATCCCTTCCTCGAAACAAGGGAGCCTCGATAAGGAAGAGGCACGGCAACCCTATCGAGGAAAGGGGGTTCGGGAGCGACCCTAGCCGTACCATGTGAAGAGTATACAGTATTATGGCCCGTTTACAGATTAAAAAAGATATCTACGCAGATCTCAGTACGAATGCTGCGTTGCTTAGTTTACTAGGGCCTGTTACTGAAAGGAATATGCGCGTCTACAGCGGCTACCCCCAGATTGCGCCCGCACTGTCGGGTAATAATGCCTCTGAAGGATGGCTCATCTTCTACGAAGAACAGTCGGTGATCCTCTGGAATACGATCCTGGAGGATGTGTATATCGACTTCCACATCTGGGCGACGACCCTGAGCATTGGCGAGGATATCATTGATATTCTGGACGGGCTCTATCACTGGCGCATTGCCGGGCAGAATAGCCGATCTTTTGGGGAGCGGCTCGTGGTCAATATGAAGCGCATTCATTGCCTGGAAACGTATGACGATACCGTGAAACTCCATCGGAAGATCGGGCGATATAAGTTTGCGTGCGTAGTCACGCCGTTTAGTCCGTAGCAAAAAGGAGTGTGAGAGATGGGTGACATTACGAATCTTGAGTTGGGTCCATGCGTGGTCAAGTACGGGGTTTCTGGCAGCGAAGTGGACTTAGGCTTCACCATGGGCGGCGTCACCGTCACCATTGAGACGGAAGTCGCCGACGTCACCACCGACCAGTACGGTAGTGTCATCATGAAGCAGATCCTCGTCGGCCGCAATGCGACGATTACGGTACCGTTTGCCGAGACCGACCTCACCTTGATGAGCAAGCTCATTCCAGGGGCCTCGCTCGTGACCGATGCCATCACGGCGACGAAGCAGAAAGTCATCGTGAATACCCCCATTGGCTCGGACCTGGTGGCAAGCGTGGCGCGGGCGCTCCTCTTGATTAAAGCCATCGGCAACACGGCAAGTACCGATGAGAATGACAAGTTCCGTTTCTTCAAGGCAGCGCCGAGCGGGGAGTTGGAGTTTGCGTTTTCCATCGAGGATCAGCGTGTCTGGGAGGTCGAATTTACGGCGTATCCTGATAGCACGCAGAATTTTGCGATTGGGGTTTTTGGAGATATCAGCGCGAGCCCATAGAATTCAATGAGTTATTAGACTATACGAGTGCAAAAGACTCATATAAGGAGCAATGGCTGGACTGGGCAGAGAGGCGGTCCGGTATACTTTTTACTATTGCACGATTTACAGGCAGGAACAACGTTCCATAAAGTATTCGAGCCGCCATTGGCATAGGGTGTTACATGGTCTTGAGTGAGTCGTTTCATCTTGCGCCCACAATAGGCACAGCGATTGTTGAAAGCAATCTTGATGGCTTCCCATTGTGCCGTAGTTAAATCATTACGCGGAGCATTCTTTTTATTTGCACGGCGGCGTGCCTGAGAAGCTCTGTGTGGATCTGGGTGCTTTTTATACCAAGCATTCCAGGAAATACGCCGTTTTTCTGGATTGGCTATGCGGTAAGCCCGCGCATATTCTACTAAGGCTTCTCTATGCTCCTCATAGTATTTTTTGTTATAGAGTAGCTTTTCATTGCGGTGTATGAAATTATAGACCAGATGATATGCGCGAATTTGTTCTTTATGCTCTTGATCGTATTTTTTCTGTCTTTCGATAATAGTCAATCTATTTTTCATATACGCTAGGTGACGGCAAGCTTTGCAATCAATGGAAAGTCCATCACGACTGCGGCGATCTTTTACAAATGATGTGCTTAGTAAAGGCTCATGACACATAGAACATATTTTTGTCATAACTCTTTGCATGGAGAGATGTTTTCCTCACTGATATAGTGTTCAAGTGCCCAGACAATTTCACTATTCAATGAACGACGATGCTCATATGCAATAGTACGCAATCTCTCAAGGAGTTGCCGAGGAATAATGAGAGTGATCTTTTGTGAATCTTGTTGTTTTTTCATGCATGCATAATACCATGAAAATGATTGTATAACAATGTCAAACAGCTTGCGTTTATTCTAAAAGGAGAAAATGCTTTGCCTACACGCTATTTAGACCTCGACCATGTGCGCCAACCCATCGGCGAATTTCGTCTCAGCGGTAAGAAATACAAGGTCTGGCCCCTCAAAATCCGCCAATTGATTAACATGCAGGCTACGCCCACCACGGGCATCCCTGGCAGTGATCTCGTAGCCTTGGTGGACACACTCGCCGACACGATCCCCGACTGCCCCCGGGAATTGCTCGAGAGCCTGGACATGAACCAGTTGAATGCGTTGACCGCCTGGGTCAACTCCAACGGCCAGGACAATGCGGAAAAAAACGGCAACGGGCTACCGCCGACCGGGCCAGAGACGACGACGGTAGCCTTGTCCTCGTAGACTGGCCCACCATGCTGGCGGAGGTGATGCAGTTTTACGGCCAATCGTGGTCTGAAATCCTGGACATGGAAGTGACCTGGTTCTGCAAGTTTTACCAGCGCATTCCGACGATTGAGGCCCGGCGAATGCTGAGTTGGCTCCCGGTATTCACCTACCCGCATCTGGCGGGGAAGAACCAGCGCAAGAAGATTCAGGACCAGTTGAATCGCCAAGCAGGGTATGAACGGCAGCGGCGCTATAGTGTGACGAGCGCCGAGCGGGATGATGGCTGGGCACGGCTACGAGGCATCGGGACGCCCGCAGCCCCGACGAATGGGACGACGCATGGCGACGATTAATGTCGGAAGTCTCTACAGCCAGATGCAGTTGGATATTGCCGGCTTTCTCAGCGCGTCCAAGATGGCTGAGAGAACCATTGACCATCTGCGTGCGCAACTGAAACTCCTCACGGATCAGAGCAAGAAAGCCCTCGGGCAGGTCGTTGCGCCCACGATCACGCCAGGCAAAATTCCATTCTTTCAGCCAGCCGCCCCGCCTCGGGTGCCGCCGATTATCCCGACCGTCGCGCCAATCCCACCTCAAGTTCTTCCGATGCTTTCCCCGGCGGTCACGCCGCCGATGCTTCCCCAGATTCCCCCACTGCCTCCCGTGCCGAATCTGGCCCCCCAGATAGCTCCGGCGGTGACAGCATTCCAGGCGCTTCGCCAGCAGAGCTATCAGTTAGGGACGGCGCTTAAGACCGTCGGAACCGACATGCGCAATACGGGCATGGGGTTGACGATGGGACTAACGGCCCCTATTGTGGCCCTCGGTGCCCTCACGCTCGGAGCCTCGATTAAATTTGAAGATGCCTTCACCGGCATCAAGCGCACGGTTGAAGGAACGCCCGAGCAATTTGACGCTATCCGGAAGAGCATCCTCGCGCTTTCCCAGCAAATCCCTGTCACAGCAGTCCAACTTGCGAACATCGGTGAAATTGCCGGGCAGTTAAACATCTCACCTGAAGCGTTGATGCCGTTCATCGACATCGTTGCCAAACTTGGGTCAACGACAAAACTGTCCTTTGAAGCGGCTGGCACGACGCTCGGCAAATTTGCCACGATTCTGCAAATGCCGCAGGCGGACTTTGAGCGCTTTGGCTCGACGCTCTCGCGTATCGGCGATATTACTATTGGCGATGAACGCAGTGTTGCCAATTTGGCGGCGCGGCTCGTGGGTGCTGGGCGCGTCGCGAACATGACTGCCGCCGATATTATCGGATTGGCTGGTGGCTTGACGCAACTTGGCTTTGCCCCAGAACTCGCCGGGAGTGCGTTTACGCGCATTATCAATGAAATGGGCACCGCCGTGCTCTCTGGCGGCCAACAACTCCAGTATTTTGCCTCGATTGCTGGCATCTCAGCCCAACAATTTGCGACCGCGTGGCGCACGGATGCGGCATCTGCCCTCCTTATGTTCACAAGCGGCTTGATGACCCTATTTGCCCAGGGAGCAAACGTTGCACCAGTCCTGGATGAGATGGGATTCTCAGCAGTGCGGACTGGTGATGTCTTACGTCGGGCTGCCGTGGCTGGCGATACGATGACAACTATTCTGGGACGTGCTCGGACTGAATGGACCGAGAATATCAAAGTCCAGCAAGAAACGGCTCTGCGCTTTGGCACGACGAGTTCCCAACTGGAGATCGCTGGCAACAAAGCCACTGCCGTGGCAATTGCTCTCGGCGATCAACTCAAGCCGATGCTTCTCCAGGTCGTCGCTGGCATGATGCCGCTATTAGAGGCGTTACGCACCCTCGTGCAATGGTTCACAGCCCTCGATCCCGCGACGCAGCGCACATTAGCTATGATGGTCGCACTGACGGCTGCCGTCGGCCCGCTGCTCATCGTCTTTGGTTCCTTGCTGTCGAGCGTCGGAAGCCTGATTCGTCTCATCACGATGGGGGCGGGATTACTCCCGGCGATCGGTGGGCTCCTTGCGGCGCTCACTGGGCCGGCCGGCTTGGCGGCAGCTTTTGGTGTTGTGGTAGTCGGGGGGATTTTTCTCGCCATCACGTCGCTACGCAGTTTCCAGAATGAGATGGCCGCTGCCAGTCAGCGTGCTGCGGAGTTTCAGGCTCAAGTCAGCGCCCTCAACACGACACTCCCTGGCTCGGGAGAAGCCCTCCAGAAGGTCGATGCGCAACTCAAGATGACCTTTGATCCCGAAGCACGCAAGAAACTCGAAGCCACGCGCGATGCGCTCCTCAAGGGCGTGGCGGCGAAGGCTGAGCCGCTGGTCGAAGGAAAAGAGTTGCGCGTGACGATGCCGAAACAGGCCGTCGCAGCGCAAGAAGTCACGCCACCGCCGGCGCCAAAACTCGTGCCCAAGCCCATGCTGCCGGCGATTGTCGATGAAGGAGGCGTTAAGCGCGCTGCGACTGAGGCTCAACGGGCGCAACATGAAGCCTTCCAAACGGCGAAACAAGACCTGCAAGCTTTGACACAAGCTCAGCGTGAGAAGCTGGACTTGCAGCGCATGGAACAAGACATTGCACTGGAATTGTTGCGCCAGGGCCAGAACGCGGTAGGCTTGGCTCAAGCCGAGGGGCAATTCAAACTGGCAAACCTGGCTACTGAACGCGCCAGCCTGGATACGCAGATCGAAAAAGCCAAGGCCATGCTGACGCTGCCCGGCCTCAAACCTCATGAGCAGGCCGACATCGCCGGCGACATTGCGAAGCTCGAAATTCAACGCCAGCAACTCGGGCTCCAAGCCCAACTCGTCACCTTGCAAAGCCAATCTGCTGTACTCGAAGCCCAGCGCAGGCAAGAGGCAGAACGCCTCACCGCGTCACTACAAATGGCAACGACCGCCATGCAGGGCAGTATCGGTGTTCTCCAGGCCCAGGGCCAAACCGCAACCACGTTACTGGAACAGCATAATGCCCTGGTCAATCGGCAGTTAGAGTTACGCGGGGCCACCGATGATGACAAACAACTGGTGCAGTATCAGCAAGCGCTGTCTTTGGCGCAGCAACGGTATGCGACGGAACAGCAGATTTACGACTTGAAACTCTTGATGACCCAGGCGGATATTGCGAGCATCCAGGCGCAGCAACAATTGACGGGGCTCTCCCAGCAAGAACAAATCCGTTTGACGAATGAACTCCTGCAAAAGCAGTTTCAACTCCAGGCCCTCCAAGCAGCTCCGCCTATCCAACAACAGACGCTTCAGCCGCTCACGGAGCAGCAACGAGCCATTGCGGCCTTCCCTGGGCAGATGGCGCAATCTTTGAGCCAGGGCGTCCAGACACTCTTTACGGCCTTTAGTCAGGGTGGTGCCAAAATCGGCGAGGCGATTCAGGGCATGGGGAAGACTATCCTCGACACGGCCCTCAAGCCACTCATGCAGCAGGTGATGGACAGCATCCAGAAACTCATCAGCGGCTTGGGCAATATCGGGCCGTGGGCTGGGGCGGCGATTGGGCTCGCCATGACGGCGATTGGGAGCCTTTTTAATCAACAAGAGGCTGAGGTGGAGGCGCTTGGGGATGAAGTCGCTTCTAATATCCAGAGCGTAGAGAAAACGCGCGGGTTGATTGCGGGAGATCAGTCAGTACAAATTCAAGCATTGAGTGAAAATCTTAGCATGGCTTTTAGGCCTACTAATGACATCCTATTGAGAATAGAGGCATTAGTACGTATGGCGGCTGGCGCTGCTGGCGCAGCGGTGCCATCGAGTGCGTACTCTAACTATGCCGGAGAACTGATAGGTTCAGTTCGTTTAAGCTAGGAGCCTATGCGTGGGCACCCTTAACATCTACAACTATACCGAAGGCGCTTCCGTTCTCGTGGAGTACCGCGGCACGCCGTCAGCCGTCGTCTTGATGATCCCCTATGGCAGCACGGGCACCCGCCTGCGCGATGTCCTCCTGGCGCTCGCACGCAATCAGTCCCTCCAGGGGTGGGCCAATGAGGGACTGAATAGCCCGGTGAGCGGGATACAGCTCCTCCCGGCACGGACGGTGCAGGTGGATACTAATGGGTTTAGTCACTGGATTGTCCCAGTTGCAAATCTTCTAAGTGCCGGGAACACGTTGCGGGTTGAAGTGGCGGAGGTCGGCTAAGCCTACCCAAGCAACCGCAATTGCACAGGGATAGTTCTTCTAGCGCCACGGCGAGCATTGCAATTCCTATGAGCTAGGGCCACATTATCCATAGTATGCGAGCCGCCATCGACCAGTGGAATGAGATGATCTATGCTCCAGGCCTTGCGAGTGACACGCTTATGACAAATATGGCAGGTCCACTTATCACGCTCAGCGACATCGATATGTTTAATAGATTCAATGCGTGGGGCTCCATTTTTGCGGGCGCGTCGCAAAGCATTGTGCTTTCGTTTTACATCGGGATTGTTTTTATGATATGCACGCTGTTTTTGCAACAATATAACTCTATTCTTGCCGTAATATATACGGCTTTTTGCATTATATTTTGCACGATTCTTTGCATGCGTTGCTCGTCCGCTCGCTCTAAATTTTTCTCCATTGTTAATACGATATTCTTTACCTTTCTTTCTATTGTATTCACGACATGTCTCATTATAGATAAACTTTTTTATAGCAAGAATCTCTTTATTTATCACACGATACACTCGCAGATATGCAAGCGACCTATCACGTCTTTGAGGATACCTCTTTCTATCATATGCACGGACAGCGTCCAGATTCTCCGAACGATATGTACGTTGCTTCGCCTTGCGTTCTTCCTGATGATTCATGTAGTTACGATGCTGTATTTCTTTCATTTTTTGCGGATTAGCAGCGCGGCGAGTACGAATGTTTTCAAGACAGTCTTCGCATATCTTTTTGTTGTCTATAAATGCGCTATTGTCTTTGACATGCTTGCAGTTTGGGCATTTGCGAGACATGGTCCAACTCCTGTTGTTGGCCTGGGGAGGTATGCGGCAACCTAGCCAGGTACTAGGTATTCGGGAGCTACCCTAGCCGCATGAGAGAGTATACACGGTTTAGTATGGTATATCAATAAGGATTTACCCTTGTCGCTCCAGCATTTCTTCACAGCCCAGTCGGCCATCGCCTTTCCCGTTATTTGCTACGCGGGCACAAACGTAACCGTCACAGCGAGCCAGCTACGGAAGCTCTTCTGGCATTTGCCAGCGCAGAAACTCGTAGGCGTCTTTACCACCGGCGACACGGACTGGAACATCCTCGGCGCAGGCAATCCCCACATACAGGCAAACTGGCGCATTAACTACCTGTGGCGCGATGGGGGGGCGATGGAAATCAATGACACGCCGTTGCGCGGCGCGCTCAGCCCCTATCTTCAGCAGACCCACACAGCGGATACGCAAGTGGTGACGGTGGCTATGGGCGACAATATTGGGACGGATGAACTGTCGGCGATTGAGGGAGATGCGCTGTACCCACTCTCGGAAATCTGGGGCTATGACATCTATCCAGTCCGGTATTCGTCTGCGGCGGTCCTTGGCCAGCGCTACGAGGCGAGCTATCTGACAACACCGAGCGCCGGATATGTCGTCCCCGCCAGTTCTTTGGCAGCATTCCAGGTCCTCAAGAAGCCCTCGGGGAGTGTCATGGTCTCCGTGGTGCTTGGGGCCTTTGCGTCCTGGACGCACCCACGGGACATGGTCTACATTGACGGCGTCCGCACCGCGATTACATTTATGCAAATGTCTGGGGGCACCGTGAATGCAAGCCTCCCGGCCATGGTGCGCCTCTTCAAGACGACCACCGATCCGTGGACACTCCTCTGGACTGATACACTGCCGGCGACGGACAGCGTGATGTGCTATGACCCGACGAATGAGATCGTCTACAGCACAGGGAAGTGGGCCTCGAATGCGGTGATCCATGCTAGTAAGCTGAAACAGTCACCGGCATCCTTAAGCACGCTCACGTTAGTCAGCGGGTCAACGCTTCATGCCCTGCGGGCTGCCCAGATTAGCGTGCTCGTCACGGATACCTTTGGGAGTGGTTTGAGCGGCGTCACCGCCTGCTGGACCCTGAGCGCGGCGACCTCGGGCGGCAGTTTCCTCAGTGCCTATACCAAGACAAATGCGAGCGGGATCACGTATGGGACGTATATTGGGCCGCAACTCTCTGGGAGTACGATCACCGAGCTTGTCTCTGTAGCGGTTGCGACGATTGATCCCGTAGGAGTGCTCTAAGCTATGGCCCTCTTGCAGGTTGCGCAAATTAGCGGGGCGGCCAGCGTCTTTGGCCAAACGCTCGCCAGTGCCATCGCCTCTGGGCTCATTTCTGGCGGCTTCCTGCTGACCTCCACGACGTTCTACACGCCTGCCATCCATCCCACGGCGTTTACCCGCATGGCGTATGACATGCTGACGGACGCGGTCATCGTGACCAATGGCCGACATCAAGACCCGAGCTACCAGTACCATCCCATCCTCGGGAGCGGAGTCTCCATTGCGGGGATCGGACGGCCACCCCTCTCGCACGTCCTCCTTCGCGCCGATACGCTCCATCCGGCGGGCAGCGCGGGCACCGGGGGCGCGATCGTGGCCGATGGCGCGAGCCAGCAGTATTTTCCTGCTTCTGGCGGCGGCACGGGCTTTAGTTTTGATGTGAACACGGAGACGACCTATCAGCATTTTTGGTTTTTCGCTACCAATGCGAGTCGCGGCGGTGGCACGGCGCTGCCGTATGGCTATGGCTACGTCTGCATGATCTCCACGACAGACATCGCGGGGTTTGGCGGGTGGCATCATGTGATCTGGGATGGGGCCGTCCAGGGGGAACAACTCATTGCCTCGGCGATGTGGCCGCAAGCCGGCGGGCGGGCGGGCATTCTCTATTACTTGCCGGCGTTCTATTGGCCCCCACTGCCGGCCGTGTTACTGGACGACATCGCGGTGTTCGTGCACGCGGACTGGCCCGGCCATAGCTGGATCAGTTGCCGCAAACGGCCCGTCACGACTGCCGCGAACTGGCGTGGGACGCGCGGGCTCCCCTTTGGGTGGCCGATGTCCCTCTCGCCCATGGGCACGGATCGCGTCATCGGGGTGTGGTGGTCGATTCCGCAAGCGGGGGCGCCGCTCGTCTATGCCATCTTCCGGTATGATCGAGGCATCGAGCGGCTGCGACTGGAGGATGTGGGGAACGTCCCGAACTTTGCAACCTATTATTATCCCGGGCACGTCGGCTATGCGAGCTATGACATTCGCCGGGGGCGCCTCGTGTTCCTGTCCCCGAACACGAGCGATATACATACGTTGGTGGTCGAAAACTTTTGCCACCCGCGGGTGCCGCGTGAGTTGGGCGAGCCCGTGCCGCTCGATCCCTATCATGCCGGGTATCAGCAACGGTTTGCGGCGCTGACCAATACCGCCGCCAAGCCGCTCGGCGCACCACGCATCGCCGTAAGTTATCCGTCGTTTGCGAGCACCGCCTTTACCAGGGATCCCATCCAATTTGCGACCAACGCCGTGGATGGGATCGGTACGTTTGCGGTCATCTGGGGCAGTGCCGCCAGCGGCATGACGGGAACGATTACCGTCGGCTTTTCGTCCTATTCTGTCACCCTCAGCGCAACGTATAGTGGAGGCGTTGCCTACGGAACGGAAGGTATGACACTCCTTACCAGTACTGCCCCGTTTACGGTGAGCACGACGCTGACGGCGACCAGTGCCGTCACAGTCACGATCATGCCACGGATACCCGTCAGCCAAGCGGATGCCGTGGGGGCCGGGAGCCCGCGACTGCTCAGTTATCCCACAAGCGCATTGGCAACTCCGTACTATTATAATCTCAACCCGCAGCAGACCATCAACTTCAACGCCAATCCGCTGAC
>ERZ1292637.1155-Hain-H14-01um-R3-1155-length-11828-cov-5_pt1 | contig 11828 bp, 23 predicted proteins | sample MGYA00564405_ERZ1292637 | MGnify/ENA primary metagenome ERZ1292637 (study PRJEB36523, sample SAMEA6512645) | groundwater metagenome | collected 2019-01-09 | study: AquaDiva: Metagenomics assemblies of 32 groundwater samples | reverse complement strand
ACTTGCCAGAGTTTTCAAAAGTCATGGCAGTATTATCAACTACTTATGAGAAAACCACCTCAGAAGAATTATTAAGTATTTATTATGATGTTTTAAAGCAATTTCCACTAGATGATATAAAAAGCGCCGTAGGCAATCATATTCAAACCAGCAAATTCTTTCCTAAACCTTCAGAAATTATTGCATTAATTAAACCTCTTGAAACAATAGAAATAATAGCAGATAAGGCATGGAATCAACTACTTAAAGCCATATCAAAACATGGTTATTATGATTCGGTTGAATTTGTGGATAAAGTTATTCATTCCTGCATCCTGGCTATGGGTGGCTGGATGCAGGTATCTGATCGAATGCCTGATACTTGGATGCACAAAGACTTTGTAAATTTCTATAGGTCTTATTATAATTCACCAAATCATGCAGATAGGATATGCGGTTGGATAGAGAAAAACGGAGGGCTTTTTAACGTCGTGAAAATAGGAGATACCAGCAATCAGTATTTGATACATGGCCGATTGAAAGCGAATCTGTGCAAAGTATTATAATATCACTTGACAATACAATTAATATATGTTATAAATAAGATATGCCTATTAGAAAATTACCAGAAAATAATATCGTAGTAAGTCTTTATAGAAGTGGTTTATCAAGCGGAGAGATAGCAGAAAAATTTAATGTTAAGCCTATCACCGTTCTTAGTATGCTATCAAGAATTGGTGAACCAAGAAGAAAAACAAAGGAAGTTCAACAACTTATTAATCAAAGAGGAAGAAGAAAATCACCACGTTATTGGTTAGGTAAAAAACATTCTGCCGAAATGATAGAAAAAAGAGTGTCGAAAATAAGAGGAGAAAATCATTACTTATGGAAAGGTGGAAAAGATAGGAGGAATTACAGAGGATTAATATCCAAAATAAAATGTGAAAAATGCAAATCGAAATTAAATCTTGGCATTCATCATAAAGATTTTGATCATTACAACGATACAGAATCAAATCTGCAAGTCCTTTGTGTCTCATGTCATATTTCATTACATAAAAAAGCCTACTGGGATGCCATACATTCAGGAAAGACACCTCTTAAAAGCAATGCCCCTATTGGATGGGAAAAAGGAAAAAGTACGGAGGGTAAGGTATGACAATTCATCAACAAAGCGTTTTTGAACGCTGGCCAATAGAAGATGAATCTTGTCAACTCATAGCCACAAGCCCTCCGTACTATTGAACGCTTTAAGAAAATACGACATCAAAGATATAGTAATCGGCGGGGATAAACTCTGTAAACACGAATGGAAAGAACACGAGAGAAAACCTTCTGGTGGTAGTGGGAAAAATGCGAATGTCGGTGGGAACCAAGATGATTATTCAAATCTTAGAGATGGAAGTTATTTTAGCAAATTTTGTACTTACTGCAATGCCTGGCAAGGTCAATACGGACTCGAACCAACACCTTCCGATTATGTTTCTCATTCCTTGTTGTGGGCAAAAGAGGCATGGCGGGTGCTGCGAAATGATGGAATTATGTTCTTAAATTTAGCTGATAGTTATGCTGGTAGCGGTGGAGCTGGGGGTGATTACAATGCTGGTGGGTTACGAGAAGGGCAACCGAAATATAAACAAACCAAAAGTAATTATCCATCTAAATGTCAGCTTTTAATCCCTCACCGAGTCACTATCGCCCTTGTGGATGCTGGCTGGTGCTTACGCAATACCATCTGTTGGTTAAAAAGTAATGCCATGCCGGAAAGCGTAACCGATAGATTCAGTAAAAAATATGAATATATCTTTATGTTTACAAAGCAAGAGAAATATTATTTTGATTTGGATGCAGTAAAAATTCCTACCACAGGAAGGAGTAGGACGGCTGGATTAAAAACTAATAATTACGACTATAAAAATCCAGGCGATGTATGGCAAATCCCAACGCAGCCTTCATCTGAAAAACATTATGCAATGTGGCCTGAAAGACTTATTGAACATATGATTAAATGCAGCACGAAGGCGGGGGATATTGTGCTTGACCCGTTCTGTGGATCGGCTACCACGCTTAAAGTAGCAGAAGAATTAAACCGTAAAGGCGTAGGTATTGATTTAGGTTATCACACAATATCTAACCGCATGACTTCTAAAATCCAGAAGAAAATGTTCGTATGAAAATTATAAACAATCGTGGCTTTTTAATCGTCAATGCACGGGATAATTGGAAGTTGTCTGAATCAACCGATTGTATCGAAGACGCTTTCTGTTTTGTAAATCCCACAGAAATCTCAAAAGAAAAGTACAAACAATATCGAAAGGAGATTAGAAATGTCGGAAAAGAAACTTGTTAGTCGCTTCTCCAGCAAGAAAAATAAAATAATTTTTCCCCTCGTATCCCTTATATTATGCGGGTTTGCAGGCAATTTGTAAAAATAAATAAAAATTGTACTTGACAAGTATAATATAATGTAATATAATGTAATACAGTAATAAGGGGTCGGGCGTCCGGCTCTAAAATAAAATCTCTGTGAGAAGGGAGAATGGAAATGAAACCAGGAGAAGTAAAAATAAAATTACATAATCTCGACAAAATAGACATCGGAGAATATATCATTACGGATGGCGATAAACATGTATTATATAGTCATTATCTCGACAACGCAGAAGGGGAGGAAATTACGACAGAGAGGCTCAAGGCAATACTCAGAGACCATACAGATATAACCTACGCTGATTTAGGCGTAGTATTCTTAAGCGACTGCTTAAGATAATTTTAACCTTCTCCCTCCGCTAGTCCGGGGAGGGAGATAAACTAGGAAATGGAGAGAACAATGATTACAACGTTAGAAGAGAACCTTAATCGTCTTGCAGATATTAAAACCTTAGAGGAATTGGAGAAGGATATACAAATTATTTCTTTTACTTTGACTCCAAAGGGCACAAAAGAATTGATAGATTGTCTCTCAGAAGAAAACCGATCTTATTTTATTCTAAAAATCCTCAGAGAAGAATGGGGTAATCAGATTCGTGAGCGAAACAGAAAAAGATACATAAAAGACTTCATTGACGAGCATTTCAAGATGATAACAATCTTAAAATCAATTGACAATGAGAAATAAAGTAACCGTACAAATAGGCACAGAATGGCGGGAATTTGACTTGTCCGAAGTAGATGACCGGCAGCGATGGCTAATTAAGACCACGCTAGAGTCAGAACGAGCAGAACTCCTGCTAATGTTATACACAGAGGTATCAACGCCAGAAATGAATGAGATATTAAAAAAGATAATGTGGACTAATGAACAATTAGATATTGTCGAGGAAAGTATTAGATATGTTCAAAATCAGATCCTTAAAAATTTGAGACAAAATGAAGTGAAAAAAATATATCCAGATGTATCAGAAGAAGAAATCGAAGAAATCGAATGGCACGAAATACATGACGAGGAAAATGAGTCTAAGCTTAGGGGAGAGATATTTTGAGAAGGGAGGTTTAAAAATGCGTAAATTGATAACAAGAATAACGATTTGCACTGTCATGGGATTGAGTTTCAGCTGGTTTTGGTATCACGAATATATCAAACCACCACAGAAACATTCTGGTATTTATAAAATGGAGAATTTAATTCAATATAATAAAAGAAGTATAAAATCCAGTGCAGTAGTCAGTAAACAGGAAAAGCCTATTAAGATTTATACCAAAATTATAAACGGAAGGTGGGCAGAATGAGCAAAGAAAAGGCTGGATATTATTGGCATGTGCATCACGATAAATTGATAGAATATTCCGACGACATTGATGAAAGATTGAGATACATAAAAGACAATAAACCACCGGAAGAAATAAATATACGATTGGAATTGCTTAAAAAAGTAAAAGGGGTGCTGCCCAAACCCTGTCGGGATGCGGTTGAAGCCTGTCGGGATGCGGATAAAGCCTATCAGGATGCGGATAAAGCCTATCAGGATGCGGATAAAGCCTGTCGGGATGCGGTTAAAGCCTGTCGGGATGCGGTTAAAGCCTGTCGGGATGCGGATAAAGCCTGTCGGGATGCGGTTAAACCCTATCGGGATGCGGATAAAGCCTATCGGGATGCGGATAAAGCCTGTCGGGATGCGGTTGAAGCCTGTCGGGATGCGGTTAAACCCTATCGGGATGAAATTGAGGCACTGCATAAAAAAGAATGCCCCAACTGCCCGTGGGACGGAGATACAATATTTCCAAAAGATAGAAAAGGCGACCTATGATAATTAAATGGCAAGAGGAATGTTGGGAAGTAAAATATTACGGTACCGGCTATCCTCGATATAGCCTGGAAAGAGATGGTATCGCCGTCTCGTGGTTGTTAAACGATGAGAATAACTTTTCCAATATGAATGAATTTAGAAAATTTTTAAGGAAATTAAAAATGTCGTCGCTGGATAGAGAAGAAAATAAATTATCCAATCTACACTGGATAGATAAAAATTATAGGCAAAGAATGCTTAGAAAGGACGTGCAAAAAATTCTGCTAGAAAGAGAACATATAAATTCCAAAGGAAATATCTGTAAATTAAAAGTAAAACACATAGGTGCAGGAGTGTATGAAATCTATAAAGAAGTACGAAATCTATAAAGAAGGAAGGGGTAAATGCTACCAAACGGTAAATATAAAACAAAGAACGGGTCTATAATGACTATATCGGGAAAATACGGAGGAAAGGCAGAGATTAGTTTTGACTGGCTTGAAGAAAATACTTGTTGTGACTGTCATCCCGAACCGTATGACGATGAAGGCTATCTGGTTTGGCGTTGTGATGTATGTGGTGGCGGAAAAGCTAAGCTAGAGTTAAGCAGCCAATAAAATAATTTTCTTGACAAGGGCAATCGAATTATGTGGGCAAGAAAAACCAAAGGATGATAAATAGCAATGAATGTATGTCAAAAAGAACATAAACCGGCAGGAATAGTAATATATGAAGATTATGATTGCCCGCTTTGTGAGGCACAAAAACAGGTAGCAGAATTAAAAGCAAGGTTGAATTTTATACAAAATTCTAGCGGGAAAATGTTTGTTCCGCCAGAAAATAGCACAAATAGAGGAGAAGATTAATATGGCATTTACAAAAGAACAATTGGAGGCACGCAAAAAAGGAATCGGAGGTATGTCTTTCGGATTTTTGACTGTTATTCACCGTGACGGGAGGACTTTGGATGGTCATATTAAATGGCTTTGTCAATGTAAATGCGGCAATAAAAAGGCTATTGCAGGCAACGAATTAAAAAAAGGAAGCACTATTTCTTGTGGATGCTATAGGAGAAGACCAAATAAAAAGAATAATGTTTCTTTTATCACATGGAGATCAATGAAAGATAGATGTTTGAACCCTAAAAACAAAGCTTACCTTTATTATGGAGGCAGAGGGATAAAGGTTTGTGAAAGATGGTTGAGTTTCTATAATTTTTTGTCGGATATGGGAGAAAAACCTGTCGGATTAACGCTGGAACGCATAAATACTAATGGTAATTATGAACCAGGAAATTGTAAATGGGCAACATGGGAAGAACAGCATAACAACACACGAAAGAGCCGGTTTGTGTATTTTAATGAAGAAAAGAAAACTATTAGACAATGGGAAAAAAATTTAGGAATGCCGAAACATGTCTTATACAAGAGGATTTTTCTGCGTGGGTGGGATATAAAAAAGGCGTTTACAACACCTATACAACAACACAGGAGGGAAATCAATGTCGCATGATAATTGGATTGAAAAAAGAAAGGGGAAAATATCAGCCAGCAATGTTGCGGCAATATTGGGATTGAAACCATTTGGAAAGACCCCTTTAGATGCCTGGCTAGATATAAAAGGTTTAAGAACAAAAGATGTTGATGATAAATCGAAAAGGCAAGGCAGGTATATCGAATCTGCATTAGCAAATATATATACAGCAGATACTGGATGCGAACTTGTTATTGTTGATGAACCATTAATACATCCAAAGCTGTCATGGTTGTGTGGCACACCGGACAGACTTATCAAGGGAAATCAAAAAGGTGTAGAAATAAAAAATGTGGGAAAATTTATGGCTCATGGTTTTGGTACACCGGGTACAGATGAAATTCCAGACTATTATCTTGTGCAGGTATCAATGTATATGGCAATTACTATGTATCCTGTTTTTGACGTTTACGCATCGATAGCAGGAGAATATCCTGAAGTATATCCTATAGAGAGAGATATAGAACTTGAAAATATTATACTTGGAAAACTGGACGAATGGTACAAAGCCTATATTGTTGGCAATCGGGAGCCAGAAATTGATTCGAGCCAGTCATGTGCCGATTACCTTGCAAGTAAATACCCTCGTAATTTTAAACCTTTGAAATCAGCAGATGATGCTACCGAACAATTAATTCAACGACTTGCCGCGGTACGATATTCCTTGAAATCATTTGGGGAACAAGAGGAGATTATTAAGAACCTGCTTAAAAACTATATTGGTGATGCAGACGGCGTACAAGGACAATCGGGGAAATGTACCTGGAAAAAAATTACCGATAGCTCTATTATTGACTATGAATCATTAGCATCTGAATTACTAACTGTGTTACCCAAAGAAGAAAAAAACAAATATATTAATAAATACACGATAATAAGAGAAGGGAATAGAAGATTTCTTTTTAAGGGGTCAAAATAATGGAAATTAAAGCTATACCTAGTTTAACTGGATATGGTGCATCGAAAGATGGAACTATTTGGAGTTGTAGGAATAGAAATAATTGGCGTCCGATGTCGCTTTCTTCTGACAAAGATGGATATAAATTATTGATTGTTCGCACTAAAAAGAAAGGTTTTAGTCGTAAAATCCACAGATTGATTATAGAAACCTTCGTGGGTAAAATCCCCAAAGGACTTGAGATTAATCATAAAGATGGAGACAAAACAAATAATAATTTGTACAATCTGGAAACGGTCACACATATTGAAAACATGAGACACGCCTATAAAATGGGACTTATTAAAATCCAGACAGATACATTATTAGCTCAAATAAATAGAAACAAAACACATTGTCCGCAGGGGCATCCTTATGACGACCGAAATACTTACATAACAAAACAAGGACATAGATTATGTAGAACGTGCGGGAAATTAAACAAGAGAAGATATTACCAAAGCCAGGCGTAAGGCGATTTTTATTTAGTCTAAAATAACGAAAGGAGAATAAATTGAGTACAGAATTATCAACATTGCCAGCATTGTTAAATAGTGAAAATATTAAGAAAAAGTTCCGGGATGTTTTAGGAGAGAACGCAGCAGGGTTTATGTCGAGCATCCTGAGTGCAGTAAATTCTAATCCAAAATTGAAAAGCGCAGAACCCATGAGTGTGATTTCAGCGGCAGCAATAACAGCGGCCCTAGACCTCCCGATTAATCCGTCTCTTGCCTACGCTCATATTGTGCCATACAAAGGGGTAGCGCAGTTCCAGATGGGATGGAAAGGATATGTCCAGCTTGCACAAAGGACAGGATTATATCTCACAATCAATGTTTCAAGAGTTTGCGAGGGAGAATTAATAAGCGAAAACCCATTTACAGGAGAAATAAACCTATCAAATACAGCAAGGGCATCAGATAAAGTAATAGGGTATGTCGCATACTTCCGTCTTTTAAATGGATTTGAAAAATATCTCTATATGACAAAAGATCAATGTGAGAAGCACGGAAAGAGATACTCGGATTCATACAAACAAGAATGGTCGTGGTGGCAAAAAGACTTTGATGTTATGGCAATGAAAACAGTAATGAAAGCTTTGCTGTCTAAGTGGGGGCCTCTATCAATTAAGATGCAATTGGCCTTACAGGCAGACCAATCTACGGTTAAAGAAGATGGTAGCTTTGAATATGTGGACAATGAGGCAGAAACAGAGATACCAGAAAAGAACAAGAAAAAAGGAATTGCTGGATTGAAGGCTGACCTCGTCGGCAAGAGGGTTGATCCAGTGGTTGCCGAAACCGAATTTGAAAAGGAATACTTTGACCTATTGGCTGCTATAAACGATGCAGAAAGCGGGCTGGAACTTAATAAACTATTACGAGAAGTGCAATCGAGGGAAATACCAGCGACTGATTTTGTGAAGATTACAAAGATAATAGAAAAAAGGAACGAGGATTTTAAAATATGATACGTATCCCCTCCGATAACGTATCTGTACGATAGGGCTATAGGTAAGACCCGCAGAAAGGCGGCTAATAATGTGGGAGTTCCCGCCGCCTATAGCCCTATAATTTAGGAAGGGAGAATTTATGATTGAAACAATTAGAAGAACTGAGTTTACTGTATTACTTGAAATAAACACTGGATTGTGCATAAAAGAACCAATAATATATTTTAACCATAACGCTGGATCAGAAGTATCCGCAGAATTATTGAGGCAGCATTTATATGATCTGCGATTTAAGGCGAAAAAAGCTATTGCAAGGGATTGCTTAATGTATCTCAACAATGAAGAAGTTAGTGCGCTTAAAGCAAAACTCACAAAGTGGAATGGACACAAACATTGCTGGAAAGAAACTTTAAAATAAAAGCGGGAAGGGTGCGGACTCCTCACACTGTTGTGCTAAACCTCACAACAGACAATTACTTTATACCCTTCCCGCTTGACATATTTTAAAGGAATATTAAATGGAGGACAAAATGGACAAAAGAATAGAGGTGTTGGAAGCTATAGCAAAAGATATGAAAGATGATGCAAAGGACTTTGATGGTAAACCATTCAACGGAAAAATTGTTGGTGAATATTTTGGATGTCAAGGGGCTGCCATAGCAGCATTGTGTAATATTGTTAAGTCGCTCTTAGAAAAGGTAAGTTATGATACGTAACTCCCCTCTGATAACGTATCTGCAGGTTGAATAGTGAGACGAATCACATCTTAAAGCGTGGATAACACCGCCTGCAATCCTATAATTTAGAAAGGAGAATTTATGGAATTTATTAGTTGCCCGAATTGTGGTGTTAATGTCCTAGAAATGGAAAATAAAATCAAAGAATTGATTGAAAAGTATGATGTTAAAATTACGGAGGAACCATTGAATTATTTCCAATGGGTAGAGATTGTTGGAGAGTTAAAATCCCTTCTCGAATTATATCAATCACAACAAGAGGTAGCGCCTGAATCTAAATGAAACTACCAAAAATAAAACAGGGACGAAATAAATTTAATGCTAGAAAGACCCTTGTTGATGGTATCCTTTTCCACTCAGCGGCAGAAGCAGCACGATATAAAACGTTAAAAATACTTGAAATTTCAGGGCATATTAGAAAGCTGAAACTACAAGTACCTTTAGTTTTTACAATTAAAGAACAAGTAATATTTACCTATTATGCTGATTTTACTTATTTAACCGAAGCAGACGAATTTATAATCGAAGACGTAAAAGGAATGCGAACGCCTGTCTATAAACTTAAGAAGAAATTAATCGAAGCAAGGTTTGGAATTAAAATCAATGAAGTTAAATAATGATTAAAAATTATACGTCAACAGTACCATACGAAAGATCAATAAGTCACATAGAATCCAAGTTGGTAGTACATGGGGCAAGAGATATAATGAAGCGATATGATCCACAAGGTAGATTGGAGAGTATATGCTTTATTATTTGTGCCTCTGGCAATAGTATATCATTTTGGTATATGCGATCCCCCAAATCCACCCACAACACTACCGAAAAACATTACAATGCTTTTTATCATCTTATGTTTTTCTAGCTTATCTATTCGTGGTTCCATCGGACAAACGATAGGTTTATTGATTAGCACATCAACCTTACTTGATAATTCAATAATGGAATCACGAGTTGAGATCGCCGTATCGTATGTTATCTGCAATTTTTGGTCATGGGTCAAATCTTGCCAGGTTTCTTTAGTAATTACAAGTTTCGGATCGGTCATATAGTCAAAATCCTTTCAAGTTGCACAGTCGGGCATCTGCGATAATGAGATATTTTTTTGGCGATTAGATTGTAAGCGCCACAGGCAATACAATGAATGCCGTATTTGTCTTCTTCATATTTATTTTTCAATTCCCTTTTTATTGCTTCACAGTATAACTTTTCTTTAATAGTCATTTCGTTGCCCCCATCACCGTAAGATTCAATGCCTCTGATAAGTCAAAAGACTTCCTGCATTTAGTACAAATACATACATCGCTATTCCAAGTGTATATTTTCAAATTGGTTTTACAATGCGGGCATTCACAGATTATATTTCTACCCTTTTTCACGGGACTTTCGTAGAAAAGTTTTTGATAGCCTCTGTTAAATCGCTAAGGACTTTCCCTTCTGTACCTTCCTGCGTATCAAATTTTACTTCTATTAATCCATCCTTGTCTTTAATAATCTGAAACCCGCTTATTTTCTGTGTCCCCAGCCTATTATAATTAAATGATTCACCGCTAGGAGATAGGTAACTAATGTTCACACAGCCTGCACACGAGGAGGCAATAAACATCCCGATTGCCCCCATGCCATAAAGCCACAGTTGAATTCTTCTCATATTACCCAATCTCCAGGTGGAACAGTGTTATACCCCTTAATTTCTTTTGTTTCTCCTGCCAATTGATAATAATCCCCTTCATAAAGGTTAAACATACATAAGTCCACAGGTGTGACTTCAGATGAATTTATTTCATCTATAATATTTCTACTTTCATAAAAAGCACTTATTATTTCTGAGCAATAAAATTTATCAAAATCTTCTTTGTTGTTCCATAGCAAATCTAATCCCGATCCAATCGCTTGTTTAGTATCATAGGCTTTTCCTTTTTGACTCCTTAACCACTCATAAGCCCCTTCCCAATTAGTTCTATCTCTTAAATCTTGTTTCAAAGGTAGCCACCACACTTCACCATCATAATTTTTCAAGCGATTGCTAAGTCGATTAACAACAACTCCAGAATACCCATCTAATATCGTAGATTCAATTATTAGATTAAGTCTCTCCCCTGTTTCCAGAACAGATTTCAATACTAAAGCAACATGGCTCACATTTGATCTTGTAAAGAGTTTTATCAAATTAGATACTGCGCCTTTACCACCAAAAGCTATTACGTCCCCATCCTGTATGTCTTTTCTTATTTCGTGATATTTAGCTCTAATTAACATTCTTTTGACTTTCCAAAGGTTTTTCCTCGAAATTCTTTTGGACAACTTTCGCTGCTATTGGCCCCAATACTAAAGCAATCAGGCTGGGGTCTGGTATGTAACGGCCACCAGTAAAAATAGTGTGCATCCAATCCACAGCCATACAAATAATACTTACAGAACTAAACACCCGCATAGAACTATAACTACCGTTCCCTTCTTGTAAAAATTCAAATATTTTATTCATAAATCATTCCTTTCTATTTGTGCAAAATATAAGTGGATTCCCTTTAGGTTGCGCCTTCTTTTTACATTCAGCAAAGTCTTTGCAATTTAAGCATTTTCTGTCCATAATTACCTTTCTTTATTTAAGCGTGGGAAGCGGTGGAGAATTGCCATCCACTGCGGAATAGACGGTAACGTAGAGACCGCTTCCTCACGCTATTATGTCCCTTTCCTTTTTCTTCTTATTGTTGTCCATGCTCCAGAACCTCCACCGAGAATGACTATGGCTGCAATAACAGCCTCTATCAGTTTATAGAGATTGTCTATTTCCTCGTTATAGGCAATTTTCTGGTTTTCAATTTCCTTTTGCTGTGCGTCTGCCATTTCAACCAAACCCTTAATTGCAGTATGAGAGAATCCAGCCCATTTTTCTAATACTGGCAGTCCATCTTCATTTAAAATTTCTTTTGGGCAATCTCTATCTATCTCAATTCCATAAT
>ERZ1292637.396-Hain-H14-01um-R3-396-length-27136-cov-9_pt2 | contig 11849 bp, 10 predicted proteins | sample MGYA00564405_ERZ1292637 | MGnify/ENA primary metagenome ERZ1292637 (study PRJEB36523, sample SAMEA6512645) | groundwater metagenome | collected 2019-01-09 | study: AquaDiva: Metagenomics assemblies of 32 groundwater samples | reverse complement strand
GCCGGGTCTTGATCGCGTTGATGCTGCTGTTGCATGTATTGCTTGGACAGTTCAGCGGCGATGAACTTCTCGGTTAGCGACCGACGTGCGGCCGGGTCTTGGACGCCCGCCTTGTCGAGTTCGTCAGTAGCTTGCAGGGCGAGTTGACCCGCTTGCGTCAGTTTGGCGGGATCGCCGGTGTGATCGACTTGGCCGTCAACGAACAAGACTTCCTTGTTCGTTTCGAGCCAGTCGTTGGTTTCCTTGGTGACTTGCATCTGTTTGAACAGGCTTGTCATCTCTTCGCGGATCAACGCACGGTTGCGGTCTTCGGTGCGTGACCAGAGTGTTTCGACGGGATTGTCGGACCATTCCTTGGCGAAGGCCGCTCGGTAGTCCATGTAGTCGTTTTTGGCTTGAACGAGTTCATACGGGACGTTCGGCTGATTCGGCACATACCGCTTCGATTGTTCGTCGAACCGGAAGAACTGGTCGTTGCGAGCGTCGTATTGCGGCGGATTCCAGCCGTTTTTGGCTTCGACTGGCGTGGCAAGGTGCTCTTGGATGCGTTCAAACTGGCCGGGGATCGGCTGCCCGCGTGCGGCGAGTTGGCGTTGGTAGTCTTCGACCTGCTGTTTGTAGGTGTTGGCTTCGGATAGGCGGCTGTCGAGTGCCGACATGAATTGGCTGTCGTCGTTGAAGCCAGACACGTCGTAGCCCGACGCTCTGAGGGCGGCGAGGACGCCAGCGGATTGACCTTGGAACTGCTGTTGGGCAGGTTGTTGGGCTTGCTGGAAGCTGGCTTGCGGAGCGGCAGTTTGCCCATTTTGACGGACGGACGGGCCGCTGGGCTGGGAGAATGAAGATGACTGCGACGGGCTGGATTGCGGTGCGGCACTGGATACTTGTGGCGTGCTCTGCGACACGCTCAGTGCTGCGGTCGATGGTGCAGCGGACGCGGCAGATTGGCCTGCGTCGAACGTCGAATTTGATTCAGCCCCACCAGCGAAATCACTCATTGTTGGATGTCCTATATCGTGTTCATGGAAGTACCCAACACGAACTAGAACATCGAAAACAGATGCGGTCAACACCGAGAAAGATAATTCCGATCACTTTTCTGGCAACGGAGTTGCGTCAAATGATATAGAAAGAATCAAGCAAAATGGGTTGACTGGCTTTGCGGGGTGGGTTTAACGTGTGTCGATGCGACGCACTCAATTTCATTTGCACGACCAGATGTTGAAGGAATTACGCAAGATCGCGAAACAGCGATGTTGCCCTGTTGCAGAAGTTGTTCGATTAGCATTGCACGAATTCATTGTACGAGAGAAAAAGCAAATGTAGTTTCCTGTCGCCAACGCTTTCGTTAGTCTTCCACCACTATGGCCACATCCAGAGTTTCGTTGATTACGAGTTCCGACCTGACCGATCAATTGCTCGATCAGGCCGGTGGCAGCGTCACCGACGGACTTTTGATGAGACGTGCGCGTCGCGCGTTGCAGCAGGGGCTTATGGAAGTTTCGGCGCATCGGGTGTGGAATTATTCGCGGCGTCGCGTGGCGATCTATACGCAGACGCCGTATTCGACGGGCACGATCACGTACACGCAGTCGAGCAAGACGGTCACATTAGCGAGCGGGACGTTTCCGACGTGGGCTAGTCAAGCGTGGATCAGGATTGCGGACAAGTCCTACATTGTCCGCACGCGATCAAGCGGTACGTCGTTAATTCTGGATGACGACAACAATCCTGGGGCCAATGTTGCGGCAGGCACGTCGTACATCCTGTATCAAGAAAGTTACAGATTGCCGTATGATTGCGGCAGCATATTATCATGCTGGGACACGACAAATCGGTTTCGGTTGGCGGGGATTCCGCCGGACGAATTTGAGGCCGTGAAGACCCGCCAGTACGAATCTGGCACACCGCAATACTTCACAGTGACGGGTGACGACTGGCTGAAAGGTGCGTTGTGCATCAAGTTTGCGCCCGTGCCGACCAGTAACCGGCAGATCGCGTACTTCTACGACCGCACACAGCAACCGCTCCGTATTTGGAAGTACAACACGGGCACTGCGACGATTTCGGCGAGTGCGACGGCGTTGACTGGAACGAGCACCGTCTGGACGGCGAACATGGTCGGTTCGGTGGTTCGGTTTGGAACGGCTACGGTGGAACCGACGTCATTGGAAGGCAGTTCGCCGTATGCAGAGGAACGGGTCATCACCGCGTTTACTTCAGCGACAGCCGTGACCTTGGATGAGGCGGTGGATTCTGCGTATTCTGCGGTCAAATACTACATCTCAGATTTGTGCGACCTGGAGCCAACTTCTTGCAAAACTGCGGTCGTCAATTGTGCGGCCCTGCACTTCGCGCGCGAGCGGAATGCCGACAGCGCGGAGTTGTCACGTCGGACGTCGGCGTATGTGGATGCGTTGCGGTTGGCGATGCAGGCGGATCGACGGTTTACGATTGAGGATTGGGGCTTCGGTCATGCGGATTCGGGATTCCCGATGGCGCACACGCCCACACGCGCCGGGTACTAATCTATGCCATCCAGTGAAAACCTTAATGAAACGCAAGTGAACTCGATGCGTGACTTTCCCGGTCTCGTGTTGAACGCTGATCCCCGCGAAGTGCCGCCTGGTTCGGGGCAGGTGCAGGTCAATGTGACGAGCGAGCAGATTGGCGTGTTGCAGTCGCGACGCGGGTTGAGGGTGGCAACTTTTGATGGGGAGTAAGTGATGGACCACTTAGGCAGTATCGGCCAATACGCACTTGAGGGCACCATCCCGTTGTTGTGTCCGTGTGCCAATTCATCGGGCGTACCGACGGCACCTGACGCCGCTCCGACGTGGAAGGTACTCAATTCCGCAGGTACGTCGATTGCCAACGGCACGCTGTCGAGCAGCGATTCCGCGAGTTTGACAGGCGTGCGGACGGGCACGACGACTGCGGCGGCGGCAAGTGGGTTCGCGTCAGGCAGCAACTACTACATCGTCTACAGCTATGCGATCAGTAGTCAGGCACGGTCGATTACGGGCGTCATTCAGGTCGTCTAATGCGGGATTGTTTACTTGATGCCAGTTCATTTTGGAGCCAGCAATGTCTGAAAGTTTATTGTGGGACCTTCAACCGCCAAAAGTGGCTGGGTTGTATTGCTGGTCGATGCTCAATCAATACTGCCTCTTTCACGTCACTGATCGAGGTGACGGACAATTGGCAGTCATGCCGAACGATCTTCCTGTTACGGAATACGATGGCTGTTGGATCGGTCCAATTCCGCAGGCACCGCAGGCCGTTATTGCTGACCGGGCCTATCGAGACGGCGCATGGCGTATTGCCACTCGCCCCATGCCGCAATCAGTTGATACAGCCGATCCATCTCTTTGTCAGTCAACGGATGCTGACGGCGAATGTTCCACTGACCTCGACAGTGATAACCAAAGTCGTCACTGCTCACCAGGCCCAACGCCACTCGGCAGAGTGCGAAGAAATCCCCTCGGTACGGCTCCTGACTCCAATTTGGATTGTTCCCAGTCAGCGTTTCGTCTGGAAAATGAAATTCCAGCAACCGCTCCAGTTCATTGAGAATCGCATCACGTTGATCTTCCTGCTGTTCACTCATGGAAGCCCCCATTTCAAGAAATTCAGTCCCGTAAACTGCTCCACCGTAATCAGATCGGTTCGATCTCACAAACAAAACGCCGACTGGCATCAAGTAAACAATCCCGGTCTAATGGAGCGTTGCCATGCAATTCATAGGCTCTTGCCAAATGCCGCCAACATCGCCTGACGTGGTTGATACGTCGCTTCGCGTGTTGCAGGTTTACGCCATGACGCAGCACGACAGTCCGCGTCGTGATGCGGAAGACTTGTTGATTGACGCTGCGGCTGATTGCATTCGCGACTATGTGATGGGTGTCGGGCGGTTCGGTGCTCCGCCGCCAGAACCTGTGCAGCAGTTGCCAGCGGAAATGACCAATGTGCAACTGGCGACGTACCTCGACAATATCGTCCGTATGGGTAATCACCAGCAGAGGTAGGCATGTTTCTGGGTCGAGTGCAACAAGGTGACTGGCTGCGAATCCCTGTCTGGACAGCGGATGCGAGCGGCTTCAAGGCGTGGCCGACGGACGGCAGTGCGAACACCGTGTTTCCGTACCTGTGGATCATCGACCCGACGAAGACGCATCAGATGTTGATTCTGAGCGAGCAACCGCTGACGGCAGTGGATCGGTTCGATAGTACGCAGACGGGCTATCACGCATTGCAGCAGCGGATCGGGCCAGAACTGCCGGTTGGCGTCTACTACTGCTATCTCCAGTGGCAGGCGGCGTCCGCGTCGTACAACCGCCGCCAGATTCACGTGTTTCAGGTGGTGGCAGGCGGTAACACCAAAGGTGCGTACACGTCGATCACGTTTTACGAGAAACCGCAGGCGTCATGGATTGTTGGGCAAACTGACGGTGGGCTGTTAGAGGCGAGAAGGAACCCCAAATGACAAATGAAGAACTTGAGTGCGTATTGGAAGAAGAAGTCAGTTACCTCGGCACTCCGCCAGAAGTGTTGGCGTCGCTGGAGAGGCTGCGGAAGCGATGTGACCAGCACAAGATCGACGAACCCGGCATCTACCGTGAGGTAGGTCCGTCAGCACACTGGAGCAGTGCGAACTTGCGGTCAAGTTGGCGTATCGAGATGTGGCTATACCGCACTCCGCCGATTGTTGATGAAGCGGTGGTCGTGCCAGCGGCAGTTCCCGTGGTAGTGACCGTGACAGAACCGTTGCCGTCGGCGACAATCGCGCCGCCGGTGGAGTTGCTACCGCCAGTTGTTGAAACAACGTCAGAAACGGTGGTGGAAGATGCCGTCAAAATCGGAACAGCAGCATCGGATGATGCAGGCAATTGCAGCGGACCCGAAGTTCGCGTCAAAGGTCGGCGTGTCACAAAAGGTGGGGCGTGAGTTCGTGCTGGCGGACAGGTTGATCGGCAAGTATCAGCCGAAGAAGAAGGGATAGCCTAGATGCCAGCCACGCGACGCCTTGAAGCCACCCTGAAAGCCTATTGGAAGTTGGATTCCACCTACGGCACGTCCGTCAGCACGGATTCCGTGGGTACGAACACGTTGAATCAGGGGGCTGTCGCGAGTGGTGCTGGCAAGATCAACGAAGCGGCGTCTTTTACGCGCGCGAGCAGTCAGTACCTTGGCATCGACAGCAACTCAAACCTGCAATCGCTGAAAACGGTGGCGTTCTGGATCAAGTTTACGACGATCTCGAACGACATGACCATCTTCCACAAGGGGACGGGCGCGACAGCGGCAAACTCGTCAATCTGGATCAAGTATGATACTGGCAACAACCGCATCCAATTCCAAGTTGGTGACGGGGCAGGCGGATCAGCGACCGCGAGCACCAGCGGGTTCACGTTTGCCACGGGAACGTGGTACTTCGTGTGCTGCCGTGCTGACACGTCGATCCAGCAACTCAGCATTACCGTCAACGGGACATTGTACGGGACTGGTTCGTTCACGATCACGCAGTTTGTTGAGACTGGCGTGTTCTATCTAGGCCGCAGTTCGTCGGGCACGTATTTGGACGGACTGTTGGATGAGGTAGCGGTTTCACAGAGTTCGCTGACGATTGCCGAAGAACTCGTGATGTATAACGGCGGCACCGGCACCAGTTCTCCCTTTCTGGAAGGACCGATCGGTGTTGATGCTTCCTCGAATCGGTATCCGCGCCGGTTGCCGCCCTCTTTTGCTCAGGCGAACAACGGAAACCTCTACATCGCCTATGGTGACGAGGGAGTCCGTAAGTGGGACGGTCTGAGTACGACGTACCCATTCGCTGGCGTGCCGGCTCCGACAGCCACTCCCGTCCTCGCGGGATCAGGCGAAGGCCGCATCATTGGGGACCGATATGCGTACTTGCGATATCTGGATACGGACGGTCGTGTCAGCAATCTGTCGCCGATTAGCTCGCGTGTCTTTGTGCATGGCACGCAAAAAGCGATCACAAACGCGACGAACGCAGCACCGATCGTGATTACATCGACAGCACACGGTTTAGCGACTGGCGAGCAAATCTATATTGACGGCATCCAAGGCAATAAGGCCGCGAACGGGCTGTGGAACATCGTGAAGGTTGATGCAGACACGTTCTCGCTCGTCGGTTCAGCAGGTGACGGCGAGTACACAGGCAGCAACTCAGGCAGCGTACAAGTCACAACGCTGCAAAATGGTGCGGCAGGTGTGAACGAAGTCCAGACGATCACAGCGTCAGCGACACCGACAGGTGGAACGTGGACAATTTCGTTTGACGGAGCGACGACATCTGCCCTGCAATACAACGCAAATGCGGCGGCAGTGCAGACTGCGTTGGAAGCGTTGCCAACCATTGGATCAGGCAACGTGACAGTGAGTGGCGGCGCGTTGGGTACAGCGGCGTTCACCGTGACATTCATTGGCACAGAAGGTTCACTCAGTCAACCGGCGATGACCGTCAGCAGCAGTCTCACGGGTTCAGGCATCACGCTCTCGATAGTGGTTCTGACGGAGGGCAATGCTGGTACGAACGAGGTTCAGACGTTCGCGTTGTACGGCACACCGACAGGCGGGACGTTTACGCTGACGTATGACGGTCAGACGACGGGAGCGATTGCATACAACGCGACCAATGCGACGGTCGTGACGGCATTGGAAGCGTTGTCGAACATCGGCGTCGGTGTTGTGCTTCTGGGCGGTGGGCCATTGCCGGGTACTGCCGTGACCGTGACGTTTCAGGCCGTGCTGGCGGCAACCAATGTGCCGGAGATGACGATCAACGGTGCCTCGCTGACTGGCGGTGCCATCACCATCACGATGAGCACGCCGACGGCGGGAGTGGCAGGTGCGGCGACAAGTCTCGTCAACTATTACACGCTCAATGAGACAAGCGGAACGCGATACGATTCAACTGGCGCGGCTGACCTTTCAGCAGTAAACGGAACTGTGTCATCTGTGGCTGGTAAGTTAGGAAATGCAGCAACGCTGGTTGTAAACACTGGTTCTGGAATTTCATTAGCCTCCCCTCTGACGACTGGCACGTTAGGTGCCTTGTCATCAAATTGCAGTATTAGTGGGTGGTTGAAAATCGGATCGTTACCGGCTAGTACCATCAAAACATTCATCATAGTTCGCACCATCAACGACAATCCGCATTTAACCGTAACTGTGTCGGCGGCTGGCGTCATTGGCGGACAAGCTTACTTCAACGGAATCATTGCCACTGCCACAACCGTTACGACAATGTCGTTGGCAACATGGTACTTTGTGGCTTTGCGATGGAATGCCTCAACGGGCACACTGACCGTGTCCGTAAATGCCGGCACAAACTACACAGCCACAACAGGTGGTTCTGCCGGGGATTCCAGTACGCAATATAGCTCGCAGTTATTCAGTGGAAATGAAGCGATTGGTGCGACATTTGATGAAGTGGCGACATTCGCCCGGGAACTGTCCGCAGCAGACATCACCTATCTCTACAACGGTGGAACGGGGCGAACATACCCACTCGCTTCTGGAACCAACGAAGTCCAACGCATCACGATTGCCGGAACACCAGCACAAGGCACATTCACGCTGACCTACGCCGGCCAGACCACAGCCGGCATCGCTTACAACGCTACTGCGGCAGTCGTTGACGCGGCCCTGGAAGCGCTGAGCAACATCGGGGCAGGTGATGTGACGTGTTCTGGCGGTCCTCTGCCGGGCACGGCGGTTGACGTGACGTTTACTGGCACACTAGCGGCAACAGACGTGGCGGCAATGACCGCTGATGCCAACAAACTCACAACGTCAATCACAACTACGACCGGCGGCAGCCCGGCTGTCAGCGAGATTCAACGCATCAGCACATCGCCAGCACCAACCGGCGGGACATTCACGCTGTCGTTCGGCGGCAATACCACTTCCGCCATCGCCTATGACGCCACTGCCGCAACTATCGACACCGCCCTTGAAGCCCTCGCGTCTATTGGGGCTGGTCAAGTCACTTGCACCGGCGGACCAATCAATACCGCTCCCGTGCTTGTGACATTCGGCGGCACGCTCGCTAGTACGAATGTCGCCACAATCACCGGAGCATCATCGCTCACAGGCGGGGCCGGTGGTTCTGCCGTCACGCTCACTGTCGCCACGACAACTGAAGGCAGCGCAACGACGAACGAGAAACAGCAAATCTACACGCAGGGCACGATCAGCGGCGGCACGTTTGACCTGACGCTCGATACGGTTACCGCCGCAGCCATCGCCTACGATGCTACCGCTGCGACTGTTGATACCGCTGTCGAAGGCATGTCAACGGTTGGATCGGGTAATGCCACCGTCACTGGCGGACCACTCCCAGGCACGCCGGTCACGGTTGAGTTCGTGGCGTCTAAGGCCGCAACGAATATGACCGAGATGACGGTCAATAACGGCGGCATCGTGGCTGGCGGTTGGTCACGCGGTGCGGCACTCATCACGTACACGAACCTGCAAGTCCCCACTGATCGTCGAGTCACGAAGCGTCAGGTATTGCGCAACAAGTTTGGTGATGCAACGGTGTTCTACGTTGACCTCGATACGACGGACTTGACCAGCACCTCGTTATCGAGTGCGAATACGGACGAGATGCTCGGCACGGCGGTCGCGTTGCAAGACAGCAATGGCAACGACCTGAACGTGGTGCGACACGGCGAACCGCCAAACACGAAGCGGGCGATTGCCAGTTTCCTCAACCGTCTGTTCCTGGCGGTCAATCACCGCAATGTGCTCGGCGAACTGACGGTCACGGCGTCGTCAACGACGATCACGGGCGAGGATGCGTTCATCCGCACGGTGTTTGACAACCGCACCGTCTATCCGCAGGGGACGTCGAACACGAAAGCCTACGTCATCGACTCGTTGAGTGTTCCGAATCAGACGGTGACAACAACCGTCGCGTACAACGGCACGACGGCGAATGGTGTGACCTACGGCATCGAGCAAGCGGAACCTGACGACCTCGTTCTGTACTACAGCGAGATTGACGATCCTGAATGGTGGAACGCACTCAGCGGATTGACGATCGCGCGCGAGGAACAGGACGGCGAGATGACGGGGTTGTTGCCGCTCGCAACATCCATGTTGATTCTATTCGAGAATCGGAGTTCAAAACTCACGTTTCGGACATCGCCTTTACTTTCGTCGGCCCCAGAGACGGGAGGTGACGGAAGAGTTATACAGGCAAGTGCGCGGGGATGCGTGAATCATCGTTGTGCCGTGAAGGCTGGACCCGTGGCGTGTTTGATGGATTATCAAGGTTGCTACCTGTACGACGACACGACGGTCACGGAAATCAGCGATCAGATCGCACCGATGTTTTCGCCGGGCCACGAATGGTCGATCTATTGGGAAGCCAAAGAATCGTTCCACGCGGTCTATGACCAAGAGAACGTGACCGTCAGATGGTTTGTGGTGATCGGCGACGGTCAGTATCCACGCCATGCGATTTGCTACCACCTAGACCGCAAGAGATGGCATATCGAAAAGTTTCCGTGGCCTGTCACGTCGTCCTGTGTAGGCCGGCTAGGGACGCGATACGTCATGTTCTATGGCTCAACAGCACGGCGTCTGTTTGTAGCTACGGAACATCTTGACGGCGTGGATATCAATGCGAACCGGAATGTCACGCTTCGTGGAACTGTTACGTCATCAGGTCCGTTTACTCTGACGGACAGTACGGCCTCTTTCTCGTCGTCATTGGTCAATTCGCCAGTTTTCATCGCCAGCGGCAAGGGGGCACGACAGCAAAACATCATCGTCTCAAACACGGCTACGAAACTGACGTTGTTGCGACCGTGGCAGATCGCACCAGACACGACCAGCACGTATCAGATTGGTTCTGTGGACTGGCAGTGGACATCCTCGATGATGAAGTTGGCCACCAAAGGCAGCGAGATGTTGCGTGGCGTGCAAGTGACATTCACTCCGACCGAGCGAGCCTCGACGATTGTGCTCCGCACCTACGGCGACTTCGCGTCAACGGCGGACACGTTTTCTGCGGACTACGCCAGTGATGGGGTCACGACAACGAACGCCAGTGATGAGATAAAATTGGACCTGACGCACTCGACGGGATTCGTGGAGATTTCGTCCGACACATTCTACTCCGGACGCGGAACGCATCGTCGTTATCTCACTATTGAACTTAACGGCGCGACGAATGGCGAATCGCAACGACTATCAGAAATTTCAGTCCTTGGTGTAGAGGAGTGAGATATTTGTCGCTGGTGTCTTATTGATTTGACTGCGTTCTCAATTGTGTGGTCGATGACGACATGGGCATGTGTGTCTCGTCGCAATACCTTAGATATTGTTGCACATGTTACGTGGAAAACATCTGCTAATTGTTTAAGGATGAATTCACCTGTTGCGTACATCGAGAATGCCTTTACGACATCATCTTTAGTAAGTTTTGTTTTGCCTCCACGGCCAGCAACAGTCATGTCGTGGCTGTTATCCTTTGATGTTCCAAGTATGAGGTGTTCTACGTTGCAACAATGATTATGGCCATTGTGACATTTGTGACGAACAACAAGTCCTGGAGTAATCGGGCCGTACTCAAGAATCCAAGCGGCTCTTGCAACAACAGAATTTTTACCACCAATAGAGAACATGGCTGCATTCCTGGATTGGTCGTGCAATTTCGGTAACACCTTGCAGCCATTCGGCAGAGTTCGCAGTCGTTTGGAAAAACGAGACCTATCTTTCTCGTTTGGTTGGACATCGCTGCTTACGGATGTTCGTTTTCTGGAATGATACTTCTTTCGTGGTGGCCAGATCCCAATCTCAGTTTCTGTTAATAAGTGGCGATACGAGTATCTTTTCGCCAGCCACACTACCGTAGTTTGAGAAACAGAGTATTCGTCCTCAATAACCCTGTGTGGCGTTCCAGTATCAAGACGAGACCATATTTTAATCACTTCAGAATTACTGATTTTTGATTGAGTGTGAGATTCTCCATGCGGAATAAGCCAGCGACGGTTTTTAGTCCAATGTGTGCCGTTGATGGCAATAGATCGCATGTTGTCAGCAGATGTGCCTGACGCTAAATGCGCAGGATTGCCGCATCGTCGGTTATTGCAGAGATGGTCAATTACGCTGTCTTCCTGACAGAGTCCATGACAAACAGCGTAGCACACGCGATGCCACAAACCTCGCATTCCGCAGACGTGAATGTACGAATAGCCGTCTGGTGATGGCCTGCCTATCTTAATCCAACAACCAGACGCCGGATCAATGATTCGCTTAGAAGCAATGACTGCCATCGCCTCATCTCGCAATTCAGGCGGACAGACGATACGCTTTGATTTGATGGGCATTACCGTTTCCTCTGTTGATTTGCGAGGTAGGCGTCTACGGCACGGCGGATCAAATCGGCAACACTCAGGCCGGTTGATGTGGCAAGAGCACGCAGCGATTCAATCTCGCTAACAGTCAGGTGGAAGTTTACGCGAATCTTTTTGTTTGACATGCAGACACAATACACACAACGAACATGTTAGTCAACAACCAAGTGGACGTTCTGGGAGTCGATGCGTAATGCGTCACGACGTCATCAAGGAATGGGTCAGACTGCTGGACGAGCGGGCGTTTGAGTTCTCGCTGTTCGACACAGGCGTCTGCCGCACCGTTTGCCGTGAGATACTGAATGGTGAGACGTACCCAATGCTGCCGTCGGATGTCGTGAACCCGCACGAGGTCAAGACAATTGCAGACGTTGGTGCGAACATTGGCGCGGCGAGCATCTATCTGTGTGACGTGTACCCGAATGCGACAGTGACGGCGTTTGAACCGTGTGC
>ERZ1292637.1096-Hain-H14-01um-R3-1096-length-12381-cov-5_pt1 | contig 11856 bp, 25 predicted proteins | sample MGYA00564405_ERZ1292637 | MGnify/ENA primary metagenome ERZ1292637 (study PRJEB36523, sample SAMEA6512645) | groundwater metagenome | collected 2019-01-09 | study: AquaDiva: Metagenomics assemblies of 32 groundwater samples | reverse complement strand
GAAATAATATCTAGACATGTCAAGGCAGCCATCAACAAAAATAATTCGTCTAATTTGAGATAATGAGGTTTTATGAAAATTGTAGAAATTCGCGATGGTCTCACAAACATTATCAACCTGATCACTGTTTGTCATTACGCTCTCCGTGCAGAGAAAGATTTAGGACCAATTTCTGTAGCAGATACTCTCCATTTTGACGTGATCAAACAACTGCGTATTTTAGACGAAAAACTTAAACAAATCGAGGAAAAATAATGCAAAATTTTTATCACCCATTATGAGGCGAACAAAAGGCGAACACCGAATTTTATAGAAAATAAAAAAATTGCTTTATATATCTCTTGTTAAGAATAAATTTTAATCTTAACAGGAGATCATGTGAATAAAGATAGCATAGAAATAACTTTCTATAAACCATCAGACCATCAATACAGAAAAGGTTCTTTTAACATCAAAATTCCAAAGTGGGGAAATTTTATCATAAGAGAACTTTCTTATTTTCAAAAAGACAAACAAAGATGGGTAGCTTTTCCCTCAAGATCATATGAAAAAGATGGGAAGAAAAAATACTTTTCTTTCAATGGATTCGAAGATGCTGCAATGACAAAGTCTTTTCAGGAGAAAATCTTGGAAGCTTTAGATAAATACTTAGCTAACAACAGCCAAAACACATCTCAGGAGCCAACACTTTTTGATGATGAGCCAGTGCCCTTCTGAAAAAAGGGGCCCCACCGGAGGCCCCACCTTTAACAACAAAAAAGGAGGTTTTATGAAAAAAGGAAAAAATTCCTTGCAAATTCAAATTAGAAAATTTACATAAAAAAAGCAAAGAAAATTTATGATCACCTGGGAAATACCCATCAAGACGATCAGTGAATCCAATAGTACATGGCATTGGTCAAGAAGAAGAAAGTTACATCTCATACAGAAAGAATGGATACGCATTTATTTCAACAGAGAAAAGCCTAAGATCACAGTCCCATGCGAAATCACTATCATCCGCTGCAGTTCTAGAATGCTTGATTGCGACAACCTTCCTCCATCACTAAAATATATACGAGATTCTATCGCCGATGGAATATTTCCTGGACTAAGACCTGGGCAAGCGGATGGAAAAAAAGAGCTTATTTGGAAATACGCCCAACAATATTCAAAAGAGCAGAAAGTTATTGTGAAATTCCAGCCTCATACTTAAATAGAATATCCTTTATATCAAATCCATATCAATGTTATACTTAAGTGATACCATAAATACATAAGGTAGGTATCATGATAGTAGTAGTGGGTGGAGTGAAAGGTGGTTCTGGAAAAACGACAATAGCTACAAATTTGGCCGTACTCAGATCGGCAGATAATAAAAGAGTTTTGCTTATTGATGCTGATGAACAGAAATCTGCTTCACAATTTGCAGCACAAAGAGATGGCCTTGGCATAGAAACTAAATGGTCTACAATTCAGCTTGGAGGGAAAGAACTTCATATTCAGGTCAAGCGCTTGAAGCCTGATTTTGATGATATTATTATCGATGTAGGTGGTAGAGCTACAACATCTCAGAGGTCGGCGTTATTGATAGCAGATTTATTTTTGATGCCATTTAATCCTGCATCTTATGATATTTGGACTGTAGGTGAAGTCAAAATGATGATTCAGGAAATGAAAACAGTTAATTCTAAGCTGCATGCTATTGCTTTCATTAATCGTGCTGATCCTAAAGGATCAGAGAATCAAGAGGCTATTGAGATATTGCAAGAATGTAAAGATTTTGAATGCCTAAGTATGACGATAGGAAACAGAAAAGCTTTTCGTACATCATCTGGTGAAGGCATTAGTGTGACTGAGATGAAAGTTCCGGAGGCCAAGAAAGCGGCAAGTGAGATGAGAGCACTTTATGAATACGTATATGTAGAATCAGAATTATTGATAAAATATATGTATGATACTATAATGATGTCAAAATAATATAGGAACGGTATATAAATGGTACGAAAATTAGTCCATAGGGCAGATATTATTGATGAGCTTATTTCAAAAGGAGCTCCAGTGAATGAAGACATGAAGAAAAATGTAGAGTCCTGGGTCATGATAAATCTTAGATTGCCATCATGGATGCTCCAAGAGATAGATTCTATTATGGAAAGCAGGGTTGGAATGTCCAGAAATGCATGGCTTTTGGAAGCTATTAACGATAAGATAAAACAAGAATAATAAGGAATTGTAAAGATGATTGAATATATATTAGCTCACATAGGAGAAATCTCTAGTCTATTAGCCGTAATGGGAACAATTTTAGGAGCTATATTTTTGTCTCACAAAAGTATTCACAAAGATATTATGGAAATAAAAAATGATATTAGAAGTGCTAATTCTAGGATAGACAATCTATATTCACAAGTAAACAGTCTTTACAGCGTTATGATGACATTTTTGATGAATGGAAAATCAAAATGAGCGGTGAATGCTCCAAATGCAATGAACATACTCTGGAATGTACCTGTAAACCATATTCGCGACGTCAGGAAAATGGTTGGATTAGAACCAAGGATATTCTTCCATGTGTAGGGACAAGAGTTTTATTTTGCTGTGAACAAGAGGTTGATATAGGTTATTTCTTTGAAGAACTTGGGTGGAAATTTTTAGATGGTGGCGATTGGTTTGAAATAAAGAATCCTGTAACACATTGGATGCCACTTCCAGAGCCTCCTGCCGAATTTGTAGAAGAATAATATGGAATGGATCAGTGTTAAAGATAGAAACAAACCTAGAGAATGTTTGCCAATGGATGGAACAACATTCTTAGCATTATGGAAAGGACAATTTTGTTTGGCATCCTATGACGATGATATAGATCATTTTTGGTTGCAAATGTTACCTGGAGTTTATACAGGAGACATGAAAGTGGACCATGAAAGAGAGGGTAAATTCACTCATTGGTGTAGTTTAAAATATCCAGAGGATTATTAATGGATTGGATAAGTGTTAAAGATAGCTTGCCTGAAAGTGGCCAATTGGTTTTAACGTTAAAAACATATCTTTCAGAATATGGTTGGACTTATCCTTCATATGTCATAGACAGCGGATGGAAGAAAAATTGTGGGAGATTCGATTGGGATAAAGGAGGAAAAACTACGTACTGGATGTCATTGCCCGATCAACCTAAAGATACTCTATGATATATCCATTGTTATCAATAAATATTTTAAATAGATATCAATGCTCAGTCACAAGTCAGATAAATAATCAGTCGGTTACAAAATATAACCGTCTAGTTTTTGACGAACTTTCACGTCTTAGAGAGATACAGAGATCTTATGCCAAACAAACAGAGATCGAAGGATTAAGTAAATATAGCAGACCAAGAGTGGGAGAGATTGATTTGATATTTAGAAAAATGCTATTTACGAATCGCAAATTGGGTGAAGGAATAGTTGATATATGAAAAAATTATGGTTTAGGATACGCGCAAGACTTGGTTTTCCACATCCTAGTTCTTTGGCATATAAAATTAAGCATGCTAAATCTAGTGAAACTATATACATTAGACCGGAAATACATCAGGAATACATCAGTTTAAAAAAAGATGTTGATTTATCTGAAAAAAATGACAAATCTTTTGACCCATCTAAAACATGTTGTGAGGGAACAGAAAATTTGAAAAAATACGAAGATGGTCCACAATATTATGTAGATGGAACTAAGGTAGAAAATAAGATAACATAATTACTATTATCAGGCGTTAATATATGGAATATGAAAATTGATAGAAAACCTAAATTTATCTTTCAAATAAATTTGGTTTTTTTTACGATGGGAACGTAAAAGACAGAGTTGTAATTGTCTTATTTCATTTCGGCCAAGGTTCCAACTTGGCCGAATGCTTCCATGACACTAATAACGACATCTGAATATACAATTCGTCATACCCTTGCAGTAATAGCTCGAAATAACATCACAAGAATAGCAGAAAATATGAAGAGCATCTTTGGAGTAGGGATTAGTATTTTCCTCTTTCTTATTTTATCTTTTCTCAATTCATCAATAATTGCTTTTTCTTCTTTTTGACAAAACGTTTCTTCCAAAGATAATTTCACAATTTGTCTTTATTCGAATTGCAAATCATCGTGATTCATGTATTTTTCACATTTTGTGCAATGCCATTCTCCTTTTCTATTGCAATATTTATTGTTCCATGTTCCACACTTTGAACAATTCCAGAATTTGCTGTTGATATGACATGTACTTTCACTTCTCGTGGGTCCAAATAAAAGCATTAATACCATGACTAAAAAACTCAAGGATGAGAGAAGTAATAGAAATCTATTCATATAGATTTTAATCGCTTTGTGATATTTAGCTTCTTCGATTTCAAACATCATTTCATCCAATTATTTCTTGACTTTCTTTGAACTCTTCGCTGTTTCGATATTCTTGTTCTGCTCGTTCTGCCGATTCATCCATTTCTTCGTCAGTGAGATCACGACATCTACCTGCTAAAAATACTGTCCGACAAGATTCTTCATAAGCTGTTCCAGAATATTCTTTAGAATTGCAAGCATGTGAATGACCATGAAAGGTCTTACTGTTACTTGATGATGAATGCTTGGATGAACCGCAAGAACATAAAGATGCTATTGTAAGTAGTGAAATAAATAGATTTTTCATACATTTCCTTTACATATATTTTTTTCCAAAATCTCTAACCTGTCTTTCAGGTCAGCGTTTTCTTTTGCCAGTTCATTTAATCTGGCATAGGTACCTTTTCTTACTTTATCTAATGTTTTCCTTAAAGTCTCCAACTCAATTTCTTCTTGACTTCTAAACATTTCTAGTTGTATTGCTGCGCTCATTTTCTCTCCTTTAGCAAGTCACAAAACATCCTATAAAGCTGATCAATCCTTATTGCATGACCATCTAATCTATTTCCTAATCCTTTTATATCAGCATCCAGCTTATTGACTGTCCATATAACTAATGTCGCAAGAGCTGCAAACATGGCAATATTTATACCAGCAATAGTACAAATCGTTATTATAACCTGTGTCCAATCCATTATTTTCTACCTTTTTCTATTTCAAGCAGTCGTTCATGGAAATCTTTCATCTCTAATCGAATTGCTTCTTTGAATTCTTTCATTTCTTGATGGATCATTTTCCAATCTTCTCGAGATTCTTTTCTGAACCACCAAATAACAGCAAAGTTTGCTAAAACCACAGTCAAAATCTGTACCCAACTATCGCTCATAGTTACTCCTTTAATCTGTCTAGTTGTATTGCTGCGCTCATTCTAATTATTATTTTTTATCCCTATAACGTTCCTCAATAGCGCATAGTCTTCCGTGGAAGTCCTTCATTTCATCTCTAATTCCATTTAACTGTGCATTTACTCCAGCTTCCAAATGACGATAATCAGCTCTTGATTCTGCTCGTGACCAGAGAAATAAAATGATATTAGATCCAACGATTGTTAAAACTTGTGTCCAATCCATAAATACTCCTTTATCTTAGAATAGCCAATTCTTTGACCAAATGGAATCTCAAAGAATTTGTTGACACTTGTGATATAATAAAAGAGAATCTCGTTAAAAAGGACTTAATATGGTTAGACCGCGTACTGTATCACCAGAACCAGAAGAAATGGTAAAGCTGGGAGAAAGAATGATTGAGTGGTGCAAAAAAAACGATCCTTTGCATATTACTGAATGGTATTCTTTAGAAGAAGGCTTTACGGATAAAGCGTGGGATACAATGGTTCGAAGAGAAGAATTTGTACCATATTACGAACAGGCAAAAAGGATAATAGGCAGGAAATATCTCGATAAGAATTCCAATGTTCGTGAAAGTGCAGCTCATCGGTGGCAGAGAAATTACTTCGATGATCTGCGTCAATCAGAAGATGAAGAATTTGAGAAAAAAGAAACTGTGAAAGCAAGACTTGCAAAAGAAAGTCAAGTGGTTATTACAGACGAACAAAAGAAATATGTAGAAGCAATAATCAATCAGTTCGAGGAATCACGAAAAGACTCTTCTGCTAAGGCCAAAATAAGCAAAAGCACAGAATAGATATCCTGATTTGTTGCAGGTCCCATCATTGCATAGGTTGGGATTTTCTCATATCCTCCAACCATTTCTTTAATAGCTTTCTTTATTTCTTCTTTAGTATTTTCCTGAGTCATTTCAAATTCTTATGGTTTAATATGGTGAGATCAATATTATTACAATTAAACATGGCTTGAGATAGCCTGGAAATATCTATATTTCCACCCATAGCTTGTTTATATGCAGATTCCCATTCTTTATCATAATAGGATTTCTTTTCTAAGAACTGTTTATGATGAGATTCCCAATCGTTTTTAATGATTTTACGACGTTTCATCTCTCATCTTATGTGTATTTTTGCCATTCCAATTAGAGGATTGTATTTTTCTTTTTTTAGGATTGCGATTCAACCATCTTTGGTTTGAAGTCTCCACAGATTTTTGGAGATAAGTTTTTGTGCGATTTCTACTTTCGTTCTTCATCAGTATTCGTGAGCTTTTCTTATCCTTTTTTTCAGATCTTTGGCTGCACTCATAGCTTCTTTCTTTTCTACTTTTTCATGATGGGCTTTTTTTAATTGATGATGTTTTTTTGCTTGTTTTTCTTCTCTCGCATAATGTTCAGCATCTTTCTCAAGGGCTTTATCTGCTTTTTTCATGATTTTTATGTGGCTCATATAAATTCCTTTTGTTAAAAAATTACTATGTCCGATCCTTTATCGAAAAAACAAGTAGAATTTATTTCAAGTAGCACAAAAAAGTGGAATATAGCCCACGGTCCTGTGAGATCAGGAAAAACCGTAGGATCTCTCTTTGCATTTTTGACAGCTTGTTATAGTTGTCCTGATAGTCAAATCTATATGTTTGGCCACAGTACTTCTTCAATCTATGAAAACTGCATAAAAATCATTCTGGAGACTCCACAATTCGCAGAATTTGAAAGAATTAGTAGATGGTCTCCAGGTAAGGGAGAGCTGAAATTTTATGACAAAACGATTACTATTATTGGAGCTAAGGATGAGGGAGCGGTAGGTCGTATTTTAGGTAAAACGATAAGTATAGCGTATTGCGATGAGATGAGACTTTATCCTGATAATGTGATTCAAGCCATTATCTCTAGATTAAGTCAGCCATGGTCCACGGCATTTATCACTACAAACCCAAGTTATCCCACTCATATCATCAAACAGTGGATAGATAAAGCTGCTTTGGATGATCCTGAGTATTATGCTTTGCAGTTTATGATCGATGATAACCCATTTCTTACTGAAAGATTTAAAGAAGAATTGAGAACAAATCTTTCCGGTTTATTCTACAAGCGTAATTATTTGGGCCATTGGTGTCTTGCTGAGGGCGCCATATTTGATTTCTGGGAAAGAAATCTTTATGTGGTTAAGGAACCACCAGAGGGAGCAAATTATTGGATTGCTGGAATAGATTATGGCATGTCTAACCCTACCTCTTGCGTTCTCGTTGGAGTTTCGACAGGAATGACTACTCAAAGAGGAAAACAGTTATGGGTAGAAGATGAGTATTTTTGGGATATTAAAATAAAGAATAGGCAAAAGCTTATAGGTGAGCTTGCGGAAGATATTGCCAAATTCCTAGAAAACCACACAATTACCGCAGTCTATATCGATCCTAGTGCAGCGGCTTTGCGTGCAGAACTTGCAAGATATGGAATTCACTGTGCCGATGCTAACAATAATGTAGAATCTGGAATTCAGGTGATGACTTCCCTTATCAGAGATGGCAAGTGTCTTGTCCTAGATAAATGCAGAAATCTTATTCGCGAAATCGAAGGATATTCTTGGGATCCTAAAGCAGCAGAACGTGGTGAAGACAAGCCTATTAAGAAAGACGATCACTGTGTAGATGCTCTAAGGTATGCTTTAGCTTCTCATAAAGTCACTACTTATCAACCTTATAAACAGAATCACAATCCTGATCAATATAGGAATGATCAATTTAATTTAGGAAAAAGAAGATTTGGATATTGAATCATATGAATGACATCAATTTAGAGAAATACTCGGAATGGAAAAAATTCGTAGACAATGAATTTAGAAGAATATTAAAACAAACAAATTATTCAACTCTCGATTTTTCTATCCTATTGGGGAAAATTTTGTATGTCATAGTAGGTGAAATGGAAATTAGTCCTGAAGAAATTGAAGAAATGATGCATACACCAGATGAAAAGTGTTCTAGATTAATTAGAGATATCATTTATAGAATTATTTTAATATTTGAAGAAGTTAGAGAACTAGAGCCGGATTATAAAAATGATTAAATGTATTGTTTCGATGCTCTCATTTCTTGGATGGATTATAGGAAATATAGGTATTTTTCTTGTTAAAGTTGAAACTTGGATTTTGGAATTCTGTCAGCATCTTCTAAAACCATAGAATTCGCTTCACTTTACATAATAAATATTTTAATTTACTCTAAGATTTTATCTTGGAGGTTACCATTTCATTCTATTATCCACCTTGGAATAACGCGCTTGAGCCAAATCAAGGAAATGTACGTCAATGGCTTGATAATCTCTATTCGAAGTTTCAGCCTATAGAGCAGTCTCGTTGGAATCAGTCAAATATTGATACTCTTTTCTATGCTGGATCGCAAACATTTGTAAATAGATATTTCAATTTCAGTCCGACAACTAGCTATCAACAGTATTATTTCAATATCATCCAACAGCCAGTAAATATGGTGACAGGATACCAAAGGCAGCACAGAAAAGCTATTTCGTATATTCCTGCTGAAGGAGCTGATCCACAGACTACGGATCAATATACAAAATTAATTATGCATGCGATGAACACATCTTCAATGCATGAGGATTTCTCCAAAGCCTGCGAACTTGCTACAGTAGCTGGGTTGTGTTTGGTTCAGCCATATCTAGACTATTTCGCTGGCGCAGATCAAGCGCAAGGGGATTTGAGGCTAAAGGTTTGGGAATATAACTCATTTCTAGTAGATCCTTATTTTAGAAATCCAGATATGTCAGATTGCCAATTTGTTTGGTGTCAGGAATATATTAGCAAGAAGGAAGCTGAGAATCGTTTCCCGGATAAATTAGAGCAAATTGCTCCTATGGCTGGGACTCCACAAAGATATGGCAGTTTTTATTTTCTTCCCGAAAACTATAATATGGCAAGAAATGATTTGATGGTCCTATCATATGTTTGGTACAAATGGAAGCGAAAGAAAAAGAGGCTTTATAGTCGTTCTAAGAATCAATTCCTTGACTTTTCTGGAAACGAAAATAATCTGGAATCCATCCTGTATAATATTCCTGATTTGGAAGAAGTCACAGTAGAAGTGCCGACATGGAAACTCGCTGTTGTATTGAATGACCAACTGATGTTTCAAGGAGACAATCCTCTTGGTTTCGATGTGTGTCCCTTCGTGCCTGTATTTTGGAATTATGAGCCTCATATTAATTACTATGATTTGCGTGTTAGATCACTCGTCAGAACGATGAGAGACCCTCAATTCTTATTCAATTACAAAGTCATCACAAATAACGATATAGCCGCCGCCACAATCAATGCTGGATGGAAAAGAAAATCTGGTGCAGTAGCTAATGAAGATAATCTGAAGAAATCGGGTCAAGGTTGGGATGTCATTATCAACGAAGGATATGAGATGTCCGATGTTGAGAAAATCATACCTTCGGCTGTCCCTGAAAGTGATTTAGCACTTGCAGAACAAATGAAAACTTTGATGTATGAGACGTCTGGAATTAATATAGAGAATTGGTCTGGTCAAGAAGATAAGCAAATAAGCAGTCTCACAGTATTGCTAAAGCAGGCTGCAAATTTGATGGTTTTCCAGAAATATTTCGATCAATGGGATTATTCTTTAAAACTTACAGGAAATTTACTTCTTCAAGTTGTTTTAAATAATTGGAACGCAGAAAAAGTGGGATTGATGATTGGAGAAGAGCCTACAGCACATTTTTATTCAAGAGTCTTTGCAAAATATCAAGTTCTTGTTGAGGAGGCTTTATTGACGCCGACTCAGAGAAATCTTGCCGCTCAGCAGAAAATGGATATGAATACTGCATTCGGGCGTGAAGTGTTTCCACCTTCTAAGGTTCTCGAAGATCTTAATATTCAGGATAAAGCTAATGTGATGCAATTTATGCAGGAACAGGAACAGCAGATGCAGCAGATGCAGCAAGAACAGCAACAAGTTCAACATATGGTAGAAGATGCCAAGATCAAAGAATTGTATTCCAAAGCCACTGCGAATATTGCTACGGCAAGGGAACGTCACGGCAGAGCAGAAGCGGATATTGGTCTATTTGAAGAAAGACTATCTGAAATCACGCAGAATAGAGCAATGGCAACCAAAGCGAAAATGGAAGCTCTTGAGAAGCTTATGGATGTTATTGCAAAATATGGAGAAATAGAAACTATGTTGAAAGAAAGTGAGATCGAATCTTTTGATTATCGGCAGGAAAGAAAAGAAGACAGAGAAAAAGATGATGCTAAGAGAACTGCAATGTCAAATGATTTTTTGAGACAAATTATTGGACAAAATAATATGATGGGGAATCAACAACAGGAATCGCAAACGGGATGAAATTGGATAAGTTTAGAAGTTTGAGAGGGATGACATTTGAAGATAAAGATTTGGTAGATTTAATAAATTTTTGTATAGATCTATGTCAAATGAAATCTGGAGTTTCTTTAATGACTATTCAAAAAATGATAGATGAACTAGAAGAATTTAAAAAACAAGCGTCACAAATGGCACAAATCGGGCAATCTATTTAAATTTTCCAAACCATAGCACAGTGTACCTTACCCCGCACCACCCCTGCGTGCCGGAGCAAAAAGTTTAAAATTAAATAATCCTTAAATAACCGAATCTTACCTTACCAAACACTACCTGATCTTAGAACACCTGAATAAAAATTTCCATACCGTAACATTCCAAAGCACAGCGGTCCATGCCAATCCGTGCCGGTCCGAAGCGCATTAATTAAAAATTTTCCACACCATAATATTCCAAACCTGGCTCGACCATTGCTGACACCGCCATTGTGAACCAATCCGGGAATAACCTTAAATCGTAATAATAGAAAAAAAAACACTTGCATGCAAGTAAAATTTTAATTATATACTAATACCATGTCATATATGCTGTGGCTTTGTGTGCTTAGGCATTAGTGTGGGTGTGGTGAGGATTTATTTATAACAGAAAAAATTAAACAGGAAAAACATATGTCAAGAAAAGCGAATATTGGTGGAGAAGTGCCAACAAATGGAGCGAAAAAAGTTATAGAATTTTCCGCTCCGTATATAGCAAAAGTTACACTTGAGGGGTCAAGCGATATGCTATTTCATAGATGGAATTGTGAAGAAGTGGAAGAAAAAAGTAAAGCCAAGAGGGGATCTGCGGCTAAGAAAACAGATAATGTAGAATCTTATGTATATCGAGATGAAAAAAACAATCTTTGTATACCAGGAGAATACTTGAGGATGGCTGTGATCAATGCTGCACGTTATAAGCAAGATCCAAGATCAACAAGAAAAACTGCTATGGATCTTTACAAAGCTGCGGTTGTTTCTTTAACAACTTTGTCTTCTCTTGCTGTAAAAAATTGGGATTATGAAGATAAGAGGCGTGTTGTCATAAATAAATCTGGTATTAATCGGATAAGACCCGCTATGAAATCCGGTTGGAGAGCTACATTTGACTTTCAAGTATTAACTCCCGAATATATTAGTCCCACTGATCTTAATGAAACTATTCAAATGGCAGGAAAACTTATTGGAATTGCTGACTTTAGACCTACTTATGGAAGA
>ERZ1292637.1150-Hain-H14-01um-R3-1150-length-11867-cov-5_pt1 | contig 11867 bp, 15 predicted proteins | sample MGYA00564405_ERZ1292637 | MGnify/ENA primary metagenome ERZ1292637 (study PRJEB36523, sample SAMEA6512645) | groundwater metagenome | collected 2019-01-09 | study: AquaDiva: Metagenomics assemblies of 32 groundwater samples | reverse complement strand
TTTATGAAATTAAAACTATCAATTCTTATACGTACACTTCCAGAACGGGAAAAATGCTGTAACCTGCTACGTGATGAATTATACAAGCAGATAAGGGAACTTAGATTAGAAGATCAAGTTGAAGTATTACTTGATGATACTCCAAAAGGCGTTATAACGGCAGGGGACAAGGCGAATAAATTAAAATCAAAAAGTACTGCCTTGTATATTGCGTACCATGACGATGACGATTTCCCTGCTCCTAATTATTTAATGAGATTAATGGACGGAATTGCTACTGGTGCAGACATTGTAACTTTTAACATGGCTTATTATGAAGATGGCAAATACGTTCGTAAATACATTATTAATAGGTTTATCGGTGAAATATGGTCAGAAGAAATATATACAATAGACCGAATTTACTACCATTTATGCGCTGTAAAGAGAGAAATAGCAATGCAGGTAGATTTCCCAGATATAAACTTACAGGAGGACTTAGAATATTCGTATGCTATTAAGCCACTTCTAAAAACGGAACACCGAATTGATGAAGTTTTGTACAATTATTATTTTGATCGTAAACTAAGTGCAACAAGGGATTAACTAAAATTTAAACTAAAAATATGCTAAATTCAGATAGAACAAGACTTCAAATATTTGATTCATTTCAAACCGACAGAACACTCCCTAAATTTAATAAAGAAAATAAAACGGATTCCTTATTAACACCATCGTGGATTTCTGATGGAGGAGGATCGACTATTTCTGTGCCAGCAACTTCTGACGAGACAAATGGCAATAATAAAAAATCGTGGTTTAAAATATTTATAGATGCTGTTAAGAGATTTTTTAATGCGCCACACAAACCGAAATTATCTGTTCAACAATTTTTCTTTGCTATACAGTCTGAATTAAAAGATGTTTCGCTATACCAACGTAAGATTGACGACTACATTAACACTGTGAATTACGCTAAACAAAATGGTCAAACTGCCTTGTATGAAGAATTACAAAAAGAAGTTGTTTTAATAAAAAACGAAGCATTATTGTTAGATAGCGGATTTAGCACTGTTATAACGGAAGAACAGGTAGTTAAATTTTACAAGGAAAGTGAAAAGGCTTTGGCACTAACATATATTAAAAATTTTGTTAGAATTATACCTTCCGAAGTAACAAAACTTAAATCGGAAGCGGATAAATTAATGGTCTTTGATGCCTATGTAGTTTTAAGTTATGACCCGCATGGTAAATCTTTTAAAATGACCGAAAAAGAACGGTTAAAGAAGGAAGACCCTATTTTGTTCGGGTTAATTAACGGAGTTCGGAAGTTGTATTTTATAGCTGACTGGAAGGATGAGTTTTGCGATCTTCAATTAACTGATTTCATTAATAAATTTGGTGAAGAGGCTGTCCATAAAAACAATATTACAGTAAATTACAATAAGGGCTTAAAATAGAAAAAATTAATTTCAAAAAAAACAATACGGTTATGGCTAAAATTACAAAAGAAACCTCCTACGAGAAGGGTAATAGATTAGAACACGAATTTGCTGAATACATGAAAACGCATCTTGGCTGGAAAGAAACCAGAGTAGGTGTACATTTGGTAGGAAACCTAAACAGGAAAGGCGCAAGTGTTGACATTGTTGCAAAGCGCATGGATAAAAGAGGTAAGGAATATGCTGGAAACGGACTCCTTTTTTCTGCTCTGTGTATCGCATTAGGATTAATTTCGTATGCTATTGATAATGAATATTTGCTTGGTAGTTCTATAGCATTATTAATTGTTGCTCTTATGTTTATTGTAACTTCCGTATTTCTTAATCAAGAGCATTGCCTAGTTGAGTGCAAAAATCTTAGCACCAAAGCGGTGGCATCTCATATTGATAAGACATTGCGGGAAATAAATGACTACAAATCAACTGGAGATACAGAATTTAAGTTCAGGCATCATTATTTTGTAAGTACTAACGGATACGTTGAAACTACTCTAAAATACGCTATGGAGAAAGGAATTGTGTGTTATGTTAAGAACGGTGACACTTTTGAGGTAGAAAAATACTGGAAACAGTAATTATACCTTCTGACCTCTCCTGTAGTTCGATTTCAGCATTATGTGTAACATATTTTGCATACGCTGTAAATTCATTCTATCAATACTCTGCTTGGCGGTTTCTTTTTCGCTAAACTCTTTAGGAGGTGTCATTTCAATAACTTCGTCAATATTTTTATTCATTTTTTTATTTTCCCTTGCATTCTTTTTGAAAGCAGGGTTTTCTTTTTGACCACTTCCCCCATTTTTATTATAGGCATATTCGTCTGGTCTAAAATGAATACTGTTTTGTGTGAAGAACGATAAAATTAAAAGATCGTACTCTATTTTCCATAGTCCCCAGAAATGCTTATGTTTATTTTTAACCTCCAGATAATCTTCTTTATCCAATTCACAGCTAACTACCCCTTTTTCATTAAAAAGTTTTGCAAACGGATTTACTGATAATATAACATTTGAAAGTATTGTAAATTCATCAGAAGAACCAAATTTAAACTCTCGGACATTTATAGTGTCGTCAATTTCAGAAATGTCTATTCCGTACTTTTTAAGATGTTCACTCAATTTAACTTTTGCTGTTTCCTTTTCTCCGTCAATACCTCTATTAGCTAATTCTAATAGTTTTTTTGCTTTTAAAATACTCTTGCTTTTTTCTACCGTATTTGTCATTTTATTTTAATTTGACCGCTTAAAATGTAATTCAACTAACTGACATATTCTTTTTATTTCAACAAACTTACTCTCTAATGTTTGTATCTGAATAGAACTAACACCTTCACTGTAAGGCGCTACTATAAAATCAGTAAATCCTTTAGCAATAAGTTCTTTTTTGAACTTTTCTAACTTGTAGTTATCTGCTACTATTCCTGCTGTTTTCATGATCCTACTTTTTCATTTGTCCCGTCCCATAAAAATTCACCAACTGGCAAATGTGTATGACATCCAACACAATAAGTAGCGCCATAAAACGATGGACTCCTTTGATAAGTTTCTGAAATTACTCTATTCATCTTAGTTAACACTCTGCATCCACCCACATATCCGCCTGTATTATTATACTGATCTAATTCGGATTGTGTAATATAAGAACCACCAATAACTTTGCCATCGCTTGAAACATTTGCAATAGCCACATACGTTTTACCGTTATGTTTTTCTGGTTTATCAAGAATCCTTACTCCGTCACTATACTTTCTTCCCATGTGTACATATGAATCTCTAAACGGACGCACAAATCCTTTGGCTCTTTCTTCATCAGAAAGAACTAAATAAATTTCGTGTTGCCCTGTAGTATTCTTTTGACCATCTTTTAATCTTGGGTCGTTTGGGTCTGTTGTTAGGCTCATGATTTTATATTAGTCCTAGATAATTAATTAATTCAATTACTCTGTAATCATTCGAATGATATTTCATTACATGCTCCTGACCTTGCCTTGCTATCTTATTTCGCAGTTCTGGATTAGCAATAAGAAAATTAATTTTCTCTACAGCCTCTTCATTACTTTTATAAAATACGCAATGTTCCATATCTGTAAAAAAGTTTTCTAAACTAGGCACATACCGCATTAAACAACAACCTCCAGCCACCATAATATGAAGTGGTCGGTCTGAATAATACCCTTCAATATCATTGAAACAGTTTGCCGATATTGATATGTAGGCACTGTTATACATTGGCTGTGTTTTATCAAAAGGAATATTTGAAGGGTTTCTGAACTGGGGTAAGTTAAAACCGTTTCCCCATACTTCGAACTGCTCAAATTTTGATGTCAGCAAAGCACACAAATCACCTCTCTCGACTGCTCCTTCAAATTGATTATACGCATTCCCAATAAATATTATTTTACCTGAATTTAACTCTTGTGCTGGTATGTGTTGCCAGTTTGATACATGATGCTGAAAATATTTAACTGGATGCCCTAGCTTACTCTCATACATTTCTTTTTGACCTATTCCAGATGCTAATAATGTTAAATCACAAACAGTCTTATATTCCATAACCTCTGGTAAAACGTCCGACCTTACATTCCCTGTCCATTGAATAACAAAAGCATTTGTTTTCTCCTTTATTTCTTGCATATCCGCTAATGAAATAGCAGATGAATGACAATATATGTAATCAGGATTAAATTTTATTGCACTTTCTTTATCAGTAAAATATAGCGTATCAAATTTTTTACAGAATGATGCGTAAAACTCCTGATATGGCTTATACTGATAGTCTAATGGGATAAACAAAAGTTTTTTCATTGTTTATCTAAAATTAATTTATAATTTCAAATTTAGGAATTGGAATTATGTATTTTCCGACATATCCTAACTTATTCAGTTTTTCAATTATCTCATCCTTAAAATTCCATGATAAAATAATCAAATAGTCTGGTGGATTCTTTAATAACTCCTGTTTATTTACAATTGGTATCCCTGTACCAGTAGAATACTTTCCTATTTTTTCTGGTGTCTCATCTGCTATATATTGAATAATATCTGTATTCATTCCAGAACAATTCAATAAAGTATTACCTTTTGCACTTGCCCCAAAAGCCGATATTTTAAATCCTTCTTTTTTTAATTCCAGTATCTTTAAAGAAAACTCTGTAATAATATTTTTAATTGACGCTTTCCACTCCTTATACTTTTCTATTTTATCATACCCAAGAGCCAATTCATTCTTTACAAATTCACCAACACTTGTCTCTATATTGATTGTTGAACTATCATTAGCTATCATTACACGAATAGTTCCGCCATGTATATTTTGTTTTTCAACTCTTATTATTTTCATCCCTAATTCCTTGCAAAGAAACATTAACGGAGTAACACTAAAATAAGAAAGATGCTCAAAATATATTGTATCGAACTCGTAATTTTCAATGAAATCAACCAAATAAGGAAACTCCAAAACCAAAACACCGTCTTTCTTTAATACAGTTTTTGTAGCACCTATAAACCCTTTTACATCATCAACGTGTGCAAATACGTTTGTTGCTGTGATTAAATCTACCAACGGGTATTTATCCTTGATTTTAGTTGCCAACTCTTTGCTCCAAAAATCGGCTATAGATTCAATTCCTTTTGCCTCACAAATAGCAACAAGATTAGTTGCGGGATCAATATTCAATACTTGTAAATTTATTTCTTCTTTAAATTCATTTAATAATGCCCCATCATTTCCAGCAATGTCAATCATGAATGAATCTTTTGTAAGACCTAACTGTGATTTAAGTTCTTTTGCCATCTTACGGCAATGTTTTATGTATCCACCGTTAACTGATGATCGGTAGGTATAATACGAAAACATTTTTTCTGGATCAATAACAACTGACAATTGAGATAGTCCACATGACTCACAAAACATTACCTGTAGCGGAAACCTCTCTTTTTCTATTGCTCTTATGGATGTAAATTCAAGATTGTTTGCAAGTGGCATAATACCTAAATCCAAATACTTTACCATGTTTGAACTATCACAAACTCTGCAATTTGCGTGTGGTTTCGCAATTGATTTTTCGTTTTTATAATTTAACCACTTCTGCGTGTTTAACGATGTATCGTATGGAGTCAAATACGCTGTATCTTCCATTTTAACCCCCTTAACATTATCATTTCTTTCTTTGGCATGTTGGTATATCGTTTTTCTTTCAGTTCCAATATTAACAACACCGATTAAAGGAGAAACAGATGCCTCGTAAATTAAAGGCGCTATCTTATCCACATAATCCTTTGAAGACCATTTATCAATAAAAGCCTCTGGGTAGCTAAAATCACTTTTTCCGAAACTTGTACGAATTATTAAATGGTTCTTGACACATTTAACTGAACATTCACCACCTAATTTAGTCCATGCGTATAAATTGAATGGCAGTAAAGGGTCAGACTCTTTATAATTTCCGTGAGAGCCATCATGGTACACGTAATCTGTTGATACGTAAACCAATCGAATGCCCTTAGAATGACAGATAGAAGCCAAATTTGCCGAACCTATAATATTTGTTTGTATAGCAGTGGTTGGAAACTTTTCGATTTTTCGATTATCCGTTTCTGCTGATGCATTAATAATTATTTCTGGCGAATGCTCTTCAATATATGATTCAAGAACACTTAAATCATTAATGTTTACATCTTTACTACTAGGACATAGTAAATTTGAATTCGCCTTTTTAAGTTCTTGTCCTAACATTCCAGAACCACCAAATAAAATTATTTTCATATTGTATGTTTATTTTGTTCAATTACTTCTAAAATTCTAGGAATACCTACGCTTTCCCACATTACCTTATCCTCTTCGATCATTTCTGAAATGCCCTTAACCTTTTGAACATTTTGGCTAACATAATGGTATCCCAAAAAATTATCGCTCATTATTGTTTTATACCCAACACCCCTTAAAATGTCAAAAATGTGATTATCCCCGAACCAAATCTTCATTTCTTCTGGAATAGGATTAACTAATTCTACCTGCTTTCTATTCATAATCATGAATACACCATTAACGCCTCCATTAATTACAGTTCCTTCAACAACATCTGAATTAACAGATACGCCAGTAAATAATTTATCATTAACTATTGTAGGCATACATACCTCATCTGGATTAACGGCAAGTCTTTTTCTTACAACTTCATCCCAATTAGGGTATAAGATCAGGTCAGAGTTTATTGAGATGAAATAATCGTACTCTTTATTTTCTAGGAAATATTGCATTCCTTGATTAATGGCAGGGTTTACAAATATATTTTTAGGATTATGTAAAACCTTTACATTAGGACATCTATTTTCATAATCATTCAACAATTTCTTAACGGTATCTTCTGCTCCATTATCAATAAGATACACATCAATATTTTCCTTAAATGCAATAGAATCAATACACTCTTTTGTATGTTCCACACCGTATAGGCAAGGGATACTAAGTAATATTTTGCTATTATTCATTTTTTAATTTTTTAAATGGTTAATAAAATCTTCAACCGAAATTACATTCATCCACTCCTGTTTATATATTTCAAAATTTTGATAATTAATATCAACACTGATATTCAATTTGTTCTGAAACCCTTTTCTAATCACACCAACCCCGTGATCGTCATTTATCACAAACATAGATACATCGGAACGTTCTTGACGACATTTAACGTATGCCTTCCATGTATCACCAGTCCACTCGTCTTGTGTTGTAAGTGGTATTAATTGCATAAATTCATTTGTAGGTAGACAATCGTGCATCAAAACTGTTCCGCCTTCACTAAGACATTCTAAAGAATTAGCAATGTCTTTTTCTACGGCATCCGAATGATGAAGACCATCAATGAAAATTATATCGAATTTTTCTTTATTCTCTGCGAAAAAATCATCGGATGTTTTATGAACTGTTGCCTTGCTTGACTTGTCTGGGTCTACTCCTGTTTTATTTTCACATTTAACGGCTGTGAAGCAGTGACCGCCCTCTACGCCAATTTCTAAATAATTTTTATACGAATACTTGTTAATGTAAGATTGAATAATTTCAATTCTGTTCATAGTTGTTTTTGTTTATGATTTATAATGTTTATCTGTAAATTCCCGTATATTGTCTGACAAAAGCAAATGTACATTTTCTTTAATCTTATCATCAGACCAGTCCCACCATCTTATTAACAAAAGTTTGTTTATAGTTTCTTCATCGTACCTATATCTGATAATTTTTGCAGGAACTCCACCAACTACAGCGTATGGAGGAACATCTTTTGTTACAACCGCCTTTGTCCCTATTATCGCTCCATGACCTACAGTTACTCCACTTTGTATTGATACATCTTCGCAAATCCATACATCATTACCAATAACAATATTTCTACCTTCTATTCTAATATTTGATTTTACTTCACTCCAAATTTTATTAAATGGGAAAGTTGATATGTATGTCGGTTCGTGATTATATCCAGAATCAAAAATTACATTTTCTGCAATTCCGCAAAAATTACCAATAGTTATTTCATTAGCATTTCCCCTTCTGGTTGCATACGAATAACTGTGGCGACCCATCGTTATTTCACTCATTCCCGTTCATATTGAGTTAATATTTTCTTGCAATCTTCTTTTGAAAGCCATTTCTGAATTGCGTGACAACCCAAAGACCCAAATCCAAAAAACGATTCTACTGAAAATGAATCCGCCTGTTCTGGAGTTGCTAAAAAACCACCAACAGACTTAACCCTGTGTGCGAAATATACATCTTCATTACCATCTGTAAACGGATCATACGGTTTCTGTTTTAAAATTTCCTGCATGATTGAGTTATCACGTAAGCTAAACCCACCATTGCCCACGTATGGAGAAAAACTCCAACGAGCGCCTATGTACGAAAACTCTAAAAAATCATTTATTCCCTCTCTTAGAATTTGGCTGTCAGTTTGAAAAACAAGTGTTTTGTCGTAATGGATTCCAGTCCAAAAATCAATTGATGTCAATAATATGTTGTAATCCTGAATACTCATTTTATCCGAAGGTAATATTCGAATATCTACTTCCCTGTCAAACATTTCAGCAGTTACTAAGTGTTTGTTTTTTTCGCTTAAAAACATAGTAAGTCCCCATGATTTAGGAATGAATTTCATATGCTTATTCTGTATGATGTCATACAGGTCATGAATCTCACGGGTTTCCACAATAACACAGCCTTTACGCATAATTAAATCATTTCTTTATTAAAGTTCGGATGCTGTTTTAACGACTCTGGCAATGTGTTTTTATCGAATGGCTGAACCTCTCCCCAAATATCCATTGATGTAGGATGAAGAAATTTAAACTGGTTTTCTGGTGTCCATTTATAATAAATATTTTGTAACCAATTCTCCCTTAATTCACTTTTGTGACCGTGTATTTCATATTTATAATTCATGATAACATCACTTTGAGCGCATGAAAAATGATAGATAGTACAAGGAACGACACCTTCTCCTGAATTATTTTTTAAATTTGTGATCCGTATCGGAGTAAACCCGTCTGTTAGCACATTATTGAATGATTTCCAGAAATTCAAATAACCTGCAATGCCATAATACCTTTTATCGCCTTCATAAGCTAATCGTAACGCTTTATCCAGTTCCGCTTCATGGAAAATCTCATCCGCATCTACAGCTAGTACCAAATCATACCCTTCTGTGAAATTGTAAATAAAGCTACGGTGTTCCCCTTCATGACTAAATTTTTCTTTTCTCCATATTAGTTTACCACCGCAAACAGCCATTGCTATATCAAACAATTCCATTTCTTTTTCTGGACACTCAACAGTTGTTCCGTGACCGTAGCTAGGAGTTTCCGAATAAACAACAACTATTTTGTCAACGTGATTAATCACTGACATTAAACTTTCTTTTAAATATTCAACTCCATAATGAAGTGGCATATAACAAATTACATTTATTTTTCCCATTTTATTTCTTTTTATAAATTTCTATTAAATTTTCGATCATATTATTAAATGTAAACTTTTCGTGAGCCAGTTCCATCCCTGCATTAGCTATTTTAATTCTTTCTGATTCATTTTCTGGATTCATATAATGAATACAAAGGTTTTCTAATTCTTCCAACGTGTTCCATGTTCTTAAATGAACTCCATCCTTAAAATCATCTTCGATTGACGGATACCACTTTGCCAGACAAATAGCTGTTCCAGTCCCAAGTATACGAAGTAACCTATCACTGGAATATTTTATGTACTCAAAATGAGATACGTTAATTGCTATTTTTGTTCCCCTATACGCCTTCGCCTCTTCATGCTGACTAGCGTTTAGGTTTCCATCCGCATTAAGCCAACCATTACCAAACACTGCAAATTCGTTCGGGAATCTTGTTTTTAAATACGATACCATATTAATCCTAAATTCAGACATCGGAAAATAACCTGCTCCATAATTATTTCCAAAGAACACAATCGGCTTACATGGTATTACATCTCCTGTTGGATTATATATTGTTTCATCAATTCCTATCTCCAAATACTCCGCTCTACATCCTTTTTCTTGCATCTCTAAAACATCTGTCATATTACTAAACAAAGTGTAATCTATGTATTTCCCAAGATCATAATAAAATTGAGGTATTGGACATCTTACATCCCCTGTATAATTTACAATAAATGCTCCTGTTTGTTTTAAATGATACGCTGTATATTCAGATATTATATTCGATGCCTGCACCTGAATAAAAATAATATCAGGTTTCATGTTTTGCGCTAACCTTATTGCTTTTGCGTTAACATCATTCTCCCCGCAATGTAATTCAACATATTCGGAACTGTGTTTTATAAAAGCACGTTGTAATCCGTTTAAAGGTGGCGGGTTAACGCACATCCCTATATGAAGGATTCTCGGTTTTTTATTGAGATTTATTACTGGACGACCCATGATTTATATAATTGGTATTATCATTCCAACTGGTATCCACTCCTTTTCGATTATAATTTCAGCAGGTGCATTATAATCAATGTTATCAAACTCTTCGTAATTATTTTGCTCCTGTGTTTTATTAAAAAAACTTTTAATGTAAAAATACATTACAGCAAGAACAAATAAACCTGTCAAAATTGTTGTCATAATTATTTAGTTTTAGGGCTTATGGTTGGATTTATTACATTGTTTGTTTGTCGTGATTTCAAATATTTTTGTAATGGATTCATACCCATTAACCAATAAGCCACATTTACTTTTTTTTCAATAAAAAACGTAATTGTTATTGCTGTTTTAGGAAAAACTTTAAATTGTAAAAATGTATTGAAAGTAAAATCAAATGGGGTGTCTATTTCTGATATGAATTCTTGAACCGCACCTGTAGGTATTTTAGGTCTTAACGGGGCTGTTAGTTGTTGACCATGCATGTTATGAGAAATACTTAAAATAGGTTCTACAATTTGATCTTTATTTTCAGAATGTATTCTTATTTTATATGTACTAAACGGACTAAACGCTGACTCTATTAAACATTCCAGATAACTCACACTAAAAAATGGAGTTATTTTTATTCCAGAAGCCGACCCATAATTATGTTGTCCGAAATTCCTTGAAAATCCAAATAGAACACACGTTTGGTCTGTATCTGTTGTGTTTTCTATAAACATTTGAAGCGGAGAAGACTCATGCAATGGATCATTTTCTTTATCACCAACAAAATCGTCTTCTTCTATAATACATTTCTGATTATATGCGCTTTTTATAATTAACCATAACAATAACCCACCGCCCAGTATGGCAGAAGAAATAAATAAAACGATTTGATAGTTTTCCATGTTTTAGAATGTAGGGGTTAAAAGTTTAAATGGTGGTGGCAACCTGAAAATATCTCCATCAGGCATAAGTGCTGTGTAATTTCTTACTTCTGTTAAATGAAAATGAAATGTTTTTAGTGTTAATGATGGACTTAACACCTCATATCCGTTAACTTCGAGCAGGTTAGCCATATAGTTGTCTATGCCTGCTATCCCTAGTCCATAATCCGCTTTTTCAATTTCATTAACTCCACCTACAAAAATCCAAATATCCTGTGAGTCAATATGATTTAAAAACTTTGCGTATGCCTTGTAATCATCTGCTTTTGTTACATCCCATCTGCATAAAGCCATGCACTTTTCTTTGCTCGTTAAGTAGTCTTTGACCGTTTTGCCATTAGGGTTATGTAAGGTTTCGGAAGGAATTATTATATCCAGATTAGCGATCATGTTAATGTTTTCATCGCTCGGAAATGTTTTTTTAATTAACCTGAAATAATCATTAAACGTTGGTCTTACATCGGTTAATACAGAAATAACTTTTTTAGCTAAACTGTCCTTTTTTATTTTTAACCCACCACGCTGTAC
>ERZ1292637.1149-Hain-H14-01um-R3-1149-length-11876-cov-4_pt1 | contig 11876 bp, 10 predicted proteins | sample MGYA00564405_ERZ1292637 | MGnify/ENA primary metagenome ERZ1292637 (study PRJEB36523, sample SAMEA6512645) | groundwater metagenome | collected 2019-01-09 | study: AquaDiva: Metagenomics assemblies of 32 groundwater samples | reverse complement strand
CTCTCGCTATCGCTGTTTGTGCTGCTACTACTACCGCTACTACTACTGCTGCTGCTGCTCGTTGTTGTGGTGGTAGTGTCTATACCACTTCCTTTATCACCAGACGACTTTTTTAACGATGATTTTTTATAATAGTCCATAAATATATCCTTTAGAGTTGATGTTGAAATGATTTCATCGATATCATCATCGTTTATGTTATTATCGCTAGCTTTGATGATATCCGATATTCTCATAGACCCAATATCCTTCAATTTATTACTAGAACTTGATATTCCATCTCCATTTTCTTTTACAACGAAAAGAAAGTGACTCGAATTGCACATAACAGCCAGATTACTAAAATACTTTAGACCAGTCTTGCTCCTTTTTTTAAAAACCGAGTTTCTTTTGAGATCATCTTTGATGTATTGGTCTTCTGGGATAGATTTTCGTCCATATACTTTCTTTTTTGGTACACCACCACTTGTAGTAGTAGTAACAACAGCAACAGCAGGAGCTGTTGAAATTGTCATATCTCTCTTCTTCTTTTTAGAACCAGTGAAAATTATCGATGCTGCTGCTGTTGATTTGTTGTTATTTGTTGTCTCTTTGCCAGAAGCACAGTTAACCGTGACACTATTCGATATCATTTCCACTTTTTTCAAAATTAGGAGTAATAGATCTATATGTAACGAAATCTTCTAAAATTAGATTTTTTTATTAAAATAAGTAATTTTGTTACTGGTCGCACTTCTTTTTGTATTTGTACTTATTATCGTATCTGGGAGGTAATTAACGAAGTTCTAAACTCTTTTCTTTACATGAAAAGGTTGTATTACATGGTTATTTCATCGAATGACACACGTCAACTATTATTATATTAATTTCTCCGGTTACGATAAGATAGTCTAAATTTAGACTATCTCGCATTACCAAACTAATAAACGAAGACATTGGTACTTCGAACGCTCTATGCAGAATATAACTCATGCAGAATTGTGGACAGGAGAAAAATTCATTCCACCGCCACCACCACCCCCACCTTTACCACCACCACCACTACTTCTGAATCAACAAAGTATGTCGAAGTCACACCACCCTATCAGCAGCAGTAACAGTAGTAATAACTATAATGGAGCTCTACCAAACCAAACTCATCCTCTTATTCAACAACACCAACCAACTGCTCAATATGACTACAGCGATGATATCGACTTCTTTTCAGCTGATGTAACCAAGTATTTCGAAAGTAATTTAGATTTGGTTCACAATTATAAATCATCTTCTCAATTGAACAATGGTGAAACTTTATCTGTCGATGAAACCACGAAAGCAATTTCTGGAGTTAGTTTGAATCAAGTTAACGTGATACCATCTTCTATCAGCGATGATTCTCTTGAAATAGAAATATGGAGGAATCAAATAAAATCTCTCAAAACCGAGCTATCAGCACCACCACCACCAAACAAAAGTATACCAGTACCTAGGATGCAATCGCCATCACCACCGCCGCCGCAAGTTCAATCAAAAAAAGTTAAAACCAAAGAAGAAATAAAAGCAGAGATAGCACGTTTAATGGGAGAACTAGACAGTGACGCTGATTCGAATAATCACGTTACAGACCCAGTTCAAACTCCAATACAACCAATTATCATCGAAAAGAAAACTACCGAGATAGATTTGGATGAAAACGACGTAACTACTCGTTTGAATGACAAAATCAAACAAAAATACCTATTAAGCCAAGACAGCTTAGAAATCAAACCAACAATAACAGAAGCAGTAGATGTTTCCTCGTTGATTGTAACAAGTATCGAAGAAGACGTAGAAGAAATCATCGATTTATCTAGTACAAAGACCGATAATTTATCATCAGTAGTAACTACTCAAAGCACTACCACTAAGAAGAAGGAAAAGAGAGCCAAGAAGGAAAAGAAACCCAAAAAGGAAAAGAAAGTTAAGAAGAATAAGAAAGACGAAGCGACAGAAACGATACCGACATCGACACCGACAATGATAGATATCACCAGCGAAGAAATCACCGAAGTACCACCTCATAAACACAAGCATAAAAAACAACACCGTCATCACCACAACCACCACAAAAAGGATAAAAGTAAGAGTATCATCAAGAAGAAGAAACAACCATTGGGTAGATCTCAATTTATCGACGACCAATGCTCTGTTAGTAACAATGGAAGCGAAAGTGAATCATTAAGCGATGACTTGGGTTTGGATGAAGAAGATATAGCTTTCAAAAAGAGCAGCGACAAAAAATTGAAAAGACTCAAGAAGAATTCAGAACATGTACCTTCAGAAGACGAGGATGAAGAAGAAGATGAAGATGAATATGATCCTCATGACCCATTCATAGGAAGTACAGACGAAGAAGAGGATGGACCTAAATCATCGTCGAATGATGATGAAGAAGGAAGTAACTCTCGTTCAAAGAAGAAGAAGGGATTTCATCCTAATCCTTACATGGACACCAGAAGATCTTATAAAGGATTGGAACACATACCGATCATATACGAAAATACAGTTAATTCGGATGAAACCAACCACCAACAAGAAGAAGAAAAGGAGGAGCCAATAGTTTTATCAGATGACGATAAAAATGAAACACCCGTGAACACCGACAGTATTAAACAAGACGACATAGAAGGAAATAACTACGACGACAGCGAATCTATGGATGCCGATCTTTTGTTCGATGTTGGAGCAGCAGATGATATAATGGATATTGACACCAGCAGACAAGAAAGTGATAATATCGAAGAAGAAGATAATACTAATAATAATAACAATTTTAATAGTAGTATTGATAACGAAAAGGAAGATAATAGTTCAAAGTCTGATTATACCGAAGAAGTAGAAGGAGGAGGAGCAGCAGCAGCAGCAAGTAGTGATTTCGAAGAAACAAATATGAACAAAGCCTCTTCTTTGTCCAATGGTGGTGGTGGACCCTCTAGATTGAGTAGAATACACGAAATTCTATTCAAGGGTGATGTAGAATTCAAAAGATATTTTCAATCTATACTCGATAAACTATCGAAGAACAAATACATCGAACCAATTCTTAAGGAGAGTGGTGGAAGCACAAAACCCATCGAAGATATGATCAAGATTGTTTTGATCTTTTCCCATTCCGTATTGGTAAACAAATCACACGACAAGATGTTCAATACAATAGATTCTCGATCTCATCTAGAAGATAAAGAAAATATCAGTAAAATGGTCGAAGTATTGCAAACATGGGAAGCCAGTAATAGCTATCTGATACAAAAAGAAGTTAATAGCAAGAAAGAGAGATTGCATCCGATGTTGCCTTCTATTCTTTATCATATATGTGCCACCACATTCGAAGGATTTCACTACGAAAAGACTATCATGGAATACGAAAAGGAGGATACCGAAATGTTTCGTTGTGCTATAACAAACAGAGTCATAGAAGAAGGAGATCCTGTTTTCTTGGCTGTACTATTCTACAGTCTCATCAACCCTAACGACGCCATTAGTCCATATGCAACATTACAACAGAGACAATTACTTTCATCCGACAAGGAACCGTATACTGGAAATGTAGATTTATTGAGAGATGTATTCTACGTTAGCTATTGTACCGAAGTTAATACCGAAAATGAGGGATATATCGATTCTTTAATAGACCTTATCAATTTCAAGTGGTATAAGAATATAGCCATTCGTAGAATATCTGAATGGAAGAAAGCTAAATTTCCATCGGTAGATGATTCATCTTCGACAACAACAGCCAACAACAATAATACCTCATTTGTTAATAACAATGACAGCAGCAACAACAGCAGCAATACAACACCAAGCGTACCTGGTTCATCTGTCAGTCAACACGAAGATTCTATTACCACTTCTTTTACGAGAGATCATAGATTTATCGAAGAACTAGTTTTAAATTACTTTATGTTAAAAGTATTGGTTACAACAAAAATATTAACCAAGATGGAGGATTATTCTCCAATTTAAATTTCACTTTTTAATAAAAGTATTTAACATATTCACGCACGCAAAAAGGAATACAACGATGGTGAATACTAGAGAATCGCCACTACTTCGTTACTTCAATTTAAAGCGAATTCTATTTGGGTTTTACTGGTTATTGATGGTCATGATAAAATTAATAGTAAAATTGTTAAGAGTGGTACTATTGTTAAAGTGGGTGTTACTCGAATTCATGATCGGATCTCTGATTTTCCAAGCGCTATTCAAGGATTACAAGGCACTCGCATTCGTAATTTGGGTGATAACATTAGTGTTCGTCATATTCTCATTAAATACTTTACGATTGAAGAGTAGAATCGACGAATGGAAAGAAATTTTACAGTACCATGGACTAGAAAAATATGCAAAGAACTTTGTGGATAACAACCTCAAAACGTCACAAATAAATGAAATAAAAGAAAGGCATATTCATTTACTTGGTATAAATAATGTTAATGATATTATATGGATGGAAGCTGCGATAAAGTCCATTCAAGATCAACAAAATAAGTAATAAGTTTTGTAAAATTAATTAATAAACTATAAAGACGTGTATCGATATTATTTCCCACTCAAAATAAACCAAAATGGCGGCACCAACAACGACATTCGATAATAATACCCCTTCCCAAGCCATTCGATATTTTGTAGGTTTGAAAGTACCTAACCCAGTCAATCAAAGTCTACATATGACCTTATGTTATGTAGGAGAATGTGATGATGATAGACTAATTCGTATCAAAAATGCCATGAACAAATTGAAGCCTCATTTACCAATTCACTTAAAGTTCACCGAAAAGGACTTATTTGGACCAGACAATGATATCCCCGTTCAAAAAGTTAAGATCGTCGATTATGGTCATAAAATAGTACCAACAGAAGAATCGTTCCTGAATTTTTACAAAGAGTTTTATGTACACCAAGATGGACTTCCAGACGAATTGAAGAAAGCTCCTAATTACCATATAACGATAAAGAATGCAGGTTGGTGGGTGGCTACAGCAGATGGTTTCTTGGGAGAAGAGATATTTCTCAAGCAAATTGGAAATGGAATAATTCACGCTGTTAAGGACGATAGTAACTAAATTTCATTCGTTTATTGGTACCAATCTTTGTATTTATCTTTTCTCTCCCAAAATCTCTCTTTCATGGCAGGATTTAATTGCATAGCAAAGGCTAGATCATCTGTACCATTACCTCCTTTACCGCTATAAATTTCATTTGGTTGTGCATATGGATCATTACTTGGTCTTATTATTCTACTGTAATTTAATAGCTGATCTTCTGCATCGCGTTTCATACCTTCAGGTGATTTTTGTTCTCCTGTACATACGAATCTTCTATGAAAGAATATTCTTCCACTTAACAATCTATAGTTGAAAGATATTGCAAGCATCTTCTTTAATGCCTTGTTTGTTCTGACTCCTGCACGATTGTCATCCTCTTGCATGACACATACACTATCGAGTCCTGATCTCCTGATCTCGTAATGACACCATATTGCTTCGAAACCAAGATTGGATTCAGGAATAAATACTATGATAGAAGATTCCAATCCAGGTATTTTTCGAACGGCTATTAAATGTTGTTGTAATAAGGAAGAATTGTTTTTTGGTTCTGTAATTAATATCGTGTTGATATCCATCCGTTTTTTTTAATATTTTGACAATGTTATATTTTAAAAAAACATACCTCTATAATCTCCGGCTTCCAAACCAACTATCTAAAAGCGCACACAAAAAAGAGATTTAGTAAATTGAAAGAACATGGCTAACATATCGGAGAATGACGATGGTATCGATATCGATATATTGAATGCTTTATTAAATAATACTGGTGCACCACCACCACCAACAATCACATACGAAAAACTTGATGATATCGATATGATAGATGCTATATTAAACAAAAACGATAAAACCGGTGAATTGAACACATATGTTTCAATTTGCCTAAAATCGATAACCAATTTAAATGATCCAAGAATATCAAAGTGTGCCAATAGCATTAATCTCGATGGTATTGATGAAACAAAGAAGAAAATAATGTTTTTTTATCTATTGAATCGTGATGAATGGACGAAAGATTTCGTTACTTCAGAAAATAATCCTTATAGAAAGAGAAAGGGATTGAAGTTGAGAAACAGTAAAAAATTTTTTGTTGCATTGGATTCTCTATGCGAAATGTACATTCAAACTTCCATAAGTGATGCCGAATTTTTAGAGTTAGTATCTTGTATGTATCAAGATTGTAAAAGCGGTGGAAATAACAACAACAACAACAGAATCAGCAGCAGCAATAAATCTCTGGTGTGTTCGTGAATACGAAAAATAAATGAATGTACATACCACCATATTATCGTCTTCCGTGTATATACAAGATACAATGGCACATTTTGATCTGGCTCCTCCACATGCTGGATCAAGGGAAACGTATACATGCTTCGAGAATATGTCTTTGTTGAGTATTCTCTCTTTAGTAAACAAAGACTTGATGCATGTTTCGTCGAATGCAGGTGATGTGTTAGGTTCTGTATGGTCTCCCCTTTTAAAAACAATAAGCACCAGTAAAATTCGAAGTGTATATTTTTGTATCTTACTTGACCTCTCTGTTTAATTCATCTGCATAATCTGATAGCATAACCTCAAGATCTCTATGACGCTTCTTATCGTGCCAATATGGAATCTCTCCTTCCATATGAAGACATGTATCCTTTTTATCCTTTTCCTTCTCTCTTGCTCTTTTACATCGAGAACATACCAACGAAATGTCTATTACATTGAACAAAGGAGTTCCATCTCTCTTCTTCTTTTCTATCAACAAATTCACAAAATTATTACTGAGACCCTTGGTTGTAATTCCTATTAAAGGTGCTCCATTAACCAAAGTGGGTGCACCCACTGTAACGAATATTTTTCTGTCCATATGAGCAAATTCTTCGAAGATAACTATATCTCCACCTGAACCTCTGGTAGTGTAATGAAACAGAAAAGAGAGAGGTTAGTACATAAAAGAAAGAAAGAATGAATAATCGTCATTTTTGCAATCAAATCAGGAGCGAGAGGAGAGTGGTTGGCTGTGTGTGTGTGCGTGTGTATGTGCCCTTTGATATAACATCGGTATATATATTATGATATTTTATCGAATGAATATCGTGGCAGTAACCACCGGAAGAATTCGAATGTAATTTCTTTGTTATTGTCCCTATTTATACATAACAAAGGATTTGCATTCGAATTTTTGAGTCATTGTCAATATTTTTTGCTATTTTGGTAATATTTAAGGTATGAATTGTAAAGAAATCATTTATTCGACGACACTCCTTTCGATAAACACACAAAGATGCCCAAGATGGACCAACAAAAGTCTTTAGTGAGCAGTACTACACCAGCACCAGCATCATCGACACCTCCACCACAATCAAAATCATCTTCATCAAAAGAATCGATGGTTCCAGAATTAAAGGGTATTCTAGATACATTGCAAATGGATTACAAATACGAGAAGAAGACTGCATCGAAAAAGAATAAAAAATCAAGTGATGAGAGTGGTAAAGGAGAAGGAAGCAATAATGACGATTATGATTCGGAAAGTTCAAGTGGTAGCGAGGACGAAGAAAGTGGTAGCGGTAGTGATAGCAGTAGTAGCAGTAGCGATTCCAGTAGCAGCAGTAGCGAGGATGACGATTATACCACCACCACCGCAACCAATGAAAGCCATAAGAAAGAGAAACCACTTTCTACTGTAGAAAGTGATAAAAAACCATCCACTCAAACAATAACAACAGAAGTGACAACAGAAACAACGCCACCACCATCGAGTAAAAAGAGCGAGAAAAAGGGTAACAACCACAAACAAAAAGATTCGGATGTTAAGAAATCGAAATCAAAGAAAGTATCGACACCAGAAAGTGATACTGCTGCTTCTTCTGCTCAAGACACGACCGATTTTATAGAATATACCAACGTTACATCGATTCCAGTGAAAGGAATGGAAAGTGAAGGCAAAGTGATAACGAAGATACACTCTCCTGAATACGGAGACTTGTGGGTTATCAAGGATATACTTAAAATAGCGGATATCACTGGTACCAGACTTAATTCTCTTAAGTGGAAGGATCAAAGCCACGTTAAACATATTCTATACAACAACAGAAAAGCAAATGTAGCTCCGGCTGAAAGTGTTATATCGGTATTGAATGCTTCTAAGAAAGCGCGTAGAGTCACCGACCTGATAAATACGATAAAATCCCATATTAGTGGTGGAGGAGGAAATACTGCAACAACAACAACAACATCGGATCAAAAGAAACAAGGAACTATCGACAAATCTCATTCAATACCAGTTATTCATAAATCTTCTATACAACAACAACTAGATTTAGCTACCAAATCGAACGGCGAAGTTATTAAAGAACCACCCAAAAAACGAAAAATAGAAGCTCCTCAGTCAGAAGAAGTATCACGAGGAGGGAAGTCAACGCGCGAAACAGAAAGTCAACTCCAACAGCAAAAAAAGAAACCAAAACAAGAATACTCCAGCCTGACAGTTCCAATTTTAGATCAACGAGAAAGACAATTCGGAATATTGTGCGATACAGCCAAGATATTGTGGCGAGACGCTTCAGATAAAGAAAAAAGCGAAGCGATTGCCTATTTAAATAATTTCATATGTAATCAATTAAAAACTATTTCTTAGTGACTAGGTGATTTACTGCTACGACGATGATAATAGCGTATTTGTTGGAGTAGTAGTGGTGTTAGTTAGCACGAACCCAAAAAAATAATAATACCAATTTTCAAAAAATTAGTGTATTTCTTTCGTGTGACATTTTTTAACGTGATTTCACCAAAGGTGGTGGTTGTGGTATGAAAAGAAAAGAAGAAATGGAGATGATTAAAAAGAGTCGGTGACAATGACAGAATATAACAACCACTACAACAACAATAGAATCGAATATACGATACCGCCTCTCTATTTCGATAATGAAGATACGAATACCTTTATAGAACGACAAACAGCAATCGACAGAATTAACACCATTACCACCGCTGATTTTGTAGATGATTTTATATGTAAAATGAAATTGTACTTACCAGAGAATGTAATACCAAAAAGAAAAGAATATGATCGATTCGTAAGTAGATGCAACAACAAAAACATTTTCAACAGCAAAGAATCAGCTTTCATTAGTTCGGATGAATGTATGTTTTGGATAGAATCGAGCATATCGAGCACCACTAAAACAAAAATAACAACTACAACTACTACTGTCACTAGAACGACAGTAAAAACAACAACATCATCACCACCACAACAACAACGAGATTCTGTTTTATTTCTTATCGAAGGAGAAGACGACGAAAGTTATGTCGATCAACAGAAAGAGTTATTACCTGGAAGCACAAGAAAGAGAATGAAGGATATTCCACTATCTTCCTTCTTTTGGTATGATATGGAGGAAGATGATGATGCTGATGATTTCGATGACGATGATAACGAAAGCTACTACGATGAAAGCAGCAGTGTAGGTTACAGTAGCGATATATTATCGGCATGTTCATCTCCGATAAAAACGCCGATAGATGATGTACCACCACCACCATCATCACCACCAAACAACACCAAAGAGACAGAAAAACAAAAGAATTCGATACTCTTCTCAGAAGCTGAACATAAAAGACGTCGTGGTAGTAAAGCAGAAAGATTTTACATAAGAAACAAAGAATATTCGGTGAAGAGACTCAGTTTTACGTGGTACAATTTAATTAATCTCGATAGAAGGACAGTACTAGTAAATTCGTGTTCTAATAGCCGATGCATCAACCCAAGACACATAACCATTAAAAACAATATCAACACCACCACCACCACCACCGATAATTTTCAACAGCAACAACATCGAATAGATACCCCTTCTATAATAAGCAATATTCCTGGAATATCCAAAAATAAGAGAAGACGAAAATTTATAAGAGAAAAAACAGATATTCTTATTGATATGATTAAAAAGAGTGATACATCCGATCAAACTAAAAAAGAACTAGCAGATTTTTGCAAGAAGAATTATATACATAAGAGTACTCTTTGTAGGCTTAGAAAGAGGTCTATTTCGACACCACAACCAACAACGATAGAGAAGACAGCAGCAGAAGCAATTACATGATAAAATACTACTTATAAAAATGGGAAAAACAAAACACATGGATTTTTCGTACAAACATCCGGTAGGCAGTGGCTACAATCAAAATGGTGGTGGCAGTAAAGATCAAGAGAGCGGAGAAGAAGTTGTCGATGTTAAAGAAAAGGATACCACCAACACCACCACTACCAAGTATGGGTGGATAAAGAAAAGGAAACCTATAGACGAAATCGATAACGACGAAGATGATTGGAACACAACAGCGCCATCTCCACAAAAAAAATACAAACCTCTCCCATTGGTTAATTCCAACTCTATTAAACGAAATTCAGCATGTAGTAAAGAATTAGAAGCAGTCAACAGAGAATACGAGAAAGAACTTCGTGAATTAGAGCAATGGAAACAAATAGAGATAAAGAGGATCATAGAGAAATATCGAAACTACGATGATAATAATAATAGAAACAGTATTGTAGCACTCGATTATTATGGAAGCGATAAGAGCGAGGGTGGAACAAATTTAGAAGGAAAACCAGCCGATATAAAAAAGAACAATACCATTTACTATCACTACTCGAGGAATCAATTCAATGTACCTGATGGAAAAACTGCATGTACATCGATATCTCTCGTATGCTGCTACAATTACCTGGTGGTTGGATGTAACTTACCGATGAAGAAATACAATTGGGATATGATAGTTATTCATGGAGCAAAAGTTTGGTCTCATTACAAATCAGTACCAGATAAAATAGTCAAGAATTACCATTACATACAAGAATTACTCGAAATGAAAGAACTCGAATCAGTAAACAATAACATAGAATTGGAAAAAGAAATAGGAGGGCACTTAGACGACAATAGGAATATAGAATTCGAGAAAGCTGTAGAATGTCAAAGCAGTAGCAGCGATAGCGACACAGAAGATGACAGTAAGGATCTAATAGACCAGATAGAAAATGGGACACCCTTTCCAGAGAAAGCATTCTATACGATACAAGAAGCTATTGAATTGATGTGTTCTTATGACTGTAGAATAGCTGCTAGTATGACAATAAGGGGAAGTACATTTACTCTGATGTGTGATATGACCCCACCACCACCAAAATATGACCATTTCAAAAAAGTGAAAACGAGGGAAGAGGAAGTCGACGAATGTATGGAATTTCTTCGAGATGATTACTTAAGTGATACCATTTTTTGGTTATTCGATTCTCATGGAGGAAGAAAAGAGAGACTATCTAATCTCATACGATTTAAGGGTGTATCATCGATCATCGACTACATGAAAACCACATACCCAACAACAAACGAGGGTAATAGAAAATCTCTAGAAGATTCTCATGTAAATCAATATTCCATGACAATATTCAGAAGAAAGAAAGCAGCAGCAGCAACAAAGTTTAATAATAAAAACATGATTCGTGTATGAAATCAAATAAAAACTATGTACTCACGCACGTGACATGTGTTGTCTAGATTAGTTTATCAAAATCGATTTTGATAGTACCATCGTTATATACGATGAATACTAGGGTTAGTATGGTGGACAAGAATCGCCACCAACATGGCAAATAATGATAACCCTTCGTTAAAAGAGAGGAAATCACACGAACCAAATTCATTTCTCTTGTTTACCAAGAAAAAGAGAAGGGTAAAAAATAACAGATTTTCAGAAAACAAAATACGAGAGGAAGGAGAAAGTGGTGGCGGCAAAGAAGAAGAGGATGATGAA